>Ga0102814_10001759_pt1 | contig 15027 bp, 9 predicted proteins | sample ColrivemetaGS741_FD_79112 | JGI IMG/M metagenome (GOLD analysis project Ga0102814, IMG submission 79112) | Estuarine microbial communities from the Columbia River estuary - Flood tide ETM metaG S.741 | ecosystem: Environmental > Aquatic > Marine > Intertidal zone > Estuary | place: USA: Columbia... | reverse complement strand
TACAGCAACTACAGGAAGTGCTTTAAGAATTCTGAGTGTTGGAAGTGGAGATGGTCTTAACGCTATTCCAGTAGATAATCCTATTTCTCAAGTTCAAGGTTCCTTGAAAGCAAGAGCATTTGTCGATAAAGTTACTGGTTCAGAATCTGCTGCTACAATCTTATATCACCAAAATGAGAATACAGGATTTTTACCATTTTCAGTAGGTGGAACTGCATTAATAGACTCAGCAACCCCTGTTAACACAGGGACAATTCTTTCCGACTCTGATGGTGAAGTAAATCCTTACTCTGGAGATTTGTTATATGTAGAGAGTAGAGCTGCTGTTGAAAGAACTACAGCAGGAACAGAAGACATTAAAATTACTATTCAGTTTTAATAAAGGTTAAATAGAAAATGTCAATTACAAAAAATGAAAATACTTTTTCGTCCACTTATAAGGATGATTTTAGTGAAGGTGATAATTACCAGCGAATTCTATTTAATTCTGGTAAGGCTCTTCAGGCAAGAGAACTTACTCAAATGCAGACCATCATTCAAAAGCAGATGGAACGCTTTGGTAGAAATGTCTTCAAAGAAGGTTCTGTTGTAATTCCCGGTGGTCTACAAGTAGACAATGAAATTCAATATGTAAGACTTCAAGGAACTCCAACACTTTATGCTGGTGATATCTTAACTGAATCTGGGACTAACATTAAGGCAAGAGTAGTTGATTTTATTGCACAAGATGGTTCTGATCCTACTAATAATCCTGCAACTGTCTATGTCGATTATATTGATCAGGGTAATACCACTGGAGGTGCAGATACCCTTGCCTTTTCAAGTGGAAGAACATTAACAAATCCTAGTAGTAGTGGAGGAACAACATCTGTTTCAGTTGAAGTGTTTATATCTGGAAATACTCCTGTAACTGGTAAAGGTTCTAAAATCGCTGTTAATGATGGTGCCTACTTTATCCGTGGAATGTTTGTTCAGACACAAGCACAGAGCAAAATTATTTCAAAATACTCTAATACACCTACAACCAACATTGGTTTTGTTATTACAGAAGATATTGTTACTGTAGATGACACCAATGCTCTTTATGACAACCAAAATGATCTTCCTAATGAAACTGCACCGGGTGCTGACAGGTATAGAATTACACTTACCTTAGCAGCTGAGAGTGAAAGTATTGTAGACTCAGATACTAACTTTATCATTACCAATAGATTGATTAGTGGTAGACTGCAAAGAGAAATTGATGAGAATACCTACAGTGTTATTGGTAAGGAGTTAGCTACTCGAACATTCGAAGAGTCTGGTAACTATGTAGTAGGTGGATTTTCATCTAAATTTAAACCTAAAGATTCTGATGAATTTACATTAGATGTTTCTGCTGGAACTGCATATGTTAATGGTTATAGAGTTACTAGACCCGATAACACACTTATTGATGTGAATAGGTCACAGACGACTACTGGGTCTCTACAAAATGAAAATATTGCTGCTAACTATGGGCATTATATTGTATCAAATGATATTAAAGGTCTGCCTAATGTTAGTTTACTTGAACGGTGGAATCTTTACAGTGATTCTGGAGAAGCTATCCATGACTCTAAGATTTTAGGAACAGCTAGAATTAGAAATGTTCTTGAAGATGGTGCTAACTATAGATACCATATTTTTGATGTTCAAATGACTGGTTCCAATAACTTTAGAAATACAATTAGTATTGCAGCAGACTCTGATAACTATGCTAATCTAGTATTAGAAAACAATAATGCTGTAATCAAAGAAGCAAATAACAATAACGTATTCTTCCAATTACCTCGCAATAGACCCAAGATAGAGGATGGTGTAGATGTAAATGGTCTTACTGTCCAAAGAAGTTTTACAAAAGCTGCTACTGGCGGGGAACTGTCTATTACTAGAACTGGTGGAGAATTGGGTTCTAATGACATTGGTGCGAATGTTACAGGTTGGATTATTGCAAAAGTAAGTGATGGTATTGTCGTAAACACAACTCCAACATTGGAAGGAACTCCAACTGGTTCAGTAGTTAAATATACTGGTTTAGTTGGCACCGATCAATATCAAATTTTGGGATATGTCTCAGTAGGTTTGACAGGTTCAGGACAAAGAGGCAAAACTTTGTCTACCCAAACTCAAACTTTTGACAATACTAGTGTTGAAAGTGATGGTTCTGGACTTAGATTCTTTACCTTACAGGACTATGACATTTATAGTTTCGACTCTATTGGTGATGCAGCTGGCAATAGCATTACCGATAGATTTATTACAGATAATGGTCAAAGAGACAACTTCTATGACAGAGGTAGAATTATCTTAAGAAGTGGTCAGTCTATTCCAACTTCTGATACAACGGTATACTACAAGCATTTTGAGCATGCTGGGGCAGGAAACTTCTTTTCTGTAAACTCGTATCCAAACTCTATTGCCTATGAAGATATTCCAAGACACAGAATGCGTAATGGAACTGAAGTTGAACTTAGAAATGTATTAGACTTTAGAAGCAAAAAGCACACTAATGACACTTTTGAAGATGGTGAGGCGTATGTGCATGTACTTCCATCTAATACTGATATTATTACTGCTGATATTGAGTATTATCAGTCCAGAAAAGATGTATTGGTTGCATCACCTGAAGGTGGGTTGATTTATATTGAAGGTAAACCAAGTGCAAATCCAGTAAAACCTGAGATTTCACCTAATGCTATGGAACTAGCAAACTTCACTCTTAATCCATATACTGATAATGTATCCGACTTGACTGCTACTACTGTCAACAATCGTAGATATACTATGAGAGATATTGGTGGTATTGTCAGCAGAATTGATAACTTAGAAGAAGCTGTTACACTTAATCTATTAGAACTTGAAACATCTACACTTGAAGTGTTAGATGCTAATGGTAATAATAGATTTAAGAACGGTTTCTTTGCAGATAATTTTAAAGATTTAGTATTCTCTGATATTTTCTCGGATCAATATTCTGCCGGGTTAGACCTTGATGAAAATACTATTACACCATTTGGCGTGCAAAACAATGTGCGGATGAGACATAATAGTTCACATACAACTGATTCTGGTGTAATCCAAAAAGGTGATTTAGTCTTCCTTGATTATACAGAAGTAAATGAGATTAATCAAGACGTAGCAACTGAAACTGAGAATGTAAACCCATTTGATGTTATTCTTTACAATGGCACTCTTACTATTTCTCCTGAAAGAGATGAGTGGAGAGAAGCAAGAGTAGTAGACACCATTAATGCTACTGGGCGAGCGAATGAGTTAAGAACCAGTGAAGCAGCTAGACGAAGATTAGTACAAAACCTCATTAGACCTAGTGAATTCGTTAGTGCTGAAGATTTAGGTGCGCAAAGTCTTGATATTGGTGTTGGTGATATTATTACTGATTTCAATAGAAGTAATAGAACTAGTTCTTCCACTGAAATATCTAATGAACGTTTCGGCTTCTTCGCTGGGCGTAGAAACAACTTTGGGGAAATCAGACCCGGCCGGGTCACAACTACTAGAACCACTACAACAGTTAGAGGTATTTTTGGTTCAATAGTAGTTGGTCTTTCGCTTCTTCCATTTGTTCGTTCTAGAAAAGTATTCTTTAGAGCAGAAGGTCTTGCTCCTACTAGAGAACACTTCTTATACTTTGATAGAACACCGATCAAAGATTTTGTAAGAGAAGAAGCAAGTGGATTCAAAAGATTTACTGATAGTAGTAACCTAGATGACTTTACTAACGGGCAATATTTTGAAGTAACTGCTCATCCAGAAACTAAGTCTACACTTGTAACTAATCCTGTTGGTGTTATTGAAGGGTCTTTCTTTATCCCTAATAACGATACATTACGATTTGATACTGGTGATAGAAAAGTTACAATCCATGATCTAGATCAAACAACAGCAACTTATAGTGAAGCTGCTCCATCTTCTATTGCATTTGCAAATTATACATCTTTGGGTATAGAAGCATCTGTAGTTAATTTGGCATTTAGTTCTACAAGTTCTAGTGAAAGAACTCGAACATTCTTTACCCCTAATGAACCAATCGCACAGTCTTTCCAAATTCAAAATACTGAAGGTGGGTTTGTTACTAGTATTGAAGTATTCTTTGCTACAACTCCAAATTCAAAGAACTCAGCTGGCGAGAATGATGTAAATGATAATACTCCTATTACATTACAACTTAGACCCGTTGAAAGTGGTGTTCCATCACAGGATGCAATTGTTCCCGGTGCAGTAAAGACTTTGACACCTGAAGATATTTATAATCAAGGAGGTATACAACCTTTAAATACTACAACTACTATTGAACAAGTTCGTGCCAAACCTACTAAATTCGAATTTGATGCTCCTGTTTACTTACAGGGCAATACTGAGTATGCATTAGTATTGATTGCAAACACACAGAACTATAATGTGTATGTTTCAAAACTTGATGATTTTGTCATCAATGATACTGATAGAAGAGTTAAAAAGCAACCGTCTCTTGGTTCCTTCTTCATGTCTCAAAATGCTATTACATGGACACCAGATCAGTTTAGAGATATGATGTTTAAAGTTAATAGAGCAGATTTTGTTTCTTCTGGTAAGGCTGTGTTTGAAAACAGAGCAATTCCTACTACTAATCCGGGCATCAATCCAATCTCCACAACTAATGGTGATAGTGATATTACTATTTTGTTACCTAGTTCTGGATTTGTAAAGAATGATCTAGTCTTTATTTCTGGACTGGACTCTGCTACAAGATATGGTGGTATTTTAGGTAGCACAATTATTGGTGAACAGACTGTAAAGAAAGTAGATGGACGTTCATTCCAGATTACTGTAGATTCTGCTGCAACTGAAACTATCCTAACAGGTGGCGCTTCTTTAACATCAGAACGAAATATTCCAATGGATGAGATGCTTGCAAACATCAACTCTTTCTTACCATCAACAGGAACAACTGTTAGCACAACAGCTGAACTTACAGGTGGTGCTTCGTTAGTTACTGCGAACAATGCTACTAACAATGCATATGATCAGTTAAGTGCAGTTGACATTATACCTTATCAGTTGACTAGATTTGAATCTCCAAGAGTTATTGCATCTTCTAGAAATGAAGAAAAGGAGTTTACTGGTGGGTCAGCAGGTAGAAAGTCTGTAACATTTACATCTACACTTTCTACAAATGATGGTTATATCTCTCCTGTAATTGACTTACAAACGTTATCTGTTTCTGCTGTAAGTAACTTTATTGATAACCAGACTGTTGATTCTGATCTTGCCACTGAACCTAATGTTACATTTAACAATCCTATTGATTTTGTAGCAGACAGTGCAGCAAACTCTGGTTCATCTTTGTCAAAGCATATTACTATTCCTATCAATCTTGGTGAACCGGCTGTTGGACTGAAAGTTCTTCTTGCTGCTAACAGACCTAGTGGTTCTTTCTTTGACCTTTACTTTAGAACATTACCAGCTGGTTCTGATACTGATATTGAAACTGTTAAGTTTGTCTTGGCAACAGAAGATACCAGTGTTCAAACTGATGATAACAGAGATATCTTCAGACAGTATGAATATACTATCGGTGGAACAACAGGAACATTAACACCGTTCTCTACCTTCCAGTTGAAGATTGTATTCAGGTCACAGAACTCTTCTAGAGTGCCTAGACTTAAAGATTTGAGAGCAATCGCACTGGGAACATAATGAATGAATGATGATTATGTAAAGGTTGAGGGCAGTCCTAATCTTGTAAAAGATAAAATCACAGGGATTGTCCTCAACAATGATAAGAGTGGTCTAGCAGCTGCTAAACGTAGAAAGCAGTTAGTAGAAGAACAAAAAGAAGAAAAGAAACTCATACAGAAGTTAAAATCTGACAATGATGAGTTAAAAGATGAAGTAGCAGAATTGAAAGAACTTGTAAAAAGTTTGATTGATTCTAAAGTATAAATAAATAGAAAATACTTTTTAGAGGAAATCATGGCTCAGCAAAGAGATTTTGTAGTTGATCAAGGATCGGACATTACGATTGAACTCCATCTTAAAAATGAGGATGGAAGCACAAAAGACTTGACTGGGCATCTGGTTAGAGGAAAGATCAAAAAGTCCTATGACACTACTGACAATGATCAAATTTTTAACTTTACTCAAACAACAATTCAGTCTCCCTCTACTAGTGGTATTGCACTAATTACACTTTCAAATACCTTAACCGATACAATGAAAGCTGGAAGATATGTGTATGACATCGAACTTTTATCTGGTGACGTTTCAGACATTGTAGAACGAATTCTTGAAGGTAAATTGAGTGTAACACCTTCTGTGACAAAATGAGTTAGATCATGGGAACATATGTCAGTGAACTGAGAAGAAGTAAAGACACTCATAAAGTCAAAATAGAATATCGCAGCACTACTGTAGTTGAAAAAGTAGTTGTAAGAAAACCTATTAACATCACTGATGTTAGAGGCGCACTTATTCGTGATCTTAACGATGTATCAGATGAAACTGGCAACCTGTTAGTAGGTATTGTAGATAATGTTGAAGATGGAAGTTTGTTAGTTTTTAATTCATCAACTAGAAATTTTGAAACTACTACAACATTAGGCAGAGAAGATAGACCTAATCAAACTCAAAAGATTGATGGAGGCGAATACTAAATGCCAGCTATCATTCTTATAAAACGAGCAGATAGTGATGGAAAACCATCAAGTTTATCTAGAGGTGAACTTGCATATGCGTTTGGTGCAGGGACTGTATCAAATGATGGTCAACGATTATTCATAGGTGACTCTACCAATATCAAAACAATTGGTGGTGAATATTTCACCCAATTCTTAGATCATACTCCCGGCACTCTTACAGCATCTTCTGCTATCATTACAGATGCTAGTAATAAGATTGACCAGTTAAAGATTGACAATATAACTGTAGATAGCGGTTCTATATCTACTGACAATGGTGATCTAACATTAAGTGCTTCTAGTGGAATCATTAAGTTTGGTAGTTTTGAATTTGATTCGAATGAAATTAGAACCGTTTCAAATGTAGAAACTTTAATATTAAATCCATATCCTACTAATGATTCTGGTACAGTAATTATTAAAGGCAACCTGAGAGTTGATGGAACTACAACTACTGTAAACTCTACTGAAGTTACTATTAATGATCTTGCTATTGTTCTTGGTGATAGTGCTGGCACAAACAAAATTGAGTTTGATGGTGCTGGTATTATTGTTTTCGATGCAGATGCAAATGCTGTATTTGGAGCAACTTCTCCAAGCATCACTTATAATGGGACTACAGATCGCTGGAACTTTAGTAGAGCTATTGATGTAGACTCTGCTTATATTGATAATGTAGTGTTCTCCCAAGCAAATATCACAACTCTAAACATTTCCGACTCAGCAACAATTGTTGGTCTAAATGTAACAGGTAATACTAATCTAGCAACTTTAGATGTATCTGACTCAGCAACAATTGTCGATCTAAATGTTACTGGTCAGACTACTCTTACAAACGCAAATATAACTACTCTTTCAATTGATTCTGCTGTTATCAGTGGAATTACATTTACTGATAGTGCATTATCTCAGTTCTTAGACAGTGATGATTTTGTCTTTAGTAATGGTCAGGCAAGTCTAAAAAATGAATCTATCCAAGATATTGTCGGTGCTATGGTTTCTGGTAATACAGAAACAAATATTACTGTAACATATCAAGATGGCGATGGGACTATTGACTTTGAAGTTCCAATAGCATCAGTTGATAGTGTTGGTGTAGCACAGTTTGATAGTAATGAATTTAATGTAGTTGCAGGATTAGTTACTATTGATACAATTGACGGCGGAAGTTTTTGATATAAATAGATAAAAGTGGCGATGCTCATATAGTTATCGTCACTCTAATATAAAAATTTTTAGACTTATATAAGTCGAATGTAGGGTTGGAGACGTAATGTCAACTATTAAGTTACGCCGCAGTGCTGTATCTGGTAATACGCCGACTACAGGACAGTTAGATTTAGGCGAAGTAGCCATCAACACGCATGATGGCAAGATGTTCTTTAAGAGAGATAAGAACGGTGAGCTGTCTATTATTGAACTTGGTGGCGCACAGGTCGCTGAGAACGTTTTCTATGTTTCCAAAAGCGGTAATGATAGTAATGCTGGAACAAGCATTGACCGTGCATTCCTTACACTCGATAAAGCATTAACAGTAGCAGCAGAACGCAGAGGTGCTGCTGGACTTGATTCTGATGGTGCAGAAGGTTCTGTATTAGAAAATAAACCCGCAGAGATTTAGGTCTTTATATTGATGCTGCAAAGTATGATATAGCACTTGGAACAAAGTTTAACCAAGTATTCCAAGGTAGAGCAGGATCATATACTAAAGGTATTACTGAAGTATTATTCAGTATTGATGTAACCAAAGACCTTGTAAATGACCTTTCTGCTATTAGTGGTGATGCTACTTCTCTTTCTAGATCAGATGCATATTTTGATGAAGTCAAAGACATTATTCAAAATGGTAGAAATAATACTGATGCTCTAGCAGCTGCACAATATCCTACTCCTACAAATGCTTCTACCTACTATGACTCTTCTCAAACAGAAGATGATGCATCTAGATCAAAAGTTAAACTCTTAAACAATAGAGTTTTTATTTCTGAAGAAGTAAACGAGTTTGTAAAAGCAACCTATGATATTTCCTATGATAGTGCAAAATGTAAAAGAGATATTAGAGTTGCTGTAGAAGCACTTGCCTATGATGCAACCTATCTTGGTAATGCTGGTGCCTATGATAATGCTAACTTCTTCTTCCATAATGGCGCACAGATTCCTGCCTACCAAAAGACAGAAACTGCAGCTGCCTATGATAGAATGGCAGTGGTCCTAGAAGGGGTTCTAAAGGACAGTGCGGTGGTGTTGTCTGGTCCGGGGGGGAATTATACCACCTCACAAAATTATACTGGACCTTCTCCTAGACAGTTAAAGATTGATGAACTTTCTGCGTCTACTACTATGATTGGTAATGTAATCAAAAATGGTGTGTCGTCACTACCTGCTTCTAGAATTACGCCTGACTTAGATAGTAGAGTTACCTTTAGTAGTGCTGGTCTTGACTCAGCAGCACTAAAGACTTCGTTTGATGCTATTGGAACAAACAAGACTACTATTATTAATAATGTTATTGATTTAGTAGATAGTGAATATCCATTATTGTTTGGTATTGGTGACAGATATGTAGATATTCTAGATGCTCCTGAGATTGCATCTACAATTTACTTGAAGACTGGTGATTATACTATTAACAATCCAGTAGAAGTTCCAAAGAACGTATCTATTATTGGAGACAACCTGAAGAATACTAGTGTTCGTCCTAAAAACAAAACTTCTGATATGTTCTATGTAAATAATAATGGATATATTTCAGACATTACATTTAGAGACCATTTACAACCAGCTGCTGTTATTGCATGGAATCCAGCAGGAGACTCTGCTTCTAACATTATTGTAAACTCTCCATATATTCGTAACTGCACATCTATTACTGGACCAGACTTATCTAGAAATGATGATGGAACATATGTCTATCCTGATGCTGCTGATGCTGCTAAACCAGCACAAGGTGGTGATGGTATTCGTAATGATGGTTCTAAGGTAGGTGGCATTCGTTCTATTGTTGTAGACTCCTTTACACAGATTAACCAAGGTGGTAAGGGTGTATATCTTCTCAATAGAGGATACTGTCAGTTAGTATCAGTCTTTACAGTATATTGTGATGTAGGGTTCTTGGCAGAGAATGGTGGATTTGCTTCTATTACAAACTCTAACAGTTCTTTTGGTAATATTGGATTGAAAGCAACTGGTGTAACTCCAAAGTTATATGAAGCTTCTGTAGATAACAATCAGGACCAGATTGATAATATCATTACACTTAAGAACTTAACCAAGAGACCAAATATCTCAGATGCTATCAAGTTCTCTTCTGACCCACTTTACTATACTGTAGATTCTGCTTCTTATGATTCTGATACTGGATTAGGTTCAATTAAACTTCAGGAAGCACCTGATATTAATTTATCAGATAATGACTCTGCTACATTCCACCAAAGAAGTGCATTATCTTCTTCTGGACACACATTTGAGTGGATTGGAACAGGAACAGACGTAAGAACTGCATTCCCGTATCGTGGTGGTGTTCCTAACCAAACAGATGAAGTAGTTCAAGACTCAGACAGAGCTGGACTTTGCTTTGTAACTAGCACAGACCAAAAGGGTGACTTTAGAGTTGGAGAAGACTTCCTTATTCAAAGATCAACCGGAACTATTGAAGGGCAAGCATTTGATAGAAGTCTTTTTGCCCGTGTAACTCCATTCTCACTCGCACTTGAGGACTAAACATGGCTGAACTAAATGTATTCAAAACTATAACAAAAACTATTGACACAAGCAACCAGACAATCTATGCTGCACCAGCAAACTATACTGGTATTGTATTGTCTACACAGATTGCTAATGCGTCGGACTCTGATGCTAACTTGACCTTTACTTATCATGATTCTGCTAGTGCAACAGGTGTTGAACTACTTTCACAGTTTGATATCCCATCTAGAGATACAGCAAATGGTTCTACAGGAAAGTTAGTAGTTCAGTCAAATGGTGTACTTAAAATGGTTTCTGATAAAGATAATAAATTAAAACTAGTAATGGGTATACTGGAATCGCTCAATGGCTAAAAATGATTCAAGACTTCTTAGTGGTCGAGTAAAGACTAAGAGTGGAACTAGTTTAGACACTAGAAGGAGCGACTTCTTAAGTCTTGATAATGCTGAACCAAATCTCGGCAATCCAGATTCTGACCGTTATATTCTTGCATCTTTAGCTGATGGAACACGTTTATTCCTAAACCTTAATAATGGTTTTATTGTCAATGCAGATAGTGTAAGTGGTGATGAAACAACTTTTTCTATTGATCCTTCTGGATTATCAAATGCTGTAGGCACTACACTTGCAGATGTTCTAGATGATCTTGACTCTGCTATTACTTTGGCATTTGGTAGTGGTGTTATTCATGATAACAATTTTAATGGTGCAGGAACAGCTGAATCACCGTTATCATTAGATTCCGATTTGCGGATTTTTGGTATTACTGGTGACTCTGCAACATTCACTAACATTACTTCACCCGGCACAATTGATTTTACTGGTGCAACAATTTTAGATGGTGGTGTAGTTACAACTGTTGATATTAATGGTGGAACTATTGATGGAGTTACTATTGCTACATCTGATATTACAGTAGGCGCTGGTAAAACTTTAGATGTATCTTCTGGAACTTTGACACTATCCGACAATCAAATATCGGGTGATAAAGTAGAAGGTGGCACAATTAATTCTGTTACTGTAAATAATCTTACATCTGGAAATGTAAACATTGACGGTGGGTTTATTGACGGGACTGCTATTGGACATACTACACCTGACTCTGCTTCATTCACAACTATTTCTACTTCTGGTGCTGCTACTCTCGCTAGTGCTAGTGTTACAGATTTGACAGATAATAGAGTTGTTATTGCTGGAACTTCTGGTGAACTTGGAGATAATTCTAACCTAACCTATGATGGCACAACACTCAACGTTGCTAACACTACAGCATCTACTAACTCTACAAATGGTGCATTAGTTGTTGCTGGTGGTGTAGGTATTGGTGGGGCTTTGAATGTAAGTGGTAATGTAGAAGTCAATGGCGACTTTACTGTTACTGGCACAACCACTACTGTTGATGTTGAAACACTTTCCATTACTGACCCTTTGATCCACCTTGCAGACTCTAATGAATCTGGTGACGAAGTTGATATTGGTTTTATTGGACACTATTTTGACGATGCTTTAGGCGGAAGACAACATACAGGTATCTTTAGAGATGCATCAAATGATGAATATTATGTTTTTGCTCAGTATCAAGACTCTGCCTTAGACTCTTCTCCTAGATCAAACGTTATTGACAGAACACGGTCATCATTTGTTCTTGCTCCATTTAATGCCTTGTCCGTAACTGCTGAGACTTTATCAGGCACAGTCAGTGCAGACTCTATCAATACAAGTAAACTAACTGCTACAAATATCGTTGGTGGATTTATTGATGGCATAGCAATTGGTCATACCACAGCAGACTCAGGCACATTTACAAATCTTGCTAGAACTTCCCCTTCAGGCGTAACAGCAGGTGCATATGGTTCCGTTACAGAAATTCCTGTAATTACATTAGATGCTTCTGGTTTTGTAGATAGTATTGGTCAAGTTTCAATCAGCACAACATTAAATACTGCTGCTGAAACTGGCACAGGAACAGTTAATCTTCTAGACTCTTCCCTTGAGATTGCAGCTGGTGAAGGCATCAATACAGCGGCAACTGGTAGAACTATTACCATATCTAGTGAAGATGCAAGCACATCCAATAAAGGTATTGCTAGTTTTGCTTCTGGTGATTTTGATATATCTTCTGGTGCTGTCAGTATTAAAGATGCTGGTGTAGGAAATGACCAGTTAGAGTTTGATAGTGTAACAGTCACCGCAGGTTCTGGTTTGACAGGCGGTGGTTCAATTGCACTTGGTAGTTCTGTAGAAATTAAACTGGACTCAGGTGCAGTAAAAGGTCTGTTCTCTGGTGGTAATAATATAGATTATAATAATAGCACTGGTGAGATTTCAGCATCTGTTAGTGGTGTTATTGCAGGGGTATATGGAAACAGTACAAAAATTCCTGTTATTAGTGTTGATAGTTATGGTCAAGTTGATAGTATCGGTCTCATAGGAGCGCAGGCTTCTTTGGGTGATACTGTTGATAGTATTGGATTTGATAGTGCAACAGGCGTGTTTACTATTGTTACTGATGTAGCATCATTCTTTGCAACTATTACTCTTGGCCCATATACAACCAATGATCTAGTAGAAGGTGATAGCAACAAATACTATACTAAGATTAGAGTGGACTCTGATATTGATCAGGCGTTTAATGAAAACCCATCATTTGGTGGGACTGGTGCGCCATTTAGTGTAGCAAATGATACTAAAATAAATAATCTTAATGCAGATAAACTTGACGGGAAATCTTTTGATGATTTTATGTTATTAGGTGAACCTGCTACAAAAACAAATGGTGATGTTAGATTTAATGATGATGTTCTACTTACATTTGGACAATCTAATGATTTAAGAATTTACCATGACCAAAACACCAGTTACATTAATGAGATTGGAACTGGTGACCTTAAGATACTGACTAATGGTCAGAGTATTATCCTAGAAGATTCTACTAACGACAAAGTATCTGGTCAGTTTACACCATCTGGTTCTGTAGACCTATACCATAATGGAAGTAAGAAGTTTGAAACTATTGATTCTGGCGTTCTCGTAACAGGTATTATTGCAGCTGATTCTGGAACTATTAATAGCAATAGAATTCTTACTACTGCTGATGAAGGTTCTGGGAATGGTCTAGATGCTGATACCTTAGACGGTTTACAGAGTATACAGTTCCTACGTTCTGACCAAGATGACAGTATGGCAGGAACTTTGTTTATTGATGATAGTCTTTCTGCTAATAATATTACAAGAAGAAATACTACAGTAGCAGCAGGAATTTATGGTTCTGTTACAGCAATTCCAGTTTTAACTGTAGATGCTTCTGGTTTTGTAGATAGTGTTGGAACTACTGCACTCAGTACAGTTCTTAGCACTTCAGCAGAGGCCGGAACAGGTTCTGTAAACCTTCTGGACTCTTCTTTAGAGATTGCAGCTGGGGTTGGTATTGATACCGTTGCTTCAGGTAATACTGTTACTGTAGAGATTGACTCTGCTGATCTTGCTGCATACTTCAGTAAAGTTATTAATCACGATAGCACCTCTGGATTTCTCGTTGATGAACACGTAGCACACTCTAGTATTAATATTAACGCCAATAATGGTCTTACGGGCGGTGGAACTATTGATGCTAATGTGGGTTTGGCAGTAGGTGCTGGAACTGGTATTAGAGTTAATGCTAATGATATTGATATTGACTCTGCTGATCTTGCTGCATACTTCAGTAAAGCGATTGTGCATGATAATACGAATGGATTTGAAGAAGATGAGCATGTAGCACACTCTGACGTCTCTATTACGGCAGGTAACGGTTTAACTGGTGGTGGTACAATAGCGTCTAGCAGAAGATTAGATGTTGTCGGTGGTGATGGTATCACTGCTAATGCAGATACGATTGAAGTTACCGTTGATGGTTCTACAATTGAACTTTCTGCTACTAATGGTTCTGGTGCAGTCAGAGTAAAAGATGGTGGTATCACTAATGCCAAGCTTCAGTATGACTCATCCACAATCGGTGATACTTCTATTGTTCTTGGTGGGTCTACTACAACACTTGCTGGTCTCACTCAGTTAGATGTTGACAATGTTCGTATTGATGGTAATACTATCAGTAGTACCGCTGGTTCTTACATGTATATTGATCCACATCCTGTAGATAGTGCTGGCACTCTTGTCATTCTTGGTAACTTGTCTGTAGAAGGCACAACTACTACTATCAAGTCAACTACAGTTACTATTAATGACCACCTTATTGTTCTTGCTGATTCTGCTACAGATGATGCATCTGCTAATGGTGCTGGAATTCAAGTAAATGGTTCTAATGCTACTATTAAATATGATGGTGGCACTGATAGATGGGACTTTAATAAACCTATTGAAGTTTCTACTGTACATGGGAACTTGACTGGTGATGTGACTGGTAATGCATCTACTGCTACAACTGCTACTAATATTACTGCAACCGCAAATAACTCCACCAACGAAACAGTTTATCTCACATTTGTAGATGGTGTAACTGGCGCTCAAGGTATTGAAACTGATAATGGATTAACATATAATTCATCAACTGGACTTATTACCTCTACTGCATTTACCGGTAATATTACTTCTAGCAGTGTAGACATTAATGGTGGTAATATTGATG
>Ga0102814_10001757_pt1 | contig 15043 bp, 11 predicted proteins | sample ColrivemetaGS741_FD_79112 | JGI IMG/M metagenome (GOLD analysis project Ga0102814, IMG submission 79112) | Estuarine microbial communities from the Columbia River estuary - Flood tide ETM metaG S.741 | ecosystem: Environmental > Aquatic > Marine > Intertidal zone > Estuary | place: USA... | reverse complement strand
TTTTTGAAATGTGATTGGCTTGTCCATTTTGAAAGTTTCAGTAACAACAGAATCGTCTGAAAGAATAAAATCAATCTCTAAATCATAACTGAAATTGAATTGTCCCTTATCGTAAATTTTGACATATGCGCCTTTACCTCGTTTTTTGACTTGAATCTCGAGCTTAGGAATTGAGGGAAAAGTAAGCCATTGCTCAAAAAACTGCGATAGATTTTTTCCTGAAACTTCCTGAGCAACTTCAATAAAATCATCAGATGTTGCATTGCTAAAGCTAAACTGATCATAATATCGTCTTACTACTTCCCAGAAAAGCTCCTCACCTATTTCATGTTGAAGCATGTTCAGTATCCAACCTCCTTTCTGATATGAATTAGCATTTAGCAAGCTCATGAGGTCCGCAGTATCGTCGATTACCGGACGTGGATCTCTTTTGTTCAATGCAATAATTTTCATTCGATCCTTATCCAATTGCTTGTAAAAAGCATGTTCCCCTTTTGTCTCAAGGATATACATATTCGTCATGAAGGTGGCAAATCCTTCACTCAACCAGATGTGACTGAAGTCCTTTTCTGAAGCACTGTTTCCGAACCACTGATGGGCTATTTCATGGGCTAAGAGCGCTTCCATACTCCGTTTTCCATCGATGGCCTTTTCATCATAAAAAATGCAAGAAGCATTCTCCATTCCTCCAAATCGGGTTGTTGATTGGACATTCGCTAATTTGTCATATGGATATTCACCAACCTTCTTTTCAAACCACTCCAGGATAGAGACGGCCAGTTCCAGATCATAAAAACCTTCTTTCTCATTTTCGGGATATACCCAAGCGCTTACGGGAATTCCGCTTTCTGTTGAGTTATAATTCTTTATGGAGAAATCCGCCACACCGATCACCATAACCTTTGTAGGAAGGACATAATGGGTTCTGTACTCAAACTCTTTCCTCCCATTCTCAAGTGATACTCGGATCTTTTGACCATTCGCGATCACTTCATATTGCTCAGGAACATTGACCACATAATGGATCAACGCTTTGTCTGAAGGATAATCATTGCAAACAAACCACTGATGAGCCCGATTAGGCCAATTATCACCAAATGCGGTCGGTGCCCCAAAACGGTTATTACCGATCACAAGTCCATCTACAGGGATACCATTGAATTTTACCTCTACGAATTCATACAACTCGTTTTCTTTAAATCCCGTGATCAATAAATGTTCCGTTTGTTGAGTAAAATTCAATGCTCCAGATTTGCTGGTAACCTCTGATACTTGCATTCCTCTTCCATGAAGTGTTCTCATAGATTGGAGGTCAAAGACAAGCGAATCTCTGTTTTCCCAGTCACCTATAAAGATCTTTTCAACGACATCTATTCCTTCCTGAAGCTCTTTACCAAATGTGATATTCAGCTCATATTCGATCACGTCTGCTCGATGATTTGAAAATGCAATTTCCTGAGACCATAAGAAACATGGTGCAAAGAATAGAATTAATATTATAAATCTGTTCATACCTCAAATATATGGCTAGCTATTCAATAATGTTGAGTCGAAACGAACGAAAAATTGAATTTGAATTAATAGATTTGAGAAAACCAAATCCAATGGTAAAACATTTACTCCTTCTTGTCATTTTGATTTCAAGCCTTTATCTGAGTGCTCAATATGATCTTAAACCTTCTGCGAAGGAAATAGAAACGCTCCCCGAATGGGCTCAACTCATGTATTCAGAGGATCCGAATGTTTGGGAAGTAGATCGACTATACGAAAATCACTACAGAGAGCATCTGTTCGTTAAATCCTACCACACCCAATATTACAAAAGATGGAGAAGATCGATCGCTGATCAGATCAATGATCAAGGTTTTGTCGGTCAACAACTTGTTTTCAAAAAACCATCTTCATCCGGAATTAAATCTTCGAACTGGTCAGTTTTAGGACCTTTACACGTTGAAAAAGAAGGAAATCAACAAGGTTCAACACAGTCCAATATCTATTCACTGGACAGATGTGAGGCAGCTCCGAATGTCCTTTATTGCGGAACAGAACCGGGTGAAGTATACAAAAGTACGGATGCTGGAAATTCGTGGGTAACAATTTCTATGACAATGAATTTTGGAGGAGGAGTAACTGCTGTTGAATGTCATCCTACTGATCCGAATACGATTTTTGCTGGCGGAGACCTTGGAATATTTAGAAGTCAGGACGGGGGGCTAACCTGGACAAACACCCTTTCACAAACCAGTCTGGATGTAAATGAAATTCTAGTCTTCCCAAATGATCCTTCGATCGTTTTTGCTGCCACCGGAAAAGGACTTTACAGATCAACCAATGGCGGGACGAGCTGGACAAATTTATTCACTAACAAATCGTATGACATTAAGGCAAAAACAGATGGTTCAGGCACCTTATTCTTGGTAAGAAATAACCCAACGTTGATCAAAGCTGAATTCTATATTTCCACAGACAGTGGAGCAAGCTGGACAATACAAAGCGCAGGGTGGTACAATTCTACAGATCCGAACAGATTGGACGGAGGGGCAAGAATAGCTGTTAGTCCGGCTGATCCATCAAGAGTATATGCCTACCTGATCGGTCAATCAAAAGCAGATGACTTTGGCTACATCGGAGTTTATCGTAGTAACGACGGAGGACTAAACTGGACTCTTCCTAATGGACCTGATGGAGGACCATATGCGGCTACTCATCTGAATCTGGCCTATGGTAACCCGGGCTGGACCTATCATCAAGGTTTCTATAATTGTGCGATCATGGCTGACCCTGCGAATGCCAACAGGATCCTTGTTGGAGGATTGAACTTATACAGATCCGACGATGGAGGAAGCACTTTCTCTTCAGTCGCAGGATATGTTGGAGGTCCATTGAGCATCCATGTGGATATGCAGGATTTCAGATCTTTCAATAATGAGGCATGGGTTACTACTGACGGCGGTATCTATCGTTCAACGGATTTCTTTACTTCAAACCCTACCTTCAAGATGGATGGGATCCATGCCTCTGATTACTGGGGATTTGGTGCCGGTTGGAACGAGGATGTTCTTGTGGGAGGATTGTATCACAACGGAAATCTGGCCTATCATGAAAACTATGGCAATGGAAATTTCAGACAATTGGGAGGTGGTGAAGCGCCAACCGGATATGTGAATACGGGACTTAACCGAAAGACGTATTTTTCAGATATTGGCGGAAAGATCCTTCCATTGATCATGAGCGATCCTGTGAGCAATTTCAGTATTGGACTAAGTCCAAATGAAAGCTACTGGAGCGCTGAATCCAGCGAAATGGAATTTCATCCAAATTGTTACAACATTGCTTTTCTTGGGAAAGATCATAAGATCTGGAAAACTACCGACGGTGGAGGATCATTCAATGAAGTATATATGTTCGGATCTTCTGCGCAGGACAAGATCAAGTACATCGAGATCTCCAGTTCAAATCCGGATGTCATATACGTCACCCAACAACCTGCCTCAGGAAGCATTGGAAAGCTATGGAAGACAACGAATGGTGGTGTGACATGGGACGAGCTTTCACTACCAGCAGGAAATAGCCGAAAGATCCTCTTATCGATCAATCCTGAAGATGAAAATGAATTGTATATGGCCTATGCGAGTGGGGCTAACGGACAGAAAGTCTATGTAACGAATGATGGTGGTTCTAGCTGGACAAACATCACCAGCTCAATCATGAACAGTGAAAGCATTCACTCCTTGCTATTTATCGCAGGTACAAATGGCGCTTTGTATGCGGGAACAGGAAACACGATGTATTACCGGGACCAAACCGGCGCTTGGAGCGTTGACGATCTTGGGCTACCGGAATACATCAACACAAATATCTTGAAGCCATTCTACCGTGACGGAAAGGTCCGAATGGCAAGCTACGGAAAGGGTCTTTGGGAAAGTGATCTGAATGAAGTTCCCGATCATCCAATCGCAAGAATTAACGTCGACAAATTTTCGCGGACCGTGATCTGTGAAGCCGATTCATTCTATTTTGAGGATCACTCTTTCCTGAATCATACCGACGCCTTATGGTCATGGTCCTTCCCTACCGGTTCTCCATCCAATTCCTCGACAAGAAACCCTGTCGTATATTTCCCTGCGGGTACACATCAGGCCATACTCACGATTACGGATGGAAATGGACTTCAGGACAGTGATACAATTCAAGTAACTGTAAATAATTATGTCTCTCCTACAATTGTCAATGAAGAATTTCAGGGAGCGTTTCTTCCAGAGGGATGGTTGATGAAAAACTGGGATGAAAATGGGCAATGGGAAGTTACAAATAATGCGGGAGGTTTTGGCAATTCTTCAATGAGTGCTTTGTTCCGCAATTACGATATCGATTCTCAAGGAACCGATGATGACCTGAGCTTTATCTTTGATGCTACGGCACAATCAGTTCTTGAATTGACTTTTGATGTTGCTTATACCCCATGGGGAGGAACCTATTCAGACTCACTAAAAGTTTTGGTTTCTACCGATTGCGGGGCAACGTATTCAGAAGTCTATTTCAAAGGAGGGACAACTCTTGCTACGGCACCAACCTTGAATTCATACTTCACTCCTTCAGCATCAGAATGGAGAAATGAAACGATCGACCTCAGTGCTTTCGGAGGAAATGAATTGTTGGTTGCTTTCAGAAACAAAGGACATTGGGGCAATAACCTGTATCTGGATAACATCAATCTTTCTGGTAATCTTTCTCTCATAACACATGAAGAAACGAATGAACCGATGCTTTATCCCAATCCGATTTGTCCAGGTGAAGCTGTAACAATTTCCTGGAATGACCAATCGTTTAAATGGAGGTTTATCGATCTAAAAGGAAAGACCATTGCTAAAGGTTTTGGAGCAAATGAACTTCAATTCGTTACTTCTGATCAATTGACGTCTGGAATATATTTCATTCAGCTGGAAAGTGAGAAGATGATCAGAAACCTACCTGTTGTGATTCGATAAATTGAACGATCGGAATGTCAGGATTTGTGAACGTATAGTCTTTCAGTTCTAACCCGGATATCCATTCGATTCGATCATGGTCAGTCGATGACGTTGCACCGGAAATGTATTGGCATTGATATGCTATCAGGTGGATCATCACTTCGTTGACAACACAATCGGAAGTCATTAAATATTGGTAATTGTCGGCATTAAGTTGAAGCTCCTCTGCCAGCTCACGTTTTAATGCTCCTAGTGGATCTTCTGTTGGTTCGATCTTTCCACCGGGAAATTCCCATTTACCAGAATTACTTTTATGACCGGATCTGCGCGCTATAAGTATTTTGTCTTTTTTTAAGACTATTCCGCAAACAATATTTAAAGAGGTCATATGAGGCTATATGACACTAAGATAACAATGGAATACAATTAAGTATAGAAAATCGTTAGTCTTTCAATCGGTCACTGAACACTTTTTCGAACTTCTCGAGCTTAGGCTGAATCACAAGACGACAATATCCCTGATCCTTGTTGTTTTCATAATAATCCTGGTGATAATCCTCAGCGCGATAAAAAGTAGAAACCGGAGAAACCTCTGTTACGATCGGATCTGGATATACTTTTTCTTTATTTAGCTCCAAGATAATGACTTCGGCTGTTTTTCGTTGATCTTCGTTGTGGTAAAAGATCACGGATCGGTACTGTGTTCCTACATCCGCTCCCTGTCGATTGAGGGTAGTTGGGTCATGCACGGTAAAAAACACTTTCAAAATTTCTTCAACAGAGGTTTTTGTCGAGTCAAAAGTGATCTGAACCACTTCCGCATGTCCGGTTGTACCTGTACAAACCTGTCGATAGGTTGGGTTTTCTACCTTCCCACCTGCATAACCTGAGACCACTTCCCCTACGCCGTCCAGCTTCTCATAGACCGCCTCCACACACCAGTAACATCCACCTCCAAGGGTGATCGTATCATTTACTCCGGTATGAGTCATGCTTTTTTTAGCGCTAATGGGTTGATTCGCTTGTGAGCATCCATAAAAGAAGGCCACAAATCCAATGATCAAATAAAATGATGTACGCATTTTGTTCTTTTTACCAATAACAATATTCCTTCCTATATTGTTGCACTGCATACGTTAAGTTCTGTTAACGAAAGTTATTCACATCCTGTTTCGTAGGCGTTTCCTTTTTTATCTTTAAATCAAAATAAAGAACAATGAGATCAATACTTCTTTTTTCGGTCCTGACATTCAGTGCTTTTTGCTTCTCTCAGTCTGTTGAGCTTGGAAGAATCCAACACGAATCGATCAATGGTGATATCCTGCTTCTATTGGACGGAAAAGAAAACCTGGAATGTGGTTCAAACACGTTGATGCTTCAGATACTGGAAACGGATATGTCGCTCATTGTGCTTTCTGCAACAGGCGGTGCACTAATTCTAAAAGATCAGGAAAAAGGCATCTGGAATTTCATCCCAACTTGTCCTGCTGAAGGGTATAAGATCTATGTTTCTCAACGAAATAAAATCAAGCAAATCAAGCAGCTCAAACAATTGGGAACTTTCGAAATATCCGGAATCCAATGAATTAGAAGTGCTGCTTTTTACCTCGAGGATGATAGATCTTCAGCGCATTTTCATAATTGGTCTGCTTATCCAGAACCATCGGCTTTAAGCTCTGACTCACATAGCACTCCATTTGATCGGTGAAATAAGGGCTGTTTATATTGCACGACTGACCATAAGGTAAAATCGTCTCCAACTCTACCCCATTTGCACTATACCTCGCAAGCATGATGTACGATTCCCCAGAAACAGCCTTCACCTTCCCATCTTCATAAGGTGCGGTAGACATAGCTGCAATCATATCCACAAGACCAGGAACCGGAATCTCTTTTTCTCCCCTGGCATGCACCTGTTGTTCAGAAAGTGTGATATTCAGTCGATCGAAATGCTCGAGTAAATATGTCTTGGTATCCATCAATGCTTCAATGATAATCGAATCTTCCAGCTTACCCTTTCCATAGAGATCATATTTATCCGCCTTCTTCACTAATGTTTTGTAATATACACTCCACTGTGCCGCTCCTACATTCTCAACATTGGCTCTTCTGTCCCACTGCTGGATGAACAGGATCAACTCCTTCAGCTCAGGATGATCATTTGCATTCAACGCAAAAACATCATTCAACTGAAACAGTCCGATCAATGAATCCGGGTATTGGGTATCGTACTTAATTCGCTTGAAATCTTCGTAGCTCAAAGTTGGGTACTGAGCGATCAGTGTCTCGAATCGAGCGCTCCGGTTGTTGTCTCTTTCTTCATAACCGATCAGTGGATCAAAATCTTCCGGATTCAGATTGTCTTCAGGGTGTGCAGCGTTAAACGGGGTGTTGTTCGTATTAAACAAATAACCATGTACCGGATTCAGCAATTGAGGCAAATCCTGAATAGGAATATAACCCTGCGTAATGATGTCCGAGCGATTACCTGGCAATACTCCAGACCAGTCAAACCCTTCTTTTCTTTTCTGGATCTTACCGCTGCTCAAATAATAGATATTGTCTTCGCGATCAGCATACATCACATTGAAACGAGGTAATCCCTGAATATCCAAGGCCGCCTTGAACTCCTCCCAGTTTGACGCTTTATTCATGTGATACCATTGATCGATCGAGCTGATATTCTCCAGTGCATTCGAACGGAAAGCAAAATATCCGCTCTTATTTTTGATGACCGGACCATGAACACTCCACAAAACTTCTCGCTTCACCCGAAGCTTCAATCCCCCTAATACCTTCAACTGCAATTTCGCCTTCGACACTTCCAAGTCTTTCCACTCCCCGTCCAGCTTGTATTGGTTCTTTTTCTTTGGATTCATTTCAAGTTGATACAGATCCACCAGATCCGGATAATTGAAGGTATGGGTCCACCCCAGATTTTCATTTGAACCGATCATTGGAAAGGGTGCCCCCGGAAACAAAGCTCCCAGCATGTTCCATCCTTCATTACTATTGATATGCACCTCATACCATGAGAATGGGCCTTCCAGAGGTTGATGCGTATTGACATTCAAATAGGTTTTTCCATCGGCCGTTTTCTTCTTGCTGATCGCAAAAGCATTCGATCCGATCGTTTTCTGTTCGGTGTTTGCATCTCCCAGATCACTCAGCGGTTCTACTTTATCCCCGAATAACGCTTGCAATGTTTGTCCGGTATCTGAAAAGAAATGGATCACCAGATTGTATCCGGTCAAATAATCCATCACGGTCATTGGAAACGAATGCTTCACAAGAACTTCCTCAGGATGTTGTTCTGCATAGGCATTGATCCCTTCTACATACCCTTCGATCACCTTCACTACCTCAGGAGATAGATCCTTAAAGTGACGTTCTGCTGTCTCTCTGCATCGAAGCAATTGCACAACATAATCCAATGTTACTCCATCCTTACCAGAATGCATTCCCAGCTTTCCAACTGCAGGAAGAAACGTTTCCTGGATTGTTTTGAAATTATCTTCAGAATGAGCCCATGCTAGCCCAAAAGCTGCTTCTTTGTCTGTGGTTGCATAGATGTGGGGTACACCAAACTCATCACGTATGATCTCAATTTTTGTTGGGTCTACTTGGGACCAACAAAGTGTTGACGCGTTGAAGGCTACTACTCCTAGAAAAACACCTAAAAAGGATTTAATTGTCATGTACTTATGGAATTCTTGTAAATCTTTTAAATTTACTCAAAATAGACGAAACATGCCTAAACTACTGATTACGCTACTACTTACAGGTTCAACGTTGATTAATGGATACACCCAAGAGTGGATCGATCTTCAATATTCGTACGATAGTGTACTAAACATCCCTTATGGAACAGAAGTGAATTTCAATGGTGAAACTGAGACTTTATTAATGGATCTATACTTGCCGAAATGTCAGATTGATCAAGTCGAATTAAGAAGACCGCTCGCTATTTTTATTCACGGGGGAGCTTTCATTTCTGGAAGTAAAGATGAAGCGAGCATCCAGCAATACTGTAAGAATTTTGCAAAGAGAGGGTATGTTACAGCTGCCATTACTTATCGTCTCGGGTTTATTGCTGATGATCAAGCATGGACGTGTAATTTCCCTAATTACAATTGTGTATTTGCTACTGACACATCGGAATGGATCAGAGCATATTACAGGGGTGTTCAAGATGCGAAGGGTGCCCTTCGATATTTGATGAATCGAAATGAACAATACATGATCGATACCTCAAATGTCTTTATCAGCGGAGAAAGTGCGGGCTCTTTTATTGCAATGGGAGCCGCTCTTATGGATGTTGATTCAGAACGACCAATTGACACCTACGCATTGTCCAATGCTCCTGCCCCAAATGCAAACACCATGACATGCTCTCACAATTCTGGTCAAGTATTCACAGGACCTGTAACGAGACCCGACCTTGGTGGGATACAAGGATCCATTGAGCCATCAACTGTAGACTACACGATAAAAGGGATAGGTAATATTTTCGGGGCCATGTTCAGCGATCTTCTTCAAGAAAATGATCCATTGAAGCTCAAACCAGCCATTTATTCCTTCCATCAACCCTGTGATCTCATCGTGCCTATCAATAGTAAACAAGCCTTATGGGGATTAGATTGGTGCATGACAAATGGATACGGTTGCTTCGCGATTGCCAATACACCCATGGCTCATGGAAGTCAAACGATCAGCAACTGGAATACAAATAACTCCTATGGTTATTCGATTGAGAATCACTTTACAGCACAGACATTCCCTTACAATTTTGCTTTTGGCACAGCTAGCTGTCTCGATCAGGGAAACAATCCTTGTCATGCCTACGATAATCGAACAGCTCGAGAAAGTGAGTTAGCCTTATTCTTTTCGAATCTTGTTACGACAGGTGCTATTTGTGAAACCGTAAGCCTGCATGAGAATGGGTATCAATTTGAAATCTATCCCAATCCTTCTCATGATATCTTGACGATTCGCACCAGTAATGAATTGATAGACCAAATCATCTTTAGAAACATATTGGGCGACCAACTTAATCTTAATGCCGAAGAAATTGGCAATGGTAAATATTCATTTAATATCAGTTCCCTTCCAAAAGGAAGCTATATCGTTGAAATTACGCTTTTGAATGGTGATAGAACCTTGGTCAAGTTTATTCACGACTAGTAGTTCTCTTGCAAACCTTCCTGCAGATTAATTAATTATCTTTAGCTGAAACGCGAATTATGAAGCCGATCCAAACATGGTATGAAGAGTACGCCGAGAGTCATCAGAATGCAGTGAACCAACGCATCCACTTTATTTGTGTTCCGCTGATCTTTTTTAGTATCGTTGGACTTTTCATGAGCATCCCTAATACCTTGCTGGTTGAACTTACCGGAAAAGAAGATCTCCTCATTTCAAACTGGGCGATCGTTGCGATGATCCTGCCTTCTATTTTCTATCTGCGTTTGTCTTTGAAGGTTTTCCTTCGAATGATCGTCTTTGCTTTCCTCTGCATGGTGGCGAATGACCTACTCTCTGAATATGTCAACCTGCTTTGGTTTTCAGTGATCGTCTTTGCTCTGGCTTGGGTCGGACAATTCTATGGGCACCATCTGGAAGGGAAGAAACCATCTTTCCTGAAAGATCTTCAGTTCTTATTGATCGGACCGGCATGGGTGTTTGAAAAAATTAGAATGAAATGATACTCAGGCTTTCGGTTCTGCTGTTATCGATCTTGTTCAATTTTACAGGCATCGCTCAAGTTCAGGTAACTCTTCAACACGATGGACTGGATCGTACATTCAAGTATGTGACACCAAGTGGCTGGACCAACAGCAGCTCATTACCTGTTGTTTTTTTATTACATGCACTTACGCAAGATGGCGATCAGGTCATGGGCGTCACTCAATTTGATGCATTGGCCGAATCGAACAATTTTATCCTCGTTTATCCCGATGGAATAAATGGAGCCTGGAACGCGAACATGAATGTCAGTGTTTCACAAGCAGATGATCTTGGTTTTTTGGAAAAGGTGATCGATTATGTGCAATTGAATCTCAATAGCGACCCCTCACGACAGTATTTGTGTGGAATGTCAAACGGTGGCTTCATGTCCTACAAACTGGCTTGTGAATCTCGTCACTGCTTTGCAGCCATTGCAAGTGTTTCAGGTACGATGAGTGACACAGTTAACCTGAACTGTTTACCTTCCAACCGCCCACATATCTTACACATGCATGGCACAGCAGACGGTGTGGTCAGTTATTTTGGCTCTCCGACCACCGGGATTTCAGTGGATCAACTCACCGAAAAATGGAGATCTTATCTGGGATGTGACCCTACGCCGGTCTTCAGTGCGATGCCCAATCCCAACCTCCTCGATCTTTCCTATCCAGAAAAATACACCTATACGAATTGTGACCTGGGTTCTCTCGAACTCATCAAGATCATAGGTGGAGGTCACCAATGGCCCGGAATAATTACCATCTGGGGAGGCCTGGGAACCATCAATATGGATTTCTACTCACCACAGATCATTTGGGACTTTTTCAATGGTAAAACCTGCCAAACGACTGATGTATCTGAAATTGATTCTATTGAAACCGAGACCATCCTATTGAGAACCGATCTGATGGGAAGAGAGATCAATGAAAACACGAAAGGAATTCAGTTGATCCATTATACCAATGGAGAAACCAGGAAGGTGTTTGTTGATTAAGCGATCAGGTCGGGATCTTCAAGATCTGACCAATGTTGATCCTGTCTGACTTCAAATGATTCAGTCGCTTAATCGCAGAAACACTTGTTCGGTGACGCTGTGCGATCTGCGATAAGGTATCTCCTGATCTTACCTTATATTTTTTATACGGCGGTGTTGACGCTTTTGTGGTAAGGATCTTTAAGTCTGTATCGTCTCCAAGAACAGTATCGTGACCAGTATTGTTGTAATTGAGGCTAACAATAACCGTATTCGTAGAATCATCTACACAGTCCGTAGCATACTTGTAAAACTTCTGACGAATGTTCACATACGTACAATAGGAAGAAAGTGGCGTACCATCTCCTTCAAAACACTGGACCACATCTTCATTGAAATCAAGCAACAAAACAGGATCCATTCCCGAATACAGAGAATGCATTCTTGGAATCTGACGATTTACAGCGGTTAAACCACCATTAGCAGACCCGCGACTATCTACACAGGCATAACAATTCCCATCTTCACTCGGACCAACAACAGCAGTCCAGTATACTGTTAAGGTTTTGGGATCGATCTGGATGAAAAGATCTTTTACATCTGACGGATAGCCCTTACTTCTCACCCGTTCAAGAGCGGCATTCACTTTTACATTCAGATATCCACCGAAGTAATCCATTCTTCTTCGGTTAAAGGAGTGCAACGCATCGTATACATAAGGAACACCCAAAGCTGTATATGAATCACAGATCAACTCATCGTGCTCGCCCAATGGAATGGTATCGGTATCGATCAGTTTAAATTCGGGCAAAACGATCGAGATCTTTAACAAGGAAGAATCAGGAGGCAGGATCGAATCGATCTCATCCTGAGCGTAGCCAATCAGCCCTGAGATCATAAAGATACAGATCAGGATCAACTTTCGCATGTTACTTTTCACTTCCATTGCCATTCAAAGGTACTAAGCTTATTACGCATTATCAATCAAACGCGAGAGGATAACAAAAGTTAACAAGTTTCGTATACCTGAAATCTGAATGAAAAATATACGATATTTGCAGCCCATTTAGCTAAATGTCAGACAGTTCGAACATAGAATTTAAACCAAAGAAACGCAGACTTCGCAAGGTGTTGCGCTTGTCCTATTTCACAGTTTTACATGGGCTGGCAATATTTGCTTTATTTCTCATCGGAACTGCCATTGCAGTTAAATTCAGATGGACCAACCAAAGCGGTACGACCGATGTCAATAATCGGTATTTTGATGAGCTCGCCAACAAGTACGGTACCGATCATGAACTGGACAGTGCAACTACGATCCGTTACCAGGATCAGTTCTTTCAAAAGTTGGGTATACTTGCCAAGCACAAACCGGTGGATGCACGAAAGATCTACATGGCCTATGAACAATCAGGCGATGTAGTCGTAGGACTTCGTATGTTTGACGCTACAGCGCTATTGCTCCGAAAGAACAAAGCATTTCAAAAGGACCTAAAAGCACTGAAAAACGTAAAGAAAGGTAAAGATCGTTCCGTATATGAATGGTCGAACTATAAAGTTTGGGATGATTTCTGTAAAGCAGTGCTTAAGGATAAAGCAGCCATTGACTCCGCATCGAGAATTACAGGAGTAGAATCGAGATTGATCGTGATGTGCTTAGTTGGAGAACAAGTCCGAATGTTCAATTCAGGTCGTGAGCGATTCAAGCAATACGTCTACCCTTTCAGCCGGGTGATGTTGGCGAATAACCGTGGCTATGGGGTAACCAGTATCCTTGAAAATACAGCACTCCGGATTGAAAGAAATTTAACTGATACACGTAGCCCGTTTTACCCAGGTGAATACTTCTCGAAATGTCTCAACTACAACGACACTTTTCCTGATCTGATCGTGGATACCATTGAGGCACACAAGCACAAGACCATTCAGCGACTGATTAAAGGAGGTGATCACTTCTATTCCTATTTGTATACTGCATTTTTATTGCGTCAATACTTCGCTCAGTGGGAAAAGGCCGGGTACGACATTTCGAATCGTCCAGAAGTTTTAGGCACTTTATTCAACATTGGATTCTTTAAGAGTGTGCCAAAAGCAAAACCGGAAGCAGGTGGTTCTACCTTTAACATTGCAGGTAAAGACTACACTTTTGGTGGATTATGCTTTGAATTCTATTATTCCGGAGAAATGATAGAAGAATTTCCAATCACGCGCAAAGCATTCATTGCAGTGGATGAGCTAAAGAAAAAGAACGAGCTGTACCTGGAAACCATCGAGCAATTGATGGAAGGCGATTCTACGTTGGTGCAGCAATAGTGTCGAGATCGCTACGCTGCTCGAATATAGACTGCTTCGCTGATGGAGCTGAGAACAGGGACGAATGACTGATTACTAGGTTCAAATCAATTTCATAATTCCTTCTCGTTACAACGGTCGTCAATTCGAGTTTTCTTTGAAAAAGAAAGTATCGAGAATAGGCCGCCACTCGAACTGACGTTCAACTTTCAACTCAGCGCAAAATTGAGCGGTATTCGCATTCTGGTTCGAATTCGTTTTCCATTACAGATCGCGGGGATCCATCGGGGCATGGCCTTGATGATTCGTTTGGCTTCGCGATCGATGAGAAATGAAACTCCTCGATCTATTTTAACCTCCGTTATTTTTCCATCAGGTTCTACAATGAAAGAAATGTAAACCTTACCCTGCTCACCCAATTCAATACTTTCCTCAGGATATTCCAGATAATTGGAAATGAATAAGAACATGTTCTTTTGACCTCCCGGAAACTCTGCCTCCTGGATCAGCTCAAGATCCTCACATTTCTCGCTCGTATCAGCAGGATATGTGCGCCCATTCTTTGCCAGGAACACATCTACCAATTTTTCGCAGTAATCCACAAAAGCCTCTTGTGTCGGCATGAGTGAGATCTCCCTGCTACAATCCTTTTTGGATTTATTGAAAATGTATGCGTTGTATTGCTTATATGCACTTGAATTAAACGTAAGGATCAAGTCGTATTCCTTTTCCTTCAATCCAGAAAACCGTGCTTTTCCTTCCTCATCAGAACCAGCTCTTGCAATTTCCTGCCCTTCATGATACAAGATCATTGCTACCCCATTCATCGGCTGATCATTCAGCTTGGAAGTGACCTTTACTTCCAAGGTATAAGACTTTGCTCCTTGAACCGATAAGGGAAATAATAAGAGTAGCAGCATTCTCACACAATAAAGATATTTCCTATTCAACTAAATATCCAAAATAACAACATAGTTTCTACTAATAAACACTTAATCGCTACGTAGGACTACGTATTTCATTGTGTGCAACTCTTTGTATTTGAGCACCAAAACATTGAAAATATTGGGAATGAGGCATG
>Ga0102814_10001756_pt1 | contig 15048 bp, 10 predicted proteins | sample ColrivemetaGS741_FD_79112 | JGI IMG/M metagenome (GOLD analysis project Ga0102814, IMG submission 79112) | Estuarine microbial communities from the Columbia River estuary - Flood tide ETM metaG S.741 | ecosystem: Environmental > Aquatic > Marine > Intertidal zone > Estuary | place: USA... | reverse complement strand
TCTGAGTTGGAATGTAAACATTAAACGTACTTCCTTTTCCAAAATCAGAAAGAACTTCAATTTCACCACCCATATCATTTATCATTTTTCTAGAAATAGCCAAGCCTAAACCTGTTCCACCGCGAGCTCTATCTTTGTCACGATCTACTTGTTCGAATAATTCAAAAATAAGATGGATTTTTTCTTTGTCAATGCCAATTCCAGTGTCTACAACACTAATTTTCACATAATTTTGCCCACTAAAAAGAACAACTTCTGTAGAAATAGAAACACTTCCTACATCAGTAAATTTTATTCCGTTACTGATAATATTGAGTAAGATTTGGCGAAGTCGAAATGGATCTGTTTTCCCAAAATGCGTTTCGTTCTGAATGAAAGAGAGTTGAATTGATTTATGTGTGGCTAATGGCTCCAAGTCATTAATTATATCAGATATAATTTCATTCATACTTACGACTTTAAAGGAATAGGATAATTTGCCAGCTTCTACTTTTGAAATATCTAAAACGTCATTTATTAGCTTTAACAAATTAACCGCATTTCGTTGAACGGTTTCAAGAGCTTGTATGCCAGGTTTATCTGCTGCAATTTCTAAGCGTTTAATAACTCTTCTTGTAAATCCAATTATTGAATTGAGTGGTGTTCTTAATTCATGAGACATATTGGCAAGAAACAAGGACTTAGACTTACTTGCAGCTTCAGCCATGTTCTTTGCATCTAATAAGCTATCTTCATATCTACGACGCTCTAGAGCTGTTGTAACGTGTTGAGCAACGAAAGTTAACACTTCAACATCGTGTTCATTATATACATCGTTATTGTCATAAGATTGAACACAAAGAGCTCCAATAGTTTTTGAGGCAGAGCGAAGTGGTACTCCAATAAATTGCTCGGAAAGTTCGCCAACAATCTCTATTAAACCGGCATCTGCCATATCAATAATATCTTTACGTTTTAACAGTAGAGGTTCGCTAGTTCTAATGATATATTCCGTAATTCCATTCGCTGGTTTTTTTGGCAAAGCAATTTTATCGACTTCATCGACTAGATAAGTAAAGATGATTAAATCTTTCGGAACATCGTATTCCGCAATAAAGAAATTCGAAGCATCCATTAATTCATTTACAATTAAATGAATTTCAGCAAAAAACTGCTTAATATCATTCGATGAATTGGATCGGTCTGCAATTCTATACAATGCTGCTTGCAAAATTTCAGCTTGTTTTCGTTCCTCGATATCTAAAACTACACCTTCCATGTAGCCTTCTTTCAAGTTTAATTTGGCTGAAATAGAAACCCAGAATATGGTACCATCTTTTTTTCGTAATTGTACTTCTAATTCATCTAACACTTTTTTGCGTTGTAGAATCATTCTAAGTTTTGTCCAATCAGCGTCGTCTCGATATAAATTGTGGTTATGAATTTCTTCAAATGAGTTAAATCCGAAAATTTCTAAGCCTTTTTTATTCACTGTTAAAATTGCACCGTCTTTAACACTTATACGATACATTCCAACCATAGAATTCTGAAATAAATTTCGGTATTGTTCTTCACTTTCCTGAATGCGTTGGAGCTGAATTTTTTGAGAAGTAATATCCGAAATTAAACAATCTGCATAGAATTGTTCAGTTTCTGGGTGATAAGTAGAAGTGATACTAAGTTGACCCCAAAAAATGGTATTATCGTTACGTTTTAATCGGATTTCTTCATAAATAAATCGTTCCCCATTTTTCAGTTGCTCTAAAATGCTATCTCTATTTGATGATAGAACATGACTACTAAGTGGATTAATACCAATTAGTTCTTCAACATTGGAATATCCCAAAATAGAAACTAAAGAATTATTTGCATAGGTAATTCCAAGTCCTGGGCTCATCCTAAAAATACCTTCAGAGATATTTCTATTAATGGAGGCCAGCATTTCGCGACTTTCATGCAACTCTAACTGTATAGATTCTCTTTGCTGAATCTCTACTAATGCTTTTTTTCGTAAATCTTTAATTTTTTCAAGATGTCTATGCGTGTCGGTAATATCTTGAATGGTAAAGACTAAATAATAATTGTTATCTGTGCCTGAATTTCTAGTCAAAGTAGTATTTTGAACACGATAAGAACCATCAGGTAGCTTGGAAGGAATAAAATAGGGGTGAAGCTGACTCGAGAAAATTACTGCTGGGCCACCATTAATAACATCTTGAATTCTAGTATGATAATTTTTTTGAGTTAAATGCGGATAGAAATCGGTTAATTTTTTTCCAAGTACTTCATTAGTTCGAAGACGAGTCCACATTTCTAATTTTTTATTCCAAAAAACGAGATTTAAATCAGTATCCGTTATAAAAATCCCAACGGGAAGTTGTTCGAGTAAACTATAATCAATTGGGAGTTTTTCCATTTTCAAAAATTATTTAAAATGCACTTGCAATTAACATGTCTATTTCACGGTATGGCCGACTAAATTGTTCAGAAAGCGATTTTTTTGTTAAGTGTTTTCTATAGGCATACGTTCCATTTCTAAGAGATATATTGGTCCATAAAGCGGCTTCTATTCCACCTTTGTCGCCAATATCTAGTATAAATGGAACAATTACATTGCTTAATGCAGTTGTTGCCGTTCTCGCAACTGTAGAAGGGATATTCGGCACACAATAATGAATTATATCATACTTAGTAAAAATCGGATTTTGAATACTAGTAGCTTTTGATGTCTCAACACAGCCACCTTGATCAATAACCGTGTCTACAATAACACTTCCAGCTTTCATTTGTGCAACCATATCTTCAGTTACCCAACATGGAGCTCGTTTTCCTTCATCCATCACAGCGCCTATTACAACATCGGCATGTTTTAATGCCGTCATAATGTATTGTGGGTTAGCCATCGCAGTGATTACTCTTCGATCTAGGGTGTTTTCCATATGTCTGAGTTGACTCAAATCATTATCTAGAATAAATACTTGTGCACCATAACCTAAGGCCGTTCTAGCCGCATATTCGGCAATTATTCCTGCACCGAGAATAACTACCACTGCGGGAGGAATTCCAGAGATTCCACCTAATAAGATTCCTTGGCCGTTTTGTTTAGTTTCTAAATAATGCGCAGCTATTTGAACAGACAAAGAACCAGTTATCTCATGCATCATTCTAACAATGGGAAATGAGTGGTTATCATCTTCTATAAACTCAAAACCAACACCTGTAATGTGGTTCTTAATTAAATGATCAAAAAATTCTTCTGTCTGGCTACCTAAATGTAAAGCAGAAAGAAGCATTTGATTTCTTTGTAAATAGGAAGTCTCTGTTTTCTTGGGAGGAGCAACTTTAGCAATGAGTTCAGATTTTTCATACAACTCTTTGGTAGAATAAATTAACTGAGCTCCAGCATCTGCATAATCTTGATCTGAAAAATTGGCAAAATTCCCTGCACCATGTTCAACAAGTACTTCATGGCCATTCGCAACTAAAATCGTAGCACCACTAGGAGTTATACTAACACGATGTTCATTGATAGCATATTCCTTTGGAATTCCAATTTTAAGTGAGTGATGTGTTTTTGTTTTCGCAAAACGTTTTTCCAACGTCTTTAAGCCAAAATCTATCGCTATATTTGAGGGATTAATTATTTCCATGTCTCATCATTGTATAATACTACAATGTAAAGGAATTTTAGAAAAGGAACCATTGCCGAAATGTCAATTCAACCAAAAAAATCATTAGGTCAGAATTTTTTACAGGATAAGAATATTGCTCAAAAAATTGTACAATCTCTTTTTGCCGGTCCCGATGATTTGGTAATTGAAATTGGGCCAGGAACAGGAGCATTAACGCAGTTCCTTTATAGGACTTATCCGAATTATAAAGCTATTGAACTTGATCATCGAGCTATAGATTTATTGAAAGTAACCTATCCTGGAATTCAACTCATTGAACAATCTGTATTAGATGTCACTTTTGCAGATTATAGAACTAGCGAAAATCAACGGATATTTGTTATTGGAAATATTCCCTACTATATCACTTCTCCCATTTTATTCCACTTATTTGATCAGGCCGAAAGTATTCATCAATCCGTAATAATGATGCAATCGGAGGTCGCTCAACGCTTAACGGCTCAAAAAAGGACTAAGGAATACGGAATATTAACCATTCAGACTGAATTCTTTAGTAAAGCTGATATTCTTTTTAAAGTGCCACGGCAAGTCTTTTATCCACAGCCAAATGTTGATTCAGCCGTTGTATCTTTTATGATGCATGAAAGCCAACGATCAGAAATTATTACTGAATTTAAACTTTTAGTAAGAACTGCTTTTAATCAGCGTAGAAAAAAATTGAGTAACGCACTTAAAATTCTTGGATTAAATATCGAAGTATTTGACGAGTGGAAAGATAAAAGGGCAGAAGAGTTAACAACAGAGGAGTTTATCAGAATGGCAGAATTGTCCAAAGAATCAAAAAAAGACTAGCGAAGGGCAAGTTTTTTTCTAATAAGCCATTCAAGTGTTAAAAGAAACGTTAATAGGAGTAACCATTGATAATAATCAATAAGAGCCGTTTCTTTTTCAATGGTAGTAATTTTACCTTTATCTGATAATCGCTTAATGAGTTTATCAATCATTTGGTCAGCTTCAGAAAAATCTACTGATTCTCCGTCGGTAGCATAAGCAATATTGGTTAATAACTGTTGGTTTCGTTCAATAACCCGATACTCATTACTAATTGCAGAAACACTAAATGTTGCTTTATCATCATCTATTTTTGTTTCTCCCACAAATGCCTCGGCTTCAATCGTAAAAATGCCTTCTGCAATTGGGCCAATAGTTTTTGAATATGTTCCATCTCCAGCTGAGTTTAAAACAAATGAATCAACTTGTGAGTCAGCTTGTTTCACTTTTATTCGTATAGTGGCATCTTTTATAGGCAATAAGCTTTCATTTTTCAAGCGAGCCGTTACCGTAAATGTTTCGTTTTCTTGAAGCTCACGATCAGGAACGGATAATTCTAATTGTTTTTGGACAGGGGATGCGATAGTCCATTCAACTGTATTTTTAAAAAGTTGCTCAATAAATTCTTTTTCTTTTCCACCATTCAAATACGTTTTATACCAATCAATAAAAGTGAATTGAGTGTAGCGTTTCGTTTGAAGTTGAAGAGTTACTAAAGCAGGCTGTGCTAAATCTACTCCTCTGAATGAAAGCGTTAACAATGTTTTTGCTTTTAAATCAGTTTGTGCTGAACGTTGTTTGGCTTTAATGGAAATTCCCATGGTATTCATTTCTGGCAAATCTAAAATCGGATGATTTTTCTCAGCATCGACGATTTGTAACTCCGAGTTTGTAAATGGTATCTGGGAATTTAATGTAGTTGGAAAAGGGACGAAATTAGATGAGTTTAAAGGTAAATCTCCTTGTGTAGGAAGTGCTAACCAAATTGTTGATTTTTGAGAAGCCCAATTTAACACTTTATTCATTAAACTTTGAGGCATTTTAGGATGAGGAAAACCATGCAAAATAAATAACTGAACACTATCGGCAATAGTATCGGATAGGGGTTCAATAAATGAATTTCCTGATATCCAATTCCCAATAATTAATTCCGTGTTATCTGTTTGTGCTAAAATAGAGCGTAATGCTTTAACATCAGGATGAACTCCAAAACTTAAATGCGCTATTTTTGTTTTATTATCAATTATTCTAGCAGTAAAACTAATAGAATTATTCTGAGTTGTAAACTCACTTGGGTTCTTTTCTAACTCTAATTTCCAGCGATTTAAACCAGTTTCATTAGAAACAATGCTTAATGAATCATTTAAAATGGTTTCACCAGTTTTAAAACGAATATTTTTTCGCTGAATAATTTTGTTGTTTTTTGAAAGACTCAATGTTACCGTTTGGTTATCAACAAAACCTGATCGCATTATTCTAAAAGGAAGTGTAAATGGTGTTCCTTTATATGCAAGAGCAGGTGGGTTTACTGATTTTAACACAAAATCTTTAACAGGAATGGTATCGCCTAAAGCAATACTATTAATAGGGAATGGAGAGTTATCGGCCGCAAAAATAGGGTCGCGATTTATCGTATAATTTCCATCCGAAATTAGTAATGCGGCATCATACTCATCCTCATTTTCTAAAATAGACTCAATAACAGCATACAAATCTGTTTCCTTTTGATTCAATTGTAATGAATCGAGTATACTATTTTCATTTTGTGAAATACCAAATCCAATTATGCTTGATTTTACTTTAGTGGTATCCCATTTGCGCAAGGTTTCAAAAATATTCTTATATGTTTCTGCTCCATTATATCTTCCATTTTTAATGGTAGTACTTTCGGAATTATCTAGAAGAATAGCAACTTTGGGTAAATCTTCTATCTGTTCATGTCTAATAAATAAAGGTTGTAGTAGCAGAAAAAAAAGGATAGATAAACTAAGAAGACGAATACTTTGCAATAACCATCTTGTACCAGAGGTAATGCTTTCATTTTTGTACATTCTGAAAATCAGAACTACCCCTGCTAGAAAAATCAGAAGAAGAATCCAAGGTGAAAGAATAGGAGTAAACTGAAATTCGAATGAATTCAACATAATTGATCCTCTAGCTTAACCTATTGTATAACACAAAACCATGTAAGCCACATAGAGAACTAAAAACAAAAAGCCATCTAAACGACTAATATGTGTTTTTAACAACAATAGAGGGTAGAGGAGTGCAGTCATTACTAACATTGCAGGAAAATGCAAGGTTAAGGTTGTGCTTCCTTCTGCAAGTGTTGGCATAAAAAGGGAAAGAATTCCAATTACAAAAAGAATATTAAAGATATTACTTCCCAACACATTGCCTAAAGAAATATCAGCTTCTTGTTTTAATGTAGAAACCACCGAAGCGGCTAATTCCGGTAATGAAGTTCCGATTGCAATAATGGTTAAACCTATTACCAATTCTGGAATTTCTAGTGCTCTAGCAATATCTACGGCAGATTCAACCATTAAGCGAGCCCCTGAGATAAGAAGCACTAAGCCTAATACTGAATATCCAATATGTTTGGGAGTTTCACTCTTATCAACTTCCTTCGGAAGTTCTGCAAGTAAATCACCTTCAACTACAGCACTATTTTTAAACATATACCATAAAAATATGACAAAAATTACGCTTAGAATAATTCCATCAATAAATCCGATTTCTCCATCTAGGGCTAAAAGGAAGAAGAGAACAGAGGTTCCAAATACAAATGGATATTCAACTTTAATAAGCTTTTTATCAATTTTTATTGGTTGAATAAGTGCACTAATTCCAAGTACTAATCCAATATTAGCAATATTAGACCCAACAATATTGCCCAACCCTAAATCATTGGAGCCCTTAAGTGTTGCTGCAAGATTAAATACAAACTCTGGCATTGAAGTACCAAAAGCTATCACGGTCATACCAACAATTATTGGTCTAATGCCAAGACCAATTGCTAATGCTGAAGACCCTTCTACAAGCCATTTAGCACCTAATGTTAAAAGTACTAAACCTGCTAAAAGAATAAGAATTGAAATAATCATTTCTTAAAGTAGTCCATTAATGATTTCAACCGTTGAAATACCTTCGGCTTCTGCAGTATAGTTTATTACAATACGGTGACGTAATACTGGAACAGCTAATCGTTTAATATCGTCTTCTGTTACAAAGAAACGACCTTCACTTAGGGCTAAAGCTTTTCCTCCAATAATTAAATTTTGAGAAGCTCTAGGTCCAGCACCCCATGAAACATATTTATTTACTTCTTTTGTAGCTAATTCAGATTTAGTTCTTGTCTTACCTACTAAGGAGACAACATACCTTGTTACAGAGTCTGGAACAGAAACTTCTTTAATTAGGGCTTGAGCCTTTATGATATCTTCGGCTTTAAGCGTTGCATTAACATGTGTTTGAGAAGGACTTGTTGTACGCTTAACAATTTCTAATTCTTCTTCAAAACTTGGATAATCTAGCCAAAGATTGAACATAAATCGATCAAGTTGAGCTTCGGGAAGAGGATAAGTACCTTCTTGTTCAATTGGGTTTTGTGTAGCTAAAACAAAGAAAGGATTTGGTAAATCGTATGATTTTCCTGCAACAGTTACTCTGTGTTCTTGCATGGCTTCCAATAAAGCGGCTTGCGTTTTTGGCGGAGTTCTGTTTATTTCATCAGCTAGAACTAAGTTTGAAAAAACAGGCCCTTTTATAAACTTGAATTGTTTATGTCCTGTTTGGTCTTCATCAATAATTTCTGTTCCAGTTATATCTCCAGGCATCAAATCAGGAGTAAACTGAATTCGATTAAAACTTAAGTTTAAGGTTTCAGCTACCGTTTTTACTAACAATGTTTTTGCTAAGCCAGGGACACCAACAAGTACACTATGTCCTCTAGAAAATAAACTTAAGAGTAAAAGATGTACGGCTTCATGTTGACCAACAACAACTTTTCCAATTTCGGTCTTTAGTTTAGTGAAATCGTCAGCAAAGTTAATTGCAAGTTTTTCTTTTGCAGAATCACTCATATTATAATTGATATTCTTTGGGGATTTGAACTTTATACTCGATATAGAAATCTTTTTTGATGGAATTAATCCAGTTTCTAAAAAAGGACTCTTTTTTCTGCTGTAAAGCAATATTCATAAACAAATCGTAATCTAATTCTAAATTCGCTTTGTGTTCTTCAATTCTTTCCAATAGTTGAACAATACGATACGCCTTCTTTGAACCTGGAGGATTTGTAGTAAAAGGTTTTGGTTCTGATATATCGCCTTCTTTTTCAAGAAGTAGAACAATTCTATAAAGAGCTGGGTCTATCGAATTTAGTTCAAGATAGGGTTGACCTGTTTGTGGATTTTTTAATAATCCACCAGAAGCCGATGTAGATTTATCTTCTGATAAAGAACGAGCAAACGTAGTGAAGGAGAACTTTTTATTAGTTAACAAGCTATCTCTTATCGAGGTAAGCTTATTGATTTCAGATTCTTCATCTACGTTTTCTGAATCTATTTTGATGAGCACATGATTTGTTTCGATTTGATCACCAACTCGTTTATTTAAACGGATTACATGATAACCATAGGTGGTTTCAACAACTTGAGAGATACCACCAATTGAAAGGGCAGCTGCAGCTGCTGAGTATTCAGGTACGAGTTCCGCAATATCAATTAAAGGTAAAGCTCCACCATTTGGCGCTGAAGTATCATCACTATACAATTTTGCCATTTCTTCCAAGGTTTTGCCATGGTTCAAAACAGAATCTCTAATTGCAGATGCTTTATTAAAAGCTTCTTTTTTCGCATTTTGATTAGGCTTTGGAATTCTAACAATGTGAGCTAATTTTACTCTTTCAGGTAATGTTGGGATAGAATCTTGTGGGAATTCTTTATAATAACTAAATACTTCTGGACGAGTAATCGTAATTCCGTTCATTTTTGTCATTCGAACTTTATTTACCAACTCATCATCTTTTAAAAGACGTTTCCATTCTACACGTAATTCAATAAGAGACTTTCCAAAATAGTTTTCCAATACTTCTTCACTACCAGCTTGTCTAACCATCATTCGAATTCGTTGATTCAATTTACGATCGACTTCGTCATCTGTAACTACAACTGAGTCAATTTTTGCCTGTTCAATAAGCATAAACTTTTCAATTTCGGCATTAAGTAAACTGTACCACAATTTATCGGAAAACGGCTGACGTGTTTCTTTCATGTACATACGTGAAAGACTGTCAATATCAGATTTTAAAATTATTTTATTATTTACCGTTGCTATTATTTGATCAGCAACTTGCATTCTTTGTGAATAAGCAAAATCATTTCCAATGATTAAGATTATAATAAAGGCTAAAAAGGAGCGATAAACACTCATAATTGTTGGGTAATTAGTTGATTTCGAAAAGTTTAATTTCATTGTTTAATTCTGCTTTTAAATATAATTCGCGCTCTAAGGTAGTAAGTATTTTCCGTTTTTTCTCTAGAATGAGCCATTCTTTAATTCTATCTAGTATCCAATCTAAATCAGGGTGCGTTCCGGCAGGTCTTTCATCAGTGATTTGAACAAAATGATATTTCCCGTCCAATAACCGAATGATTGAAATTTCCATGTTTCCCATTATCTGTAAATATTTATTCAATTCCGGAAATTGTGCAGCAGCTAATTGAATTGGATAATAAATTTGTGCTTCTGAAAGGGTAGAGGCTTTATCGAGAGCATATTTTTCAACTACTTTATCAAAAGAAATACCTCTCATTAAATCACTTTTGGCAGCTTTGGAGTTCTCTAAATTTGCCGTTTTTATGTGTCTAAATTGAATATGTCTTTCCTGAAGAATAAACTGAGATTTGTTGTTTTCATAGAACGCTTGGACCTCACTTAAACTCACTTGAACACTATCGGTATTGCTAATCCAAAAATCTCTGTACGCTTGAGCTAACACATCTTTTTCTGCATCTTCAATTTTCAATTTCAATTCTTCTTGTTCGGCAAGTCCACTTCTACTGGCTTCTTGTGCAATTAACTCTCTACGAACCCATTGTTCACGAAATTGAACGATAAAATTATTTTTTTGTTCATCATCAAAGGTGTCGGGTAATCGTCTAAGTACATCTTGTTCATATAGATAACTCTTTCCAACTTTGGCTAAAGGCGTTCCTGCTAAAGGTTTTTCAGCCTGCTCACAACTTAATGGTAGCAGGCTGATTCCTAAAATGATTAAGCTTAAAGCTTTAAAGACTAGCTTTTTTTTCATTAAATGAGCGCTCTAATTCAGCAGATAATGAAACTGCTTTAAATTGATTTCTAAGACTTTCTAACCATTTTTTCTCTCTAATAGGTTGGTATTCGGCAACCACTCTAAAAAATGCTTCATTGAAAGTCATTTGTCTCGGTTCTAGAATCTCTTCCAAATAAAGAATCGTTTTTCTTTTTTTGTACTCAAAAACTTCAGTCGTTTTTCTTTCTTCCAATTTCTCTAATCGGTAGAAAGGTTCTTCACTTGTATCTGCAATTACATCTTCAAGCATAAAGATGTTTTTATTCCATTTTTTCAAGGAATCAACAGATGTTCCATTATTTAAGTCTAACTGAATTGCAGTCAATAGAGAATCATTTTGTGTTGAAATTCTCCAATAGCTATAGCGTTTTTCGAACCAGAAACGACTTGGGTCTTGGTTATATAGATCAATCAGATTGGTTGTATCTGTTTTAACATAATTCCAAACAGAGTCTTCTGAAATTTTAAATACTACTAAACCATTTTTGTATTCCTCTGTTGTTTTTCTAAACTCAGGGAATTGCTCTTTTGTCATTGGAACTAAAAATTCAGCTGTTTTTTCGTTAATGAACTCATCAAGCATTTGATAACGATAAGAAGAAGCCGTTTGCTTTGGATTCTTTTTCTTTAGAAAAGCCATAAACTCATTGGTACTAAAATTTGTACCACGCATTGAAAATAAAACAGTAGAAGCTAATGATTTAGGAACAATTACTTCGGTCATCATTAATTTAATTACCGAGTCACTTTTAATAAAGTCATAAAATAATTGAGCATTTTTGTTGTTTTTTGAGGCTTTAGAAATATCCCTTAATCGGCTATACGTTGCCTCTTTGTTATTTTTATAACGAGGTAGATTTTTAAGTCTACTTAATAACTCAGCTCTTTGAGCTTCTTCGTCCTTATATGTTCTTACAGAATCTAATTTTAGTAAGTGAACTCCATAACCACTGTAGAAGGGAAGAGTAATATCACCTTTTTTCTTAATAGCAAAGGCAGAATCATTAAAGGCTTGCATGTATTTTCCAGGCTCAACCCAGCCAATTTTCCCAGCATTTTTTTTGCTTAAGCCGTCTTCAGTATAATTTACAACTACGGAATCCCAAGAACTTGTACCTGCTAAAATGTTGTTTCTTAACTCATTAGCAACGGCAATCATTGAATCTTGCTTCACTTTGTTTCCACCAGATCTCCAGAAAACGTGAGAAATCATTCTATCCATTGTTTTTGGTCTTCTATCTTGAACCAAAAGTATGTGCATTCCAAATTGAGTTTTGAAAGGCATAGATATTTTACCAACAGGAGTGTTATAGGCCATGTCTTCAAAAGGTTTAACAGCCCAAGCTGCAGACATATAACCTAAAGAACCACCCATACTGCGTCCATCTCTGTAAGATGATGTTTTTGCAGAAAGGGAATCAAAATTAGCTCCATTTTCAGCTTTTGCTTTGGCAGACATTAACTGATTATAAATGGATAAGGTGTCAGATGGTAATGCGTTAGGTAGTAGTTCGATTAAAATATGTGAAACTTTAATTTCATCTTTACTGCGTATCACTATTTCATCTAAAAGACGCTTTTCGATGTCTTTTTCCAACCAATAAGGCATTGCATATTGAGTTTCATAGTTAGTTAATTCTTGAACAATCGTGGAATCTTTGAAATAATTTGAAACTTCTGCGGCAGCAATTTTAGATTTGTAATCTAAATAGAGATCACTAAAACTTTTAAAATTATCGAGTGTAATCGAATCTTGCGTGGCAGTATTCGATTTCATGTATTCATTCCAAACATCTTCAAAATAAATGGGTTTTCCGTTAACTTCTCCGATTTTAGACCCTTTTCCTTTTTCGAAATTATTTCCTGTTGAACAGGCGGCTAGTAAGATAACAGATAATAAAAGAACAGAACGTATCAGGTTCGATTGCATGTTGATTGTTATTGGTTTAGTGGTTGAATTAAAATCTCAGTAACGTTGAAGATTTTAAAAATTGTTTGTAAAAATACTTCTTTTTTAACGCTTTAATACTTAATAAAGTATTCCAGCAATAGTAGCGGTCATTAAATTTGCTAAAGTACCTGCCATAACTGCTTTTAATCCAAATTTGGCTAATTCTGATTTTCTATTTGGTGCAATTCCACCAATTCCACCAATTTGAATAGCAATGGATGAAAAGTTAGCAAACCCACATAGAGCAAAAGTTGCCATAGCAATGGTTTTAGGACTTAATGAACCATTTGCAATTGCCGTAGATAAATCTAAATAAGCAATAAATTCAGTTAGAACTAATTTAGTTCCTAATAGAGTACCAACTTGAACGGCATCGTTCCATTCAATTCCTACAATGTAGGCAATAGGAGAGAATGCCCAACCTAACAATTTTTGTATGGTTAAATCGATACCTAGAGCATCTAAACCGGCAAATGAACCAATACTACTCAACATTGAGTTAAACATGGCTAACAAAGCTATAAACGCTAATAACATAGCACCAACATTTAAAGCGAGTTTTAAACCTTCCGCTGCTCCTGAAGAAGCTGCATCAATTCCGTTTGCATCAATTTTTTCGACACTTAATTTAACATTTCCTTTTGTAAGTGGCTCTCCTGTTTCAGGCATCAAAATTTTAGCAATAACTAAAGCTGCAGGTGCAGCCATTAAGCTTGCTCCTAATAATTGCTCAGCAAATAACTGACGACCCACTTCAAGGGTAACTTGTTGTGCTACTGCATAAGAGTCACCTAACATTTGAATATATGCGGCCATTACACCACCTGCTATTGTTGCCATACCACCGGTCATAACAGCCATTAATTCAGATGGCGTCATTTTCTCAACGTAAGGCTTAACTACTAGAGGAGCTTCTGTTTGTCCTACAAAAATATTTGAGATTACACTTAAAGATTCAGCCCCTGAAGTGCCCAAGGCTTTTTGCATTCCTTTTGCCATAAAACGAACCACTGTCTGCAATATGCCATAATGATAAAGTAGGGCTGTTAAGGCTGCAAAGAATACGATTGTTGGTAATACTTGAAAGGCAAAGAAAAATCCAAGGCTATTTTCCATTCCAGGACCTTCAGCTAATCGACCGAAAATAAATTTTGATCCTTCGGTTGTATAATTCAGAACAACAACGAAAAAACTAGAAATCCATTTAAAGAAGATAGATGGCCAACCTAGTGGGGAAAAATAACTTTCTAATACACTGCCTTTTAATATGAATACGGCCAAAACAAATTGTATGAGCAATCCAGTTCCAACTAATCTCCAATTAATGGCTTTTTTATTCGTGCTAAATGCAAAAGCAAGCCCGATAATAAAAAGGATACCTAATCCGCCTCTAAAAACATCAATCATAATCGTTTCTTTCTTCTTCGTTTTCTTGTGGTTTTGGGGTAATTGTACCAATCATTGGTTTTATAGGTCTTCCTTTTCGGGAATCAACAGGTGGTCTAAAGCAATGTCTTGCTCGTGGTTCATAAGAATCGGTTTCACCAACTAAAACCCGGTCACTTTTGTCCACTATACGTTGAGAAAAATTAGCAATCATTCCAGATTCTGCACAAATTGCATGTAATTTGGTAACATGTTCGGCAATGGCTAAAAGATGTGGCATCGGTTCAAATGGGCGACCCATATAATCCATATCTAAACCAGCTAGTATAACTCGTTTACCATCATCTGCTAAGGTCGTTACCACATCAATAAGGCGATTATCAAAAAATTGTGCTTCGTCAATACAAACAACATCAGCACTTCCAGTTAATAAAACAATTTGATCGGCTGTTTCCGCAACTATAGAAGGCAAAGAAGTAGCATTGTGCGAAACAACATGATCCTCTTTGTATCTGACATCAATAGATGGTTTAACAATAACAACGGTTTGACCGGCTATATGTGCACGACGGGCACGACGAATAAGTTCTTCGGTTTTACCGCTGAACATTCCGCCACAAATTACTTCAATCCAACCGACATTATGCGGTAAAATAGTAGGTTCAAGCATTACAGACTGCTAATGGTGTAGATTTTTTAAAGTATCGGAAAATAGGCGAAGATAGAATGAAAAGAAAATAATTATACCATTTTCATATTACATATTTTATACATATAATTCCATCATGAAAACCTTTGTGCTTAAAAGCGAATCTGGCCAAAACGCTTCCAAAAATTATCAAATAAAGTATGCTGAGGTATTAAACAATGCGCAATACAAAGCTGTAATGGCTCAAAATGGGGCTTATTTAGTTATTGCCGGAGCCGGG
>Ga0102814_10001754_pt1 | contig 15054 bp, 13 predicted proteins | sample ColrivemetaGS741_FD_79112 | JGI IMG/M metagenome (GOLD analysis project Ga0102814, IMG submission 79112) | Estuarine microbial communities from the Columbia River estuary - Flood tide ETM metaG S.741 | ecosystem: Environmental > Aquatic > Marine > Intertidal zone > Estuary | place: USA... | reverse complement strand
TATCATTCAAAACTTTATTATTCGTAAATTTGTTATCGACGAAGATAAATTGCACAAGCAACTTCAAGACAATAAAAAGAAGAAAGTAAATGTTAAGAAATCCGGTCTTCAAAAACGTTTAGAGGATATGGCTAAAAAACGAGGTATAGATCCTTATAAGGGCAAACCCCAACCCAAAAAGAAAAAATGAGAAAAAATGCAATAATCATTGTCCTGTTTATAGCGAACGTAGTTTCTGCTCAAACTGCTGGAGATTACTACAAAAGAGCAGTTATGAAATATAAGGATAAGGATTTTGCAGGAGCTATTGTTGAATATACGAGAGCCATAGATTTAAGTCCAAGATCTGCTGTTTTATATAACAACAGGGGAGTTTGTAAGTTTAATTTAGATCGATTTTCAGAGGCTATAAAAGATTATGAGGAAGCTATTAATCTCGATCCATCCTATGTTCATTCTTATTTTAATAAAGGCAACAGTCACTTTGGAATAAATGAATTTGAAGATGCCCTTATTAGTTACGATAAAGCTATCGACCTCGACCCTAGTTATGTTTTGGCTTACGTTAATAGAGCAAAGGTGTATCAAAAACTTGGGGACCATAAAAGTAGTATTACAGATTTAGATCTAGTTTTAAAAGATCCGTCTTTAAAAAATAAAGAAAAAGTCTACCTAGATAGAGCAAATGCATATTTCTTCTTAGAGGATTATGAATCAGCAATTCACGATTATAATTTATCTATAGCATTGAATACAGACTACTATGAAGCTTACATTAACAGAGGTCAATGCTATTTCAAAATGGATGAGTTTGAAAAAGCAATAGACGATTTCACATTGAGTATGCGTTTAGATCCAAAAAGTGGAGAGGGCTATTATTATCGTGGTTTATGTCGTATTCAGATGACGAATGATATAAAAGCAGCTAGAAACGATAAAAAGACCATAGCCGATGTAAAATTGAATCAACAATTATCAGAAATGGCTTGCTCTGATTTTAAAAAGGCTAAAGTTTTCGAGTACGGAAAAGCATACGAAGCATTGGAAGAGTACTGTAAATAGTAGATTTATAAACCAGCTAGAAGAAATTCTATTTCTCGCTTTGGAATGTTAAACTTCTCAGAAAGCATTTCATTGGTTAGCTTTCCCTTATAAATATAAGTACCTTCTCTTAACCCATGATGGTTTCTTAGACATCCGTCTATTCCTCCATCTTCTGCTATTTGTTGCAAAAGCGGAGTAAATATATTACTTAAGGCATAACTTGCTGTTCTTGAAAATCGAGAAGGAATGTTAGGTACACAATAGTGTAAAACACCATGTTTTTCAAATACAGGCATTTTATGATTGGTTGCTTCGGACGTTTCAAAACAGCCACCTTGATCTATGCTAATATCAACAATTATGGCTTTGTTTCTCATGTTTTCTACCATTGCCTCACTTACTACACAAGGGCTATAACCCAAAGGGCTTCTTAAAGCACCAATTGCCACATCGCATTGTGAGAGTGCATTAGCTAAAATACTAGGTATTATGGTAGAAGAGTGTATTCGTTGACCAATGCTTAATTCTAACCTACGCAAGCGAGCTATAGAGTTGTCGAATACCTTTACAGAGGCTCCCAATCCAAGTGCAGCACGCACCGCATATTCACCCACCGCTCCAGCTCCAATTACAACAATTTGGGTAGGTTGTATACCAGGTATGCCGCCAAAAAGTTCTCCTTTGCCAGAGTTGTAGTTACTCAAGTATTCAGAAGCAATAAGTATAGAAGCTCTACCTGCTATTTCGCTCATAGAACGAATTATGGGTAAAACGCCTTCATCATTTCTAAAAAACTCATAACCAATCGCAGTAATATTTTTATCCAACAACCTCCTCAATAAATCTTCTCTAGTTCGCACCAACTGTATTGCACTTATCAATACTTGGTTTGGCTTCATCCAGCCTATTTCTTCGTTTGTTGGAGGAGCAACTTTTAAAACTATATCACTATTATAAACAGATTGCTTATCGTACGAAATTTCTGCACCCATTTTACTGTAGTCTAAATCTGGAAAATTTGCTCTATCTCCTGCACCTGTTTCAATTTTAATTGTATGGCCGTTCTGTGCCAGTAATTGAACAGCCATAGGAGATAGCGGTACTCTGTTTTCTTGAAAAGTTGTTTCTTTAGGAATCCCTATCGTTAGGTTGTTATTGTTTTTTTTAATTGCCAAGAGCTTTTCTTGTGGCAATAAACTTGCTTGCTTAGCGAGTTCTTCAAACGATGGATTAGAAAGCATGCTCATCTTTTAATTTAATTGCAAGATAGCATGGAATTACGAAATAATGTACAAAATAATTTGATGTGGGTAAAGAGTTAACTGAATACGTGTAAGATTTGGCTTATTTTGTGATTAATGAAAAAGCTCCAATTCTTCACATTGTTTATTACGATTACATCATTTGCTTTTGCAACAGGAAACGATTCTTTAAAGGCTAAGCATAGCCGAGTTAAAATGAATGTTTTGATAGATAATTTAATCGATAGTGAATCGGAAAGTGCAGTAGATAAAACGGATGCAATAAAAGAGGAGGTTGAAGTAGTTTACTCTGAAGATATAATGAACTTTGAATTTGGGGAAATACCGGTAGATCAAGATTTATTTTTATATCATACAAGTAAGTTAGAATTTATGATTCCTATGGAGTTTAACTCATATGTAAAAAATCAAATTGACTATTTTGGGGTGAACTGGCAGTCGGGCCTTAAAAGAATGGCAACAAAATCGGAGGTATATTTTCCTATTTATGAAAAAATATTGGATCAACACGAAATGCCCTTAGAACTTAAATACCTCTCTATTATTGAGTCAGCTTTAAATCCAATGGCTCGCTCTCGTTCAGGAGCTATGGGCCCTTGGCAGTTTATGCCTGCTACGGGAAAAATGTTTCACTTAGATATTAATTATCAGGTAGATGAAAGAAGATCTGTAGAAAAAAGCACCGATGCTGCTTGTCAATATCTTAAACAAATGTATAATCAATTTGGAGATTGGTACGTTGCAATAGCCAGCTATAACTGCGGGCCCGGAAATGTTAGAAAAGCAATTCGATTATCTGGAAGTACAGATTTTTGGGGTATGTATAATTATTTGCCTCGCGAAACACAAAACTATGTTCCTAAATTTATAGCTATGGCCTATCTAATGAATTTCTACGATGAATTTGGTATAACACCTGCACCAATGGACGTTGATGCTCTGATGTACGAAAGAGTGCACTGTGAGGGAGGAATGAAATTTGAAATTATTGCTGAAAAACTTGGGTTAAGCAACGAAGAACTATTAAGTGTAAATCCAGAGTTGAAAAACGCTTACATTCCATACAATAATGGAGAATATACGTTAAATATACCATCAAGCAGATTAGACATGTTTTATGAAAATTCTGATGAGATTAAAATGATTTCTCAAGCTCTTATAGAAGCTACCCCAGAACCACCAGTAACTAAAGAGGTATACTATACAGTAAGAAAAGGAGATTGCTTACCTATAATTGCTAGAAAATATGGATGCAGTGTTTCTGAGCTTAAGTCTTGGAATAAACTTAAATCTAGTACCATTTATCCAAACCAAAAATTAAAAATTATTAAATCGTAATTAGCCATTGAAAGTATTTACTAAAACCTTATTACTGCTTCTTTTATTTAGTGCTTGTAAAGAAACTAAAGAATCTAGAGAAGCAATGCTACCTGAGTCTGCTGGGCAACTTGCTGAAATAGTTGTGATAACAGATAAACAGAGTTTAGATAGTAGTTATAAAAAATTAGTAAAAAGTGTTTTTCAAGCAGATTTAAAAGGCTTTCCACCTCCGAGCGAACCTCAATTTAAGGTATTGTTTACCGATGAAGGTTTCTTTAAAGGTTATTTTCAATCGCATCAAAATATTTATGTTTTAGTTACAGCAGATAATATTGATGCATTAAGCAAAATAATAGGAGAGGGCAACCTACCTAAAGTAAAGGAAGTTATTAATAATCAGCCAGATGTATTGGGATTTAATCGATCAAATATTTGGGCTCAAAATCAAAATGTCTTTTATATCACAGGTAAAAATAATGAAGATATAAAATTAAAAATTCTTAATAGAAAAAAGGAGTTACTAGATTTAGCACATAAAAATGAGGTAACTACGGCCGAAAATAAATTCTTTATTCTTAGCCAGGCGTCGGATTCTTTTTACCAGAAAAGAATGGCAATTCATGGTTTTTCGGTTAGAAAACCAAAATCTTATCGCTTAGCGGTAGATGAGAATAATTTTACTTGGTTGCGAAAATCTCCTTCAGACAAGGAACAAGAATTTGGCGTTATTTTATTTGAAGTGCCTTATACATCTAAAGAGCAACTTACGATAAACAATCTTATAGCGATACGCAATACATTTACCCAAAAGTACGTGCCAGGCAGCATTGAAGGCTCTTATATGAAGTACTCTGATGCTATAACACCGCATAAAGAAGAATTTAATTTAGATGGACACTTGGCGATAGAAATAAGAGGATGGTGGGATCTTAAAGGCGACTTTATGGGTGGCCCAAGTGTAATGCGAGCGGTTGTAGACGAAAAAAATAACCGAATTGTTTTTGTGGAGGGATTTTTATATTTCCCAAACGAAAAGAAAGCTAGATCTTTAAGAGAATTAGAATTAATAATAAATACCTTAGAAATAAAGTGATTAATGTAGAAATATGGGCTTCAGGTTCTGGCACCAATGCCGATGTAATTTGTGCTTATTTTAAGGATAACCAAGAAATATCAATTACCAATATTGGGTGTAACCGAAAAGAAGCGGGTGTATTTGATGTTGCTAAAAGACACTATATACCTACAACCTATTTTAGCAAAGAAGATTGGACTGCTCAAAATATTTTAAATCAATTAAAAGAAAGGAATATCGATTATATTGTTCTAGCAGGATTTTTAAAACTGGTTCCGAAAGAAATTATAGAAACTTTTGCAGGAAGAATAGTTAACATACATCCTAGTTTACTGCCAAAGTATGGAGGCAAAAACATGTATGGTGAACACGTGCACAATGCAGTATTAGCTAATAATGAGCAATATACAGGAATTACTATACACGATGTAAACGAAGAATTTGATACAGGGAAGGTACTCGCTCAATACACTACAGCTCTGGCAGCTATCGACAATTTATCCATTGTTAAAAAGAAAATTCAAGTACTAGAACACACTCATTTTGCTCCAACAATTGAGGCTTGGATTTTAGCTAACGGTTAGTTAATAATTTTAAACTCGGTTCTTCTATTTGTAGCTCTGCCTGCATCGGTACTATTTTCAGCAATTGGTTTAGAATCGCCATATCCTTTATAAGTAAGCCTTGCACCATCTATTCCTTTATTTATAAGATAAGTATAAACAGATTTAGCTCTGTTTTCAGAAAGTTTTAAATTATGGCTACTCCCTCCAATATTATCCGTATGACCGCTTATTTCTATTTTTACGACACCATTATTTATTAGGAAAGTATATAGTTTTTCCAGCTCGCTTGTACTGGTAGGTTTTAGGTCAAATTTATCGGTATCGAAAAATATATTTTTCAGTACAATACTATTCCCAACTTCAATTTTTTGTAAATCTATATACAGCTCAAAAGGTTTGTCGGTGGCCACATTTGGCATATCAAAATATTCTGAATGGAACATGTAACCTGGTTTGTCAATGGTTAATGCATATTGTATGTTTGCTACCAAAGCCACTGTAAATATTCCAGTTTTTTCTGAAGCAAAGGTAAATGTTGGGCTGGAATTATCCATTGGCGTTAGCATAACACTAGCTCCTAAAGGTTTTTTTGTTTTAGCATCTCTAACATAACCTTTTGCATAATTTACACGCTGAGCTTGCATTTCTTTAGGCAGTTTAAAGGAATATATATCCATACCTCCTTGAGAGTTTGGCAACTTATCTGTGCTATAATAGGCGGTTTCGCCATCTCTACCTACCACTAAATTCCAATCTTCTCCAATGGTATTTATTGGGTATCCCAAGTTTTTAGGTGCTTCCCAAGTTCCGTCTGGTTTTATATGGCTAATAAATAAATCACTTTTTCCCATACCTCTGTGTCCTTCGGAGCTAAAGTATAAGGTAACTCCATCGCTATGGATAAACGGAAATTGCTCATCTTTGGATGTATTTATTTCTGGACCCAAATTGGTGGGTTCTTCCCAACCTTTTTCGCCAAATTTTGCTACCCAAAGGTCGGTGCCGCCATACCCCCCCGGTCTATCACTTGTAAAATACAGCAGTTTGCCGTTGGAAGATATACTTGGTTGCGATTCCCAATTTTTAGAATTAATAGGCTTTTGCAAATTGACAGGATCTGTCCAAATGCCTTCTTTGTTCATTGTTAACCAAATATCGCATTGTCCAATACCTCCAGGTCTGCTGCACGAGGTAAAGAATATGTAATTTCCATCAGCCGAAATACTAAAAGCTCCTTCGTTTTCAATGGTATTAATAGGTGGGCCTAACGATCGAATAACTGACCAATCTATGTCTGAATTTCGTTGTGCGAAATAAATGTCTTCGTTTTGTTCATTAGGGTGCAAGGTACCATTTCGCTGGGTTAAGTAGATTGTATTTTCGTCAATAGAAAATGCGGGCGAATACTCTTCTAAGTTGGTATTAATGTTAGGTCCTAGGTTAATAGGTTTAATATTCGCCGGATGTTTCATTGCCTCTTCAGCAAATTCAATGTTATCCAGCTTTCTTCTCACATTATCACTATTTTCATCGTTACCATTATTATCTCTCAAAAAATAATTAAAGTAGTACTTAGCAGAATCCATTTTTTCGGTCTTGAAGTATATATTTCCAAGTTCGTAAAGTGCAAAATAATGGCCAGGCTGTAATTCTAATAGTGTACGATATAAACCTATAGCAGATTTATTTTTCCCTTGATCTTGATAGGTTTTAGCCAGTCCATCATACGCATCTCCAAAATTTGGATATTTCTTTATTAGTACTAAAAATAGTTCTTCAGCCTCAGCGTATTCTTGATATTGGTATTTGGTTATAGCTTTATCAAACATAGCTTGGGCTTTTTTAGGAATTCCGTTTTGTCCGCTAGCTTTCTGCCTGCTACTACAAGCCGTAATTATAACAAGGCAACAAAGTATTAGCCAGGTCCTATTCATATGTTCTGTCATATTCTAAAATATTAATATTTAGTAATTTACCATTTTCTATGCCAAACTTCATCATTGTTCGTTTTTTATGGAATCCTTTTTGACCAATGGCTCCAGGATTGAAATGTACAAGATTTAAGCTTTTATCTCGCATAACTTTACATATGTGAGAGTGCCCACAAATATACAAGTCGGGTTTTAGGCTTTTTAGTTTTTCTTTTATACCTTTCTCATATTTACCGGGATAACCGCCTATGTGTGTAATATAAACGTTTAAACCTTCGCAAGTAAAACTCAATTCTTTGCTGTAGGTCTTTCTAACTACTAAGCCATCTATGTTGCCAAATACACCGCGTAGTATAGCTACTTCCCTTATTTTGTCACTTACTTCAATGTCGCCAAAATCGCCAGCATGCCAAACTTCATCTACTTCTACTGCATGCTTTACTATTTCATCGCCGCAATATCCGTGTGTATCTGATATGAGTAAAATTTGTTTGATGGCGGAAAAATAAGCTAAATAACAGTATCACTAAATATCCAACACATATGTGATGTAAAAAAGACGAGATTTGCCGTAAATGAATGCAAACTTGATTTTAGTTATAAGTATTGGTATTGTAAGTTATATGTGCTTTACCAACCGCGATTTATTTAACAAATTGCTTTTTAGTCCGTACGTGATATTGCGAGAGAAACAATGGTACAGATTTTTAACTAGTGCTTGGGTACATGGAGATTTTATGCATTTGTTCGTGAATTTATTTGTGCTGTACAGTTTTGGCAATTTTTTAGAGTTGGTATTTAGCTCTTGGTTTGGTAATGGCATACTACAGTATTTATTGCTTTTTGTTGGTTCTGTAATTATAGCTCATATTCCTACCTACTTAAAAGAGAAAGATAGTTATAATTATAGTTCCGTAGGAGCCTCCGGAGGTGTTTCTGGCGTACTTTTCGCGAGTATTTTAATACAACCCTTGCAGCCGCTTTATTTATTTGCCATAATTCCTATTCCTGGAATTATGTTTGGTGTTTTATATATGTTTTATACCCACAGAATGGCGGCTAAATCTTCAGATAATATAAATCACGAAGCACATATGTTTGGAGCTTTAGGTGGTATGCTAATTCTTGTAGTTTTAAGACCTACGGTAATACCAGCGTTTATTTCCCAACTAATGTCGTTAGTTGGTTAATCAGCTGAGTTTATTCCAATCTGGTCTAATTCGTCAGAAGCATTATCCCTAAGCATAAGTTGGTCTTCCATCTTGGAGTAACGTTTTACAACTAAAATAGCTAAAACTGCTGCTATTATTTCGATAGGGAGCACGGCCAATTCTACATTGTTGGCTTTTATTATTTCCTCGGGTAAGTTTTGTACTTTGTACATTCTGGTAATAATTTGTGAAGCAATGTTCTGTATAACCCAAGTCATCCACCAGAACAAAACAATATTTCGCGTTTTGCTTACTTCTTGTTCAGCTAAGTTTAGCATAGTTGAGGTTCTTTCAACCATTTCACGCATAATTTCGTTAGGCCTAAAAAGACTTAATATGGGTACAAACCAACTCCAAGCTGCTTGTGCTTCAGAATAATTACAGTAGCTTTCTCTTAAATGTAAGTTATAATAGGCTCGTCTAAACCACATTATAAAAAACACAGCACTAGAAATTAAAACGATAATTTTTAATATTGCGGCACCTATTGTAAGAAAATCTGTCATTTCGTACGTAAAATCACTAATTTCAGTACCAAGCATAAAATTCTTCATAACCCTACTTTCGTTTAGTAAGGCTATAAGCGTAATTGACGCCAAAATTAGGTTGGCATACATCGCATATATAGTGTAAGCAGCTCGCTTATTATTTGGTTTAAGCGGGGTAGCTTGCTTTATATTTATATTTGGAGAATAGGCAGAGGAATTTGTTTGAATTGCCTTATAAGTTGGGCAAGTACCTTCAAAATCAGGAACTTCTTCTGTTAATTCACACACTATTCCACGGTGGTAATCTACTTTTTTGTGTTCGCAGGTTTTGCAAAAAACAATTCGTTCTTTGTGCGTCATTTATTACGTTTTGTTAATTCACCACTACATTTTAATTTCAAACTAAGAATTAGTTTGGCTACCCTACTCAAAGGATCTTGCTAAAATGGCAAGTCATCATCGTCTGATGAAAAACTCATTCCCACGATGTCATCCGATTTTATTGCAGGCGTTTCAGCTTTGGCATTAGTTGATGGTGTTGTATCTGCAGCGGCACCAGCGGTTTCAAAACGCCACGCCTTTATATCCGTGTACCAGCGTGAGTTATACTCTCTAGATTCTATGTTAACGGCCACCTTAATGCCATCATTTAATCCAAAATTTTTAAGTTCGTCTACCTTTTCATTCCAACAACTTACACAGATTTTCTTTGGATATTGTTCGGCTGTTTCCATTACAAAATCTTGTTTTTTCCAAGCTCCTCTAGTACTTACTCCTTCTTGTGGCTCTAGTACTTGTATTAGTTTTCCTTCTAAAATTATGTTTTCCATTTCGTGTTTGCAACAATAAAACTAAAGCTTTTGAATTCTTATTTGTTAGTGTAGTTTTTTTGAACAACTTTTGGTGCGTGGATGCAGTTATAGCTTTTGTAGTAGCGGGGATTATTAGTTTTTGGGGTTCATTACAATTGGGATTGGTAAATGTTCTGGTAATAGAAACCGCTCTTAGGAAAGGAAAACATACCGCTCGGTGGATTGCTCTAGGTGGCGTATTACCTGAAATACCCTATACGTTGCTGGCCATATTTGGCACTAGTTATCTTCATATTTTACAAAATTACAAGCAAACTACGGGCATAGTAATCGGCTTAGTTTTATTGGCCATGGGCGTTTATTATATTTTTAAAAAGGCTTCGTTAGAAGAATATAACGACGATGATCAGCCAACAGCCAAATTAAAACCAATGTTAAAAGGCATGGCACTGGCTTTTGCAAATCCACAGCTAATTTTATTTTGGTCTGGCATATTATTACTTATACAAACAGGTTCATTTAATGTATTTGGGGGCAATGAGGTGCTAATTGATTTTAATGCCACAGGAATAGTTTCGCCAAAGATAACTTTTGCCTTAGGTGCAGCTGTGGGAGCATTGGCTATATTGTTGATTTATATTAGGTTAAGTGATATTTACCGAGACAAACTTCTCAATTTGTTAGGAGATAAATTGGGTAAAATTGTCGGAGTGTTTTTTTTGGTTTTAGGCTTTTTTGTAATTTTAAAAAATGTTATATAAACGAAACATCATAACAATTGTATTACTACTGTGTACTGTTTTTAGCTTTTCACAATCAGCTCGTAAACGGTACAATTGGAAACATCTAGGGCCATTTACCACACCTGCAAGTAATATGGATAGTTTGCAATGGACAAGCACAGGCTTGGGTTGGGTAGAAGATATTTTAATTTTGGAAGATAGATGGCTTGCAGGAAGTATTACCGGCGGGGTTTATTGCTCGAAAAATGAAGGTAAATCTTGGAAAAAACTGGATAAGGATACTCCTGTGCAGCTAGGGACACTTTGCTTAGTAAATTCCCGAAATACAATTTTTAGAGGAACTGGATTAACACATTATGACGAAGATTTTGGGTATGGACTTTTTAAATCTACAAACAAAGGAAAAAGCTGGCAACCAACAGGGTTGCAGTTTAAGGCAAACGAAAAATCGCCACTTTGGGCTGTGGATGTTTCAAGTTTTGATAGCTCCATTGTAGCTTGTACCCACAAAACGGTATACACATCTAAAGACTTTGGAGAGAATTGGAAAGCAACATATACCGCCCAAAGTGCTAATTTTAGAACGGTGTTGTTTAGCAAACATTTGGCTAATACCGTGTTTACTTCGGGTGCTAGATTGTTAAAAAGTGAAGATAACGGGGTAAATTGGGAGGACAGAACAAATCAATTATCACTGTATAATACAAAGGTAGCAACTAAAGTTTCGCCAACTCTTGGGCGAATTGCACTATGTGAAGACCCAAATAAAGCAGGTAGAATGCTGGCCTTTTATAGTTTTGATAGACAAACCTATATTGATGAAAGTACTGACTTTGGAGATTCTTGGCACAATATGTATTCTAGTTACGCCATAAGCAGAATAGATATACATCACGCAGAAATTGCTATTGCCCCAAATAATTCGAATTGTATTGTAATTGGTGGCGTTAGATCGTACTTAAGTACCAACAATGGTCGAGAATTCTCACAAGTAACCTTTCCTTTTTATAAAGATGTGAGGTTTGCCCATGATGATATTAGAGGAATGAAACTAGTTTCTGCCAATGAGTTTTTTTTAGCTACAGATGGCGGTGTATTTAGAACGACAGACACAGGAAGAACTTGGAAAAATGTTTCTGGAAATGGTCTTGCTATAATGCAAATTTACGGACTTGGCTTACTCTCGGATGGAAGAATAATGTTGGGTTCTCAGGATGTTGGGACCTTTATAGTAGATAAAAAAGATTGGTTAAATATTGGCGTATTATATGGAGATGGGGGCGATGCACTCGAACGAAAAGATCATTATTTAACCTTATCTAATGGTACGGTGCGAATGCTAAAGAAGAATGACCTTTTGCATTCTGATTATGTGCATCCACCCTCTGGAGACAATCCTTTTACAGGTAAACTTATTTCTTTTCCTTTGTCTAATTCTGATAGTTTCTTTTTTGCCGGGGCCGCATTGTGGCTAAACATAGGGTCTAAGTGGGAAAAATTAAATGCCTCATTGAGGACAGGTGATTTTAAAGTCACAGGTTTTGACGTAAATGAACAAAATTCAGAACAACTATTTGTTGCATTTGACCAACCAACTTGGGATCCGTCAAATCTAAAAAACAAATTTTTCAAATCACTTGATGGAGGAATAACTTGGGAAGATATAACCCATAAATTACCGATATTAGCTTGGAGGCATATTACATCCATTGTAACTAATCATCATAATCCGTTGGAAGTAATTGTAAGCCTAGGAACTATGGATGACGGTGAGATACACAAAGCATACCGAAGTATAGATGGGGGCGAGACTTGGACTAATTATTCTGAAGGTTTAATCGCTTATGAAACCTTTAAGCTGTACTTTATTGAAGGAACAACTGGTGTTTTTCTCTCTACGCTCGATGGTTTATATTATAGAAAAAGTACAAGCACTACTTGGCAAAAAATGGGAGGAAAAATTCCGAATGTTGCCATTAGAGACTTTGAAGTTGATGTCGTAAATGGTTTACTTTATGCAGCAACCTATGGCAATGGCCTTTGGCGATTTAAAATACCTAAGAAAATGTTAGATAACTAGTTATTTCTTAGGTCGTAGTATCCAAACCTCAGTTTTCGTCTTTCGTGCTGCATCATAGGCGTATTTTGCTTCACGCTCTGTTGCCCCGGCATAAAAACCAATTCTAAACATACCTTTATCAGATTCCATTATTTCTAAATTGTCAAATTTATAAATCCACTTTAGGAGGTAATCTTGTGCTTGACTTCTAGAAGCTGAAGAACCAATAATAATGTAATATAAATCGTTAATAGTAAGCAAATTAGGGTTTGTAATGTGCGTAGGTGCTAATTCAATATTTTGTTTTTGCCTAATTTCTGGTGTAGATACTTGAGTATATTCAGGTCTAGTAGAAGCGGCTTGTTCTGCATTTTTGTCGTATACCTGAAAATCATCGATATGCAAAGGAGCGACTTCGATAACACTAGAATTAGCTGCACTATTACTTAATTTTAAGATGAAATCTTTGGTTTTTACCACATCAACTGTTGCATTTTCAAAGCCATCAGCCATTATAGTTGCGTTTATTTTGCTTTGTTTTTCTTCTAAGGCAAGAGTGTAAACTCCGTTTTTATCAGATCTTACATATTGTCCTTTTTCGTTATCAATTTCAAATAGAACAATAGCATTTTCAATTGGATTCTTGTTCTCATCCATAACTAATCCTTCAATAAACATTGTTTGAGATGATTTTTCTAAAGAAGAAATTAGGTATTTATTTCCATCAATATGACCAGCTATGTACCTGTTCTGACTAAAGGGTAAAAAAGTCAAGTCATCATCTCCCGTATTTACTTCTAAAAAGTTTAGCAGAATATAGTTTGTTTCGCTTAGTGACTTATATTTATAAATATCGTATCCGCCTTTAGATAACTTGCCATTGGTTGAGAAATAAAACCAGTAATCATCTTTATATGAGCATATCTCATTTCCACCAGTGTTTATCAATTCACCCATATTTATTGGGGCTTCAACGCTTTTTAATCCGATAACACTTTGGTAAATATCGTATCCACCCAATCCTCCATCTTTATCAGAAGAAAAGTAGAGCATATTATTTTTTTCATCTACCATTGGAAAAGCGTAATTATAAGATTTAGCAGCGAGCAACTTTGTGGGGGACGACCATTTCTCTTTTTTCTTACGTATTAGGTACAATCCGAATTTATTTGTTGAACTATTTAGTAAGCATATAATGGCGGAATTACCGTTGTTAAAGTAACTAATACCGCTAAGTTTCATTCCACCAAGAGGAATGGCAATTTCTGTTTTATTTGCTATATTCTGATCGCAATCAAACTCATAGGAATAGAGTTTTCCATTATTAATGCCATAAATAGCATTTTGATATAAACTAAGATTAATTAGATCACTCTTTGCCAATGTGACTCTCCTATAGGCTTCATTTTTAGAATTGAGTATAGAAGAAAGTTGACCTTTTTGTTGTTTCTTGTCAATTGGGTTTTTCTTGAAATAGGTGTCGTAAAATTCTTTGGCCAATGCGGGTCTATTGTCTCGCAGTAAAGAATTTGCAAACAACAAATAGTCGTTTTCTTCAAAATTTCCCGCTTCTAATTCTGTAAAAAAAATAGTTTCGGCTAATTGGTTCTCGCCACTATAATAAGCTCTTCTAGCTTTGTGAATTACGCTCGCATTATCGGGGATTGCAGAGCTCTTTAATTGGTCTAGTTCGGGGATTTGAGCCATAGTAGCAAAGGCACAAAACGTTGCCCATGCTAATATTTCAAATCTAATAAACATATTACAAATTAAGTTATTTTTAGTGTTAGTGATAAATTGCTAGTGTGTTAAAATTGGTATCTCTTGGCCATTTTAATACTATTAATATTAAGGACAAATATTATGCTCGTTTTATTTTTCGAAATTTTATCGGTTTATGTCAACAGTTGTTTACCTGTAAATAAAATTTGTGTATCAGTAACAAACTGATATTTAGATAGTAAGTGGAGGTGTATGTGTAAAATCATTATCTCGTTTTACTTAAGTGGCAATTAACTTTGTTTTTGTGGGCATTCGTAATTATTCTCAATTTGGGAATTATATTTCCAAATTATAATTACTATACTTTTTATAAAAAGTATAAAAACGGTAATAATCCTTTATTCAAGAATTGTTGAAATATGCTTCGCAATTAACAAACTGCCCGTCCAGGCAGCTTGAAAATTGAATCCTCCCGTAATTGCATCAATATTTAATATTTCGCCTGCCGCATATAAGTTGTTATGCTTTTTTATGGCAAAAGAAGTGTTATCAAGTTCATCTAAATTTATACCTCCTGCAGTCACAAATTCGTCTTTAAACGTACTCTTTTTATTAATAAATACTTCATATTTGGTTAAGGCGTCAACCAATCTGTTTATGCCTTTTTTGCCTATTTCAGACCAATTTGTGTACTCCTTTATTTCTGCTTTTTGCAGTATGAAATTCCAAAGTCTTTTGGGTAATCCATGCTTTTTCCAGCTTGCAACTTTGTCTTTTGGCGAGCTAGTTGTAAGTAAGCTTAATTCTTCATGTAAACCTGC
>Ga0102814_10001752_pt1 | contig 15066 bp, 13 predicted proteins | sample ColrivemetaGS741_FD_79112 | JGI IMG/M metagenome (GOLD analysis project Ga0102814, IMG submission 79112) | Estuarine microbial communities from the Columbia River estuary - Flood tide ETM metaG S.741 | ecosystem: Environmental > Aquatic > Marine > Intertidal zone > Estuary | place: USA... | reverse complement strand
TTGACCTCGCTTCATCGAAAAGAGCGATTTTCAAGGAACCTAACCATACGCTGAGGTATACAAAGTTATGGCTTCATTTCAAAGGTACAAATTTTCTATACACGTGTATATCCGCATTGTATCGTGTTGTACCCTACGAATATAGAACAGGCCTGGAACTATTCATTAATGTATCGGAGAAATATGGAAAGGAAGCGATAGCTGTTTTTTTATATGAAAACTTTGGAAACAAGTGGTTATCTGATGGGGGACTACTACCTGACCTAATGGGTACTGAAATCGTCGAATTTACGAGAACGACGGTACCCTTACTACCAAAGGAAACGCGTTTAAAATATATAGAAAAAATGATGCTTGATCCGCGAATTCAGGATATTGTTGCAGTTGCGAAAAGTGGGGGTGACTTAAGAGACAAGATAGGGACGAACCATCTTTCGGAGTTCCATGGAAGGGCCGTACAAGTGTTTATTCTTCTTGCTGTGTCGGGTAAACCTTTGTATAATAGTGTAACAGGTGTTTGCTATAAAATTTACAAAGCACTAAAACGCGCGTGCCGTAAAAACGATAACGTTGTTGAAAATGTTAAATTTAATAGAACTAAAGGACAACATGGGTTACGTTTTATTTTAGATGGACTTGATTTTTTTAATGCCACGTTATTATGTATGTATTCGACCCTGGAGTTAGCTGCATTGTTAGAAGTTGGGGCAGGTAATCAACATTTGGATGATGTCGTTGGGAAAAAGTCTTTGTTTTATTTCACGACAACGTCTATATTTCAAATGTATATTAATGCGGAAATTAGGGAATGGTGTGAAATTGAACATTCAAAATGTTCCCTCATGTATATAATTTACGATAAGATAGCAATACTATTCAGGATACCCACATACGGTGGCAAACGTATAGTCGGTAAAGGTGTCGGTGCGGTTAAAGATACTGGAAAAGGTATTTACAACGCTGCGGCGATGACGAAAACAATAATGGTAAAAATGGGAACAAAGGTTGGAACAGAAGTGATAACCCCAGTATGGCAATCGATATTTAAAGATTACGATGACAGAATAGATACGGGGTCGTGGGTTGGATCACATGACATGTTGGTGAAAGCAAAAAAGATTCACACTTTGCGTGAGCTTGTACATGTGCATACGTTGATGCATATGCATATATGACAAAACGTTTAACAATAATAAATCATCATGAAAGACGCTACAGAACTCGTAAAAGTTTGGACGATTGATGTAAATCCGTCTTCGGTACTTACAATAGCTACTGTTATAACAATGACTGCGTACTTTATTTATATTGTGTTTTCTATGAGTGTATACACAAATGATGATGATGTTGGCGGGGGTACGCTTCCGTCAATGTCGTGGATGATAGCTTACTCGAGGGGTACAACAATAACGTTCACTTTGATGGTGTTTGTTCATGGTTATGCGCTCATGTCGTATTTAGTAATTGTGTCGGAATACATTGGTATAATGTCGTATCAATTCAGGGCTATCGCTGGGTCGGCTTTTATTTATTGGTTGAGTTTAATTTTAGTGTCGTACTTGCCGTTGGATGGGAATGAGAATCCACATAACATTTTCGCCGTCATGGGTTTTACGTTTGCGTTGTGTACAGTTTATTTACACAAGCACACGTTTATAGTGTTTAAAAATAATTCCATGGTACCACGCATAGATTTAAATGTCACAGACAAGACTTTGGCGTTCTCAGAGTTATTTTTGATAATTTCTATAAGTATATTGGGAGGTTTGTTTTGGTTTATGGACATTGTTATAGCTGAATATGTTTTTGTGGGTCTTATTCTTGTTGATAAATACGTAAAAATAAGAATTCTAGAAAAAGCTGGATTACTCAACACAAAGGGTGCTAAATTAGAGTACGTGTACTATTCTCCACCGAACAACGCCAGAACTGGTGCGTACACAACTCCTGAATTTAATTTTTAATAACATTTTTAAACATATCTTTTTGTGCTAGTTCGTATTGGTACACGACTTGTCGACAACGTTCGTCGTCGTTGACTATATAATGAAGACAACGTGGTTGTTCGCCATCCTTTTTCTTTACACAACTTGTACATTCCAACTTGGTCAAGTCTTTATAGGCCATGTTTCGTATCAACGTGTTGTTCTCTTCGACAAGTTTATGGATGGTGTTGTTATCTTTCGTCATTTGCATACACTCTACTATACGTTCTTTGCGATATTGTTTTGCGTACTCCATTGGTGTTGTGGAATTGTCGAGTATTATATAATATATGAGTCACTGATCGTTACTATGAGAAACACATGAGCGTCGTTATAATTCGTCGAAATTCCATTGTAAAGGTTGTATTCGTGGTAACGTTGTTCGTGGCGATGTGTAAAATAAAAAAACAAGTGGGTGTTCGATTTAATTTACAAGATCTAGAGTGTTATCGGTACGTGGACACTACGACTCTCATTAAATCAATATGGACGACGGAGAAAATAAAAGATGGGCACGCGACCTACACAATGCTTGATTTCGAATACGAACCGACAATTAAATTGTATAAAAACATAGTGGATGACGACCCTGGACCACACATTCACATCACCGCCCCAGCCGTTGTCGTGGAACGCTTTGACGTTTACAACATTTACGAAATGTTCCATTCGTTGTTAAACACATACTTGGTAATACGCATGTTTGAGTTGCAAGACGTAGTAATTGTATTTAATGACACACTAGGAGAGGACAGTCCGTTGAATCGAGAAATGTTTTCCGTTTTTTCTGACACACAAATTAATTTGTCGTTGACAGGCGACCGTTACCTATTTCTTAATGGAGTTTATAAAGTCCCCGTGTCGTTTACGTCAATATTATCTACCGTCACAAAGCATGGGCGTTTACGTGGGAGGAGCGTTGACCATCATTGTAAAAGTACGTTATTGCGGGATTTCACGCAATTCTGGATAGAGTCCAACGGTTTGTCGCCTGCACGGACACGTACGCGTATCACATGGTCGTCTAGGGGAGTACATACACGTGGAGTTAAAATGTACACACCATCTAGGTCGTTAGTTGATGAAGAACAGTTCGTGGATGCGTTACGGGAACGCACGGGACTGTCAATTCGTGTGGTGGATTTTGGACTGTTGTCGGCAAAAGAGAGTGTACAAGTTGCACTGAACACGGATGTTTTAATGGGCGTTCATGGCGCCGGTTTGATGTGGAGTGCTTTTATGGTTCCTGGTAAGTCGTCTGTAGTAGAATTATTTGGGGGTGATAGGAGTGCTAATAACCGACATTACCACAATGTCGCATCGTTGGCTGGGTTACGTTACTTTGATGTCAAGCACGGTCTGAAAAGCGTTCTTGGAAAAGCGTTAAAATGGGACAACAACGAACGCCTCCTTGATCAGATTTCAGCATATTTAATTGACGTTGCTGACTGACCGGTTGAAGAACAAGCGAAGAACACTGTTTGTTGTTATTCACACTGTCGATTAAATAAAATATTTTTTTTCATTTCCCAAAAAAAATAGTTTCACAAATCCCAAACTCAAATACATTTTTCACAAAAGCACGATGATGGCAACGTTTTACGAAAGCGTGAACACATTGGAGTGTTCTGACGAGGACATTGATGAAGACGACGAGATTGAATTGTTGGAGAATGAATACTTTCTGCATGACTATAAACCGTTTGAGTTGACGTTTGAAGAATGTTTTCCAGTGAATGACACACAAAGTGAGGTGGAGTTGTACGAGCTCGAAGTGATAGTCGACATGTGTAAATTTTTTGATGATCTTAGGGCCGACCTATACATAATTGGGTCTGAACTACGTGACGACACAAAAAGACCACGTGACGACACGTCCGTTGTCGACAAGAGACGAAAAATAGAAAAATAGTTGTAATTTATTAAAATATATTGTACAAAAATAAAAGTTTCCAAACCCAAAATAACTTGTGAAAAAAATGGCGACTTTAACAATTTTAGGCAAGATCAACACCAACATGGAGTTCATTCAACCTTTGAACAGCATAAAGGGTTCGATAACTCGCACGTTAAAACGTATAGGTGACGTGGATACCGAATGTTCATTTATAGTTGACTGGTCGTTTTGGCACAAGCTGTCTGTCAAAGTACAACAACGATACAAATTCGTCGTCTTTAGTGAAACAACTGATTGGATGGAGGATGTTTGGTCGACGTCATGTGGATTATCGTTGATTTCTAGTCCATTGTTTGGGTCGTCTGAACTTGTTGTCGTTGGAGGTGGTGATCACATCAAGCGCGTGGTCGATGCAATAGGTCCGATGGCAACGTGTCCTAAAATCATTACGGTTCCTTGTACATTAACGTCTAAGGGATCGTTCTGCATGTTGGGTCCTGACAGTGTATATTACAGGGACGTGACAACGAATGACGATGAAAAAGTTCAAGTATATCTCAACTAATGTATGTTCGTAACGAAAAAGTAATAATTCGGCGGAACACTTAGTTTAAAATCTACACCAAAAATAATTTAGAAAGCAAATCCTAAAAACAGTTGTCGAACCGCTTCCATAATATATAGTAACGAATATTTATTGTGAGCAACAGAAAACAAATACCAAACGATGAATGCGTTTTCAACCAAACACACGCGTTTTTTAGAAACCCTCAACTCGATTCCTGATGGCGACAAGATAAAGTTTGAAGAAGTTGGTCATAAATATTTTGCGTATAGCAAGTACTATACAGATTGGGTGTCGAAGGAAGAGGGACTTGGTGGTCTTCCCATTGTATCTGCCACGGGGGTCCTTGACAAGTATTTCCACTTTGACAGGGATGGTCTTGCGCTGAACATTTGGAAAGTTCCAGGCAACCGTCACAAGATGTTACATGACCCTACGTATAAATACTATGGATGTACGTCTGTGTCGGATATTATTGACAAATGGAGTGGGGGTGCCATCGAAGGTACGAAGATGCATGCGATATATGAGGACCTTGCTAACCTTGTAGAATACGACAAAGCCAATCCAGACCAAGCGTCAGGTTTGATGATGAATTTATATGCAGAGGCGACGTTGGGTGGTTACCATGAAAAGGCTTACTTTTACGAATTTGTAAAACAATTCAAGTTGGACGATCCGTCGTCTGGAATGCATTTCCACAGAACAGAGTTAAAATTGTGGCATGACGTTTTACACTTTACCGGTACCATCGATGCATTGTTGTACAACAAGCGTGACAACAGTTATATAATTGTTGATTGGAAGCGGTGTGGTGGTGGTGTAAAATTAGAGGGTTTGAATTTAAGACCTGCTCGTCAACTGGCTGTGAAAAGTCGAGGGAGGGGGCTGGAAGCGTTTGAAGGTATGCGTAACAGCAAATTGAATCGATACGGATGTCAATTGACACTGTATGCACGTCTGTTCGAACACATGACGGGTGAGCGTATCAGTGCTCTATACATTGTGTCGGTTGATTCAAAAAAGATAGGAGCAAGGTCGGCGTTAAAATTGATTGATATTCCTATGGACAAGTACAAGGAAGCCATTCGACAGGCGTTTGAGGAACGTGCTCGTGAAATGCTATCCACGTGTGATTCCACGTTGGATAGTGACCATATGGACGAGTTGATCAAGTATCTTGATGAAGGAGAAGCCATCCGTGCCACACGTTATGAAGAAGAGATAAAAAAACGTAAACGTGAAGAAGAAGAAGAACGTGAAGAAAAAATATAGTAATAAACACGTCGTCGCCAACGACAGCGACAAATACTTAATTAACCTAATGAAAGTAAACGTAATAGTCGCGTATGATTTAGATGGTAACATTGGTAAACGGGGCATGTTGCCGTGGTTGCCGGTAAAGGAGGATATGCGTTATTTCGCTCGCAACACTAGCGCTGGGTTACGTCCTGCTGTAATAATGGGTAGAAAGACATGGGAATCCATTCCTGAACGGCACCGACCACTTAAGAACCGTATGAACGTCATAGTGTCGTCTACGATGAATGACATTGACCACGATGGGTGTTATGTGGTGAAATCTATACAAGAGGGTACGTCGTTGGCCAGCCGATTGAATGTCGACACGCTGTGGGTGATTGGTGGTGCGAGTATGTACAAATCGTTTCTTGTGGGGGGCGTTGATAAAGTATATGTAACTGTAATGAAGGACCGCTATGAGGATTGTGATACTAAATTTCCTGTTGAATGTTTGGGAAAGGAATTTATAGTTGATCATGAGTATGATTTCTATGATGAATGTGGGAATAACCCATTTAGTTTTAAAACATACATTAGACAACAATAATAATAAAAAAAGCAAATATAGCAGTAACAATAGTCATTATCCACCCAACACCGTAGTAATTGACACTACTGTCGATTGGTAAGTCGACACGTGTTGACGTTTGCCATAGAATGCACGCCGTTAATTCGAGTACAATAATAATAAAAGCTGTGATTCTAATCATGTTTGTCCCCAATCGTTTAAGTGTCATGAGAAAGAACAGTACGAGTGAAAATGCGAATGCGGACGGTAGTATAATTTGTAGTGTCGTCATGTACTCTTCTGCTGTCGAAATACTTATACCGCACATCGATCCGAATAGATTATAAGCTTCTCCCTTGTATACAGTACAATTTACGCCACCAGTGCCTATAGAAACGTCGGTCGTCTTTTTAAAAACGAACCAATCGCCCATCGTGGCCGCCATAGCGAAATGTGCTACCATAAAAGTGAGTGACAATAATAATTCAAACTTCTCCATGTCGTTTGCCCAATGAATTATAGTTTCCTCTTATATATATTCGTGTAATGTCGACGATGGGTGCGGCGACTACGACAGTCATGGACATTTTAGAGAAATTAAAGATCAACATGGGTTATATTGTAAACTGTGTGTTTATTAATTGTGAAAATGATGAAAGTACATTCTTAACAGAAATGTACAAACTCGTAGAGAACGACATCGGTGTGAACTTTGATTCTGAACGTTTCTATCTATTGGAATTCAAAATGGTTGATTCTAATGTGGTTTACTTTAACATAGATTATTTCAATACTCCATTGGAATTGTTAATAATGATAAAAGAACTGATTCAGCATGGTCGAATGAATGAAAATATAAAAAACAAGAAATACTTGATTCATTTTCGAAATTTCGAAGATAACGTATTTCTTGAGGATAGAGACAGTACACTACGCGTAGAGGCATACCTCCAAATGCATAATTTCATGCACAATCCCATAAAGATCAGGGTTTTTTTAATAAACAAGTGTGTTGACATTAAGAATAAACTGAAAGACCCGGCACTAGAAGAAACAACGGCAATAAAACTCAATATTGAAAAGTACCGGATAGAATGTATTCTCCATGCAATTGAAGCACGCACGATCCAGTCATATTAGTATTCGTGTACGTGTCACGACGATTCAACGACAGTGCCAACACGTCTGCTTCCACCAACGTTTTACTGTGTGTGTCGATTAATTCAACGACAGCGCCAACAAAAAGTCGTTCAGAAAAAACTCGAAAGCTACTTTCTATATCCACTTTAAAATTAACATAACATTCGCCACCCAAAAATTGTTTATCATAAAAAATAACGGTAGAATTTTTCAAAATATAATCGATACGTTTAGGTGTCATCGTCGTTTTTGTTAATATGTAAACTATGTTTTTTTATTATATAGGGTCCTAAAAGTCTACTTCGAAACCGAATTGCTTTTCTAGTTCTGAAATAACGACGACGTCGTTTTTAATCATGTCCGAGTACCCACCAATAAATTTGTTACCAACAAAGATAAAGGGGTATGTGTTATGCCCGTGCTTGCGTTTGAGGTCATCGATGACGTCGTGTGGTGGATTGTTAATGATCGACACGTTGTCGTTACCTACCAATTCACAAGCGTATACTTTCGCTTTGTCACAAAATGGACAGCCGTCTTTCGAGTAAATAGTAAACATGTTTTGGTGTTTGGTGTTTGGTGTTAGCAACTACACGTTTGTTCAAATTCACAATTTTGTCCATAATATGGGAAAAAACAATAACATGTCCAATTAATACTACATGTACCAGAATTGAGACAATCGTCGTCAATGGAGCATGATAGAGTAGGTGTCATTGTAGGGCGAACGGTCGGTGCTCTCGTTGGATAATGTGTTTGTATAGTCGGTTCTGGAGTCGGGTCATTATTATTCTCATATAGACCACACGCTGCCCCCGGAAAAGTGAAACACCATTGTCCAGGATCACAACATGGCTCGAGGCACAAACAATTACTTTGTGGTGTGTCGTATAGTTCTTGTGTACAACATTGTGGTGTATTTCCTTCGAAATCATGTGTAGTGTCTGAATACAAGGGATAAAACCCCAAAGGTGAAACATTTTCTGTATACGTATCATACGTATCCTCTAGTAGTTGATACATTGGCATATATCCAAAATTGGAAACGTTACAACAAACTTCACCCAATGGCGCAGATGGGCCACTGTAATAATATGGATCAAAAATACAATCCAAACCGTTAGTCACTAATGTCTCTGTTCGCGTGTATACCGACACTGAAACACTCGGATCACCTTGATTTGGTACGCATGTTGTAGAGTTTGGATCCCACGTAGGGGTGATTGAATCCATACTATTAAAGTACAACGCTCTATAGTCAGGATTGGATGCTCTCCTGTCACCTGATAATATAGTACTATTTGCGTTGTAGGATTGTATAATTTGTCTTGGGTTTAGCCCAGAATGATTCGTTAACGTATTTACTAAAACTTCGGTGTCGGTGGCGGTGACGACGTGCGTTAAAGTGACTAACAATAAAAACGCCGACGTAAACATCGTCGCTAGTGGTTGCTAAATGAATTATGAAATGATTATATATTATTTTTTTTATGCAAGTAATTTTTCCAATCTCGATTTCAATATAGCTTCGACTTTCGTTTCTGTTTCAGTGACCGGTACGGGTAACGTAGACGCCATCTCCACACCGATTTCATCCAACACGGAGTTGATAATTTCATCTCGTTCATCTTCGTCAATGTCGTCATCCATCATATCATCCATCATTTCCATGTTGGTGTCCATTTTGTTTGTTTCGATACTGTACTCCATCATCATTGAATTGATATTTGAAATACCCATCTTCTCGTTCATGGCTTTCATCGTGCATGTAAGTGTTGATATCGCGCGGTTAATGTCGTTTATCGTTCGCATAAGTTGTATCTTTTGTTTAACGTTGGACATTTGTCCTTTTAACTTGGTAAGTTTTTTTATGTTGATTTTATAAACCATGTACTCTGTTGATAAAGCATCGACCATATCAACGTTACCATCTTTTGCGTGTTTTTTTAGTTGGTATGTAATTTTTTTCTTTTCCCTGTCCATTGCCAGCATTTCCCTGTCTAACGTTCGCGTCTGTCGTCCAATAATTTTTACATCATGTGCTATTCGTTGTTCCAATGACATAGAAGACCCCATTGTGTATGACTATCACTCACCACGTGTGTAATGTATATATATCCAATACCGAAAGTCGTTACTAATAACAAATAAAATGAATGTAATTATATTATTGATCTTTATGATCATTACGCGATGTAACGCGTGGTTTTTCGGGGGAAACGAATTCGACTACGATTTTTTTGGGAGCGGCGATGATACTGCAACTATTACAGATTTACAGTCGCTTTTTGAGGTTGATGAGAATGGTATATGTAGACAGGAACACGAAGACAAGGAAGTTCGTTGTCACCTCCTTTCCAACAAATGTAAAGATGGGTTAAAATGTTATGCAACGAGTTCCTCCAATACATGTGGGAAATTACACAAGTGTTATAAGTACGCACCCCCCGTTCCTACCATGGCGCCTGTGTCTATCGTTCCAACGCCACGACCTGTCGTTAGGTTGACCGTTGGGTCGATATGTCAATGGATAACAGCGGCGTGTGCGCAAAGTACGGAGGAAGGTGTCTGTGTTACCGGTGCGTCTTGTTCGGTTGTCCGCGAGAGGGACAGTTGTATGTACAAACAATGTGGTTGGAATCCAGTTGGTTTGGGTGACGAATGTTATTTCAACGACAAGCCACCTGAATACACTCCACGGTGTCAAAGTGAATACATATGTGTAAAAACGACGTCTGGTGGTAATTTAGATGGTACCTGTATGACTAAACCGGTTGCAACCATACCCCCGACGCCATACCCTACTCCGCCACCGGTAAACCGCCCACCGAGTAAGTTAGGTGAAAAGTGTGAAGGAAATGGTTTAAACTCGTTAACATACAAGTGCGACGTTGGATTAGAATGTCAAACGGTTGGTCTGTACAACCCCAACAGTTACGACAAATACTGTGGGTCACCTCAAAATATATTCGATTCTAAACCAATGGAATACGTAAAAACAATTGCGGTGGGTGATGGACAAGAAGCTAAAATTTACGCAGTGAGTCTTAAATTTATAGTTGTTACAACTGGTGAACGTTCTGAGAATAGTCCAGTGTATGTCTATCGACGTGGGAGTGATTATACATTAATACAAACATTAACTGTACCATATCCGAGTTCTATGTTAGTAACGGAAACAAAGCTGATAATTGGGTCGACTGAGAGCAGGGTACTTGGTGCGACGGTTCGTTCTGGTGTAGTATATTATTATGACTGGGATAACAACAACAACATGTTTATTAAAAAAGGTGTCAAAAGTAGTTATGAAGAACGTAATTACTATAATATGCAATGTGGTCATCAGGTAACAATGTCCCAAGATGAACAATATGTGGCAATGTCGTGTCCCTATTCACAGGAACTGTCGTGGAAACAAAGGAATGGGTTTATTTACGTGATGAAATTCAATAATGATGGAACTTTGATTTTCAACAACATGATAACGGCAGAAAAACGATATGATAGCAAAGGTTATGAATTAAGCGTGGTGTTGGGAAGGACAATGGTGTCGTTTGAAGATAAATTTGTGTTTGGAGAACAACTTAGTGATGCAGGTTATGCACATAGACTATACACCTATACATACGGACACACTGAATATGATTCTTTCTATAGAACTACAACTAGATACTCTAATATAGACCTATTTGTGATGGATCGTAGGGGTACTTTACGATATACTAATAGAGATGGGGATGGACGGGTTTATCTACGGTCAGCTAAAAATATTGGAAATTCTGCGTACGGCGTCAGGGGCATCAAGGAAATATCAAATTTACGGTTTACGGCGGGGTCATACGCCACGGACCTCGTTGCGATGACTTCAGTTGCAATAGGGAGTGGGGTGCGTACGGATTTTTCTTTTGTAATGGATGGTTTTGGTGATATATACACTGTACGTGTTGGTAATTATCATGTGAATGCGCAACCAGTTTCTGATACTGAGGTAATTGCAACTGACCCGGACGATGGTCACAAATTAAATTTATACAAGATACCGACGTCGCCGACGGCGACGCCGCCCATCGATGTGGCAAATTTTGTAGTTCGGTATATCGTCACGAATGATCAACGATGTGATGGTACACCATTTCGTTATGTTGCTACAACGACGTTTACAACTATAGATACATGTAAACAACATTGTACGGACTTGGGGGATGAATGTAAATGTTTTGTGGCGGCGACTGGCGCTTGTATCTTTTACCCAAGCTTTGATATAGAAATAGATTGGACATACGCTGGTGTCACGAGATATATTAAAAGTACGCCGTCAACACGTGAATTGGATATAAAGGTTTATGCACAGAATTCTCTTGGTGACATTAGTACGATTGATCGATATGGCACCAAACTTAGGTCGGTAAATGTTATGGCCAATGACGTTAAATTACAATATGTCTTTTCGGGTGGCCTGTATTACCTGTTTGTTGACAAAAAAATCACACACGTTGACGTTAAATTGGTATACGACATGAGTAAGATAGAAAATGACGTGGACTATTACGTAAACTTCATTATGACAGACATGTTTGGTACCATTGAGTTCGACGACGGTGTCATCGTTCGCGGCCCCTACACGTCGGACAAAAAATTAGCTTGTCCCGACGGGTATTGGTTTTACGACGTTCCAGGGTCGGTCGTCGACCTTTGTCCTAAATTGATGAAAAGTGATGGTTTTTTAAGTTGCAGGTGGTCGACAACTGAACAGACGCGTGATAAAATTAACCGCAATGAAGGCAACGTGGATTATACACGTTTTATTACGTATAGATCATCGAAGGGTTCTTATTCAAACAACGTTCGTTCGTGCGTGAAGCAAGGTACTACGTACAATGACATGATTACCGAGTATTTTCCCGTTGTTGATTATTACAAAGAATATGACATCGTTACTTCTGTGTTCACAAAGGATCAACATCAAATAAATTACACACATACCGATGCTGCCAACGCGGAAAACGTAGAAGATGCACTTACTTATTATTTGAGGATCACTGGCATTAAAACGAGTGTCGCCGGCACTCTTCAAATCGACTATATCCGTTTCCTTAATAGATTCGGTGAATACATTAGTAGTGTGGATGTAGATGATGTATTGTTTGTGAACGGTGACCAGATAATTACAGAACAGTCGTGTGTTGAACCTGGTTTTAAAATGTCGCACGTCGAATCATATTGTAACAACGTTGATACCTTTCCGTGTTGTATTTTGGAAAACATTGCGTCAACGGTTAAGAATGGACAATGTATTGGGCAGGTGTTGCAATCTAGAGTGGGGGGGCTGGACGTTGACCAGTGTCGAGAATTATGTAAGAGTGCCAGTGGATGTGTCGGGTTTGAGACTTTTTTAGACACATGTAAATTGTATAGCAGCGTGACGGGTGTCGTTAGCAATGCTGTGTCGTACGAGTGCTACACATTAGATATTGCAATCGTTGTCAAAAATGTCGTACAAAGTGGTGGTTTAGGGGTGACGTCGGGTGTATTAATAGTTGACGACATGTGTGACGCGACGCGATGGGAATTTACTAACGGACCCGCTGCCTGGTTGGAACCTGGTAGTTCATCTAGTTACAGAGAGACCACGTTGTGTAGTAACTATGAGCAATATGTTACAAACAATCACATTTATGCATACACGTCGTCGTCGCTACCAGAAACGTATGATGCACTGACAGACTCTCCGAATTACAATTACGGTTTAGCGACCCTGCAAGTTGGTACTCGAGCTCATATCGATGTATTGCAGATTCCTAAAACGGCGAGTTACGTTGAAATTAAATTACGACGAGGTGATTCTGCTGTGGTCGAAGGTGTGATTACGAGTGATTATTCTGGTGTTAAAAAACATACTTCTATCCACCAGTCGAATATTATCAACAACGCAGGTGTGAACGATATTGCGCGTGTAATTCCTTTACGTAGACCTGGTGATTCGGAGGGTGATGGTATTGACAACCTTGAAGTGATACCAAAAATGAGAAATTTCTTCGGCATGTTTTGTGACGACGATAGGTTGGATACATGGAGTAACTCGAATCTCGTTACCACCATAGTGGAATTGTCGTCGTTGAATTGGGTATTACAATGTACAAAGGCGTCGCGCGCACTGTCTTTATCAGAGAATAGACAGTTTAATGAGTTTATGATGGAATTGTACATTGGATTCAACGGTGCATTCAAGGTTATTAGGCACAAATTCTCCAATGCAATGGAATTTATACAGTTCGAGGACGCCATTTCAGAAAAATTCAAGCTGTCGGTGGCCACTGTTCAGGTCGCTTTAGAGTTTCTAGGTTATTTCGGTGTTTCGTTTCCTGAATGTGGTGACGACAGGGACAGTTACTATGAAATTGCACATGAGATGGTGTCGGCGTACATGTTCCCTGGGCAATATTTTAGTCGGTGTTTCGACGGGCTTGATCGTAAGGAATTTTATATTTACCATGGTAAAAACTACGCAAAAGGGAAATCAAACGCCCCGTGTATAAATAACGCGATGTGTAACGACAATGGATATGTTTGTGTTGAATACAAATGTCGTCCTGTGGGTAACACAACAACAAGTTATTGTAGTCAAGATCAGGCGCTCGTGGCTCCATCTCATTACGTCATCAAACCTACGAGTGGAAAAGAGTATTCATGTGGTACCAGCAACTACTATACAGATTCTTCGTTTGCTTCAGTCATTGGTAGTGTTTTTTCTGAATTAGAAGTATTCGGACAACTAAAACTAACTGATGGTGAAACTGCTATAAAATATGATCCCTACTATAGAAGAACGTGTCCAAATATAGGTGCAGGTCGAACTGAACGGGAGGACCATGTTGATTATTTCGCTTATAGGGGCAATGAACAGCAGTGTGGACAATTTCAATCTGACGATTTGGTCGATATGGCAATGTCGATAAAACCCCCTATAACCGGAGAACTGAATAGTTATTGTAATCAAGAAGAGTTGAGTGAATTTATTGATACGTATAAGGGTATTTATGAACGTTTAGTGCCTCATAAGCCTACAGATGAAGTCAAGCCACTTTACTATAATCACGAAGAAAGAACCGTGAAGACGCTGCCGTTACCAACAGCCTTTCCAAACGGTATAGATCTAGGACTCATTGCTGATGTATTGGATATGAAATGTTCGTTTCCGAACACCGCCGACTATGAACTTTATAGTAATCAGGAAATGGACCCATATTCATGTAAACAAAAAAGCGGTTGTGTATGGCATGAGTCGCTCGACAAGTGTGTTGCTTCCCGTGAAGCCGTACAAAGTCAAATTTGTCCAGCGTTCAATGATTATAAACAATGTAAACTATCGGGTTTCTGTAAATGGGACGAGGATAATGGTTGTTTCAGTGATTTAGAGGGACAGTACGATCTGTCATTATCATCACTGTGTTATTGGGCTACTACCCCAGAAGCATGCTCTGGGTATAGTGAATGTTATTGGGACCTGATTCATTTTTCGTGTGAGGATTCTTTGGATGAAATAGCAGGTCATGACAATATGTTTTTAAACATGAGTGGTCATAAGGCGTACGGGAATAGAACTGACGTATCATTCAAAACGACTGAATATAATGGTGATAGTAGGCTACCAGTGGGTATGGTCGGAGGT
>Ga0102814_10001751_pt1 | contig 15072 bp, 16 predicted proteins | sample ColrivemetaGS741_FD_79112 | JGI IMG/M metagenome (GOLD analysis project Ga0102814, IMG submission 79112) | Estuarine microbial communities from the Columbia River estuary - Flood tide ETM metaG S.741 | ecosystem: Environmental > Aquatic > Marine > Intertidal zone > Estuary | place: USA... | reverse complement strand
TTTTGCCAATCTTCGCTCATCCAATTTTGTTTTGCAGAACCATATACAGTTGGGAAATCCAATTGCCATTCTTCGGCACCCAATTCAAACATTAAATCGAAAACTTTTTCATGTACTTCGTCTGGAGTACAGTTTTCTTTATCTACTTTATTAATTACAACACAAGGCTTTAATCCTAAATCAATTGCTTTTTGTAAAACAAATCGAGTTTGTGGCATTGGACCTTCAAAGGCATCAACTAATAATAACACACCATCTGCCATATTTAAAACACGTTCTACCTCTCCACCAAAATCAGCGTGACCAGGTGTATCTATTATATTAATTTTAGTGTCTTTATAAACAACTGAAACATTTTTTGAAGTAATCGTAATACCACGTTCTCTTTCTAAATCGTTATTATCTAGAATTAAATCTCCAGTATTTTCATTTTCACGAAATAAATGACAATGGTACATAATCTTATCTACCAAGGTTGTTTTACCATGATCTACGTGTGCAATTATTGCTATGTTTTTAATATTAGGCATAGATGCTTATTTTGAGCGTGCAAATGTACACTTAATTTTACTACATTTTACATAAATTATTCGATTAATAAAATTGTTAATTTTTTGTTATTCTATGAGTTACACATAATAACACTTTTTATTAAAACGTTATTTAAATATTGTAAAACACCTTTATTCCTTAACCAACCGTAATTTGTAATGGCTATTATATCTGATTACAATTAAAAATATTAAACAGATGATATCAATTAGACAAAAAGCGCGTTTTATTCCATATTTATATTTCATATCAATAATCATTTATTGGTTTACAGACATTAATAAACATAATGGCTCAACTTCTTATTTAATATTAGTATTCCCTTTTTTATGGCAAATAATAAAACCTAATAAAAGCCTAAATCTTACTTTAGGTATTGTATTTATATGTTTATCATCATATTTAATTTTAGCTTTTCTCTCAGATATTATTCGTATGTCATCATTAAATATTAAGTATCTATTTTATGGTAGCCTATTTGTTATTGCTAATTTTATCATGTCTATATGGATTTTAAAAATTAGTTTAAAACGCACCTATTAAAATGATTATCTTTGCAGCTTAATATCTATTTTAAGCAAATGAAACATCCAAAACTTTAAATTTGTTATGAAGTGTTATTGTAAATTGGATGTTCCATGTGACTTATAAAAAGCAATAAAATATATCACATGAAACTTCAAGACCTTCCAAAAATAAAACATTTAAATTCTAACAATTTCTTTCTGTTAGCAGGACCATGTGCTATTGAAAGTGAAGACATGGCATTACGAATTGCTGAAAGAGTTGTTGATATTACCGATAAACTAGAGATTCCATATGTATTTAAAGGGAGTTTCAAAAAAGCTAATAGAAGTAGAATTGATAGTTTTACAGGAATTGGAAATGAGAAAGCTCTTAAGATCTTAGAAAAAGTTTCTAAAACATTTGATATTCCAACAGTAACAGATGTTCATGAAGTATCTGATGCAGAATTAGCCGCTCAATATGTTGATGTATTGCAAATTCCTGCTTTTTTAGTAAGACAAACAGATTTAGTTGTAGCTGCTGCCAATACTGGAAAGGTCGTTAATCTTAAAAAAGGGCAATTTATGAGTCCTGAAGCTATGCAACACGCTGTTCGAAAGGTAAAGGATTCTGGAAGTGATAAAGCTTGGATTACAGATAGAGGAACTATGTTTGGTTATCAGGATATGATTGTCGATTTTAGAGGAATTCCAACTATGCGAAAATTTGCTCCTGTTGTCCTTGATGTAACACATAGTTTACAACAACCAAACCAAAGTTCTGGAGTAACTGGTGGACGACCAGATATGATAGAAACTATAGCTCGAGCTGGTATAGTTAATAATGTTGATGGATTATTTATAGAAACACATTTTGATCCTGCAAATGCAAAAAGTGATGGTGCAAATATGTTGCATTTAAATCATTTAGAAAACTTACTAACCAATTTAGTTTCTATAAGAAAAACTATTAATTCTCTTTAGCCACTTTAAATGAATATAACTTTAAAAAACGTAATTATATTAATTACGTTTGTTGCATTTAGCCTTCAGGGAAATGCGCAAAACAAAAGCCAAACGAATCAAGAAGAACAAATAAATTCATTTTCTAAAACTAAAAACAAAGGTAAAGCCTACTTTTTTTGGGGTTGGAATTGGGCTCAATATTCTCGATCAGATATAACCTTTAAAGGAGATAATTATAATTTTACGCTTAATAATGTTCCAGCTCATGACAAACAAACAGATTGGGATGCTAATAGCTATTTAAACCCAGCAAATATGACTTTGCCACAAACAAACGTAAGGCTTGGTTATTATTTTCATGATAACTGGAATCTGTCATTTGGCTTAGATCATATGAAATATGTTGTAGACCAGTTTAGTACTGTTAAAATAAAAGGAGAAATTAATCTACAAAATCCAGAATCTCCATATAATGGAAATTATAATAACGATGCAATAGTATTAGAGGAAGATTTTCTAATGTTTGAACATACAGATGGTCTAAATTATGTTAATATTGAAATTGCTAGAGTAGATAATTTAGGCGATTATCTTAAATGGAACTCAAATAAAATTCAATTAAATATCACTGAAAGTTTAGGTGTTGGAGCACTTTATCCAAAAACCAATACTACTTTACTTGACCAAGAGAGATACGATGAGTTTAATGTTGCTGGTTATGGTTTATCTTTAAAAGGAGGTCTTAATATTACATTTTTTAATCACTTCTTTGTTCAAGGTGAATTTAAAGCTGGTTATATTAATATGCCTAATATTAGAACAACAAAATCTAAATCTGATTCTGCTAAACAAGATTTCTTTTTTTATCAAAGAAATTTTTCAATTGGATATATTTTTCAGTTAATAAAATAAACTTTTTTATTTTTTATAAATGTTTAATTGGATAGTTTCAAAATATTTTTAACTTTGTATTTCAAAGTACTTTAAATATGGATTCAAATAAATATCTTAACGACATATCAGAAATAAAGAGTTTGATGAACAAATCAACTCGATTTCTTTCTTTAAGCGGCTTATCAGGTGTATTAGCAGGAATTTACGCACTTATTGGCGCTGGATTTGCTCATACTATTATTTATGCTTCTGAAGCGCCATCTAATGAGTCTTACAAAACAATTGAATTGTATGAAACTGATATGCTTATGTTATTTGCCATAGCTTTTTTGGTTCTAGTACTTTCACTATTTACTGGAATATTTTTTAGTTACAAAAAAGCTAGAAAAAATGGAGAAAATATTTGGGACAAAACATCGAAACGTCTCTTAATAAACTTTCTTATTCCATTAGCTACTGGAGGCTTTTTTTTAATATTCCTGATTGAAAAAGATATTTATGTATTTGTAGCTCCTCTAACATTAATTTTTTATGGTTTAGCTTGTGTTAATGCTAGTCATTATACTCTAGGATACACTCGTTCTTTAGGGATTACAATGTTGTTAATTGGATTACTATCTGTATGGTTTTTAGGTTATGGATTGTATTTCTGGGCTTTAGGTTTTGGTCTAATGCACATTATCTATGGTACATTAATGTACTTTAAATACGATTGAAAATAGTACTAATACTGATTATTAAAAAAGATATATTATGAAAATTAAAAAATATTTAATTATTCTATCAATAGTAATTTGCATATTATTTATTCCATTAATAGCAATGCAATTTACCAATGAAGTTAATTGGTCTTTTCTCGATTTTATTATTGGTGGACTAATATTATTTAGTTTTGGATTACTTATAGATTTGGTTTTCCGAAAAGTCAAAAAATCCAAATACAAAGTCATAATAATTATTTCCTTAATTGTAATTTTAGTTTTAATCTGGATGGAATTAGCAGTAGGTCTTTTAGGTTCTCCATTTGCAGGAAGTTAATAAATAATTTTTAAAATTAATGAGTCTTTTAAACAACATAAATAAAGCATTCGATCATCGCATTAGATTAGGTATTATGTCTATTCTTATGGTAAATGAATATGCCGATTTTAAAACACTCAAGGAATTGCTAGAAGTAACAGATGGAAATCTTGCTAGTCATCTTAAAGCACTAGAAAAAGTAGACTATATAAAAATTGAAAAATCTTTTATAGATAGAAAACCAAACACAAAATACAGCACTACTCCACTTGGAAAAAAAGAATTTAAAAACCATATAAAGGCTTTAGAACGGATAATCAATAAACAGTAATATTTTTTTATCAATCTACTTTGAATTTCAAAGTACAAATCGAACACTTATGGAAGTACACTCACAAAACAATCAAAACAAAAACAAATTTGGACAATGGCTAAAAACATCAATCACAGCAAGAATGCTTATGGTAGGTTTTCTAACATTAATATTACTTATTCCGCTTGCTTTTATAGAATCCTTAATTACAGAACGTTCTTTTAGACAAAACGATGTTGTTGAAGATATAAATTATAAATGGGGAAATGATGTGATGGTTTATGGTCCAATACTCAAGTTACCATATAAACACTACACTGAAATAAAAACACTAAATGAAAAAACTAATACTTACATAAAAGAAATTAAGACTTCAATAAAATATGCTTACATATTTCCTGAAACATTAAACACTGTTTGCGATGTCGATTCAAAAACTCTAAACAGAGGAAATTTTGAATCTGCAGTTTATACAACTCAAATGCAATTTTCAGGAAAATTTACAAAACCACAATTAAGTTCTAGAGATATTAAAGACGAAGATATAGTCTGGAACAAAGCTTCAATACTAGTTAGAACTTCAAATTTAAAAGGTATTAAAAATGAAGTGAACTTTAATATTGGAAATCAGACTTATGCTTTTGAAACGAATTATGTAGATAGTAATCGTTATTTGGACGAATTAGAATCTAGCTATCTTAAAGAATATGATTTGCCTAAAGACAAAGACCTAAATTTTAGTTTTAATATGGCTTTTAATGGCAGTAAGCTTATTCAACTGATTCCAATTGGAAAAACAACCACAATGCAAATGACCTCTAATTGGCCAGACCCTAGTTTTACTGGTAACTTTCTGCCAAACGACGAAACCAAAGAAATCACAAAAGATGGATTTAAAGCAGACTGGAAAATACTTCACATAAACAGACCATTTTCTCAACAATATATCAATGCTGTACCTAATTTAAAAGACTACGCTTTTGGAACAAAATTTATGGTAATGGTTGATGAATATCAAAAAAGTGAGCGTTCTGCTAAATATGGTTTTTTAGTGATTGGATTAACATTTTTAATCTTTTTCTTAATACAAACCATGAGTAAGATACCTATTCATCCTTTTCAGTATTTAATGATAGGTATAGCACTTACAATGTTTTATACTTTATTAGTTTCAATATCAGAACACAGTAACTTTTTAAAAGCCTATTTAATCGCTGGATCTTCAGTAATTATTCTCATTACTTTATACTCCAAATCTATTTTAATAACCTGGAAGTTTCCACTTTTTATAGCAACTTCACTTACTGCATTATATGCGTTTATTTATGTAATAATTCAGTTAGAAAATTATGCGCTTTTAGTAGGAAGCATAGGTTTATTCTTAATTCTTTCTGCAGTTATGTACGTGTCAATAAAAATAGATTGGAACAACGGTTAGTTTAGTTAGTTAGAGCACTTCTTTGTTCATTTTAAATGAATGAGGAAGTACTTCTTGTTATAAATATTCCAATCTCAAAATTTTATTTTATATTGTTATTTCACTGCCTTTAAAAATGTACTAATGCAATTTAATAAAACATACTTATTATTATTTCTATTATTATTTTTAGTAGAAGCAGCTATAGCTTACTACTTAAAAGATGGTTTTATTAGGCATACTTTTGGAGATTATCTTGTAGTAATAATGCTTTATTTATTCCTTAAAAGTTTTATTAAAATTAAACCAATTTCAGCTTCTGTAGTTGTCTTACTAATAGCTTTTGCAGTTGAATTTTTACAGCTTACAAGTTTTCTAGAATATTTTAATTTGGATAACAACTACTACGCTAAATTAATTCTTGGAAGTACTTTTCAAATTTCGGATTTATTAGCGTATACTTTAGGTGTATTGACAATTATTGCAATTGAAAATAAACGTTCTACTCTCTCAATTTTCCGGTAAATACACTTGCTTTTGAATTGTATGGATTTCCTGATGAACGTCTAAAAGAAATAACTTGGCCACAATGCCAAACAGCATCTTCAATAGGACCATTTATCTGATTCCAAAATGGAAACTCAGAAGTGTTTTCTCCACGTTGAAATACAATTGTATGCTCTTTTAAATCTGTTGCTGTTCTAAAAATATTAGCAGCTTTTTCTAACATTACAAGTGTGCGCTTACGTTTTTCTTCAAAAGTTAGATCTTCATCCTTAGCTGTCTTACCATTAGGTTCTTTAATTGCTGAATTATAAATTACTTTTGTTAAGCCATAAATATGATCTACAGTTTCATCTGTGGTTCTTGCCGCCTCACTTGGTTTAAATGCTAAATCTTCTACTCTAAGACCTTCTGTTGCCCAATAAAAACGAAATCCTAAGCCATCAATCATTCTAGCGACAACAGTTCCTGCTGTATATTCTACTTCATGTTCTGGTATTTCATGGTATGGTAATTTTTCTTCCATTTTATTTTGAACATTAAAAGAAAACAAACAACAAGTAATAACTATTAAAATTATACTTCTCATAATTTAGTTTTTTAATTCCACTTTATCATCTATGCTGCTAAAACCATATTTATCTACAAGATATACTAAAGAAGCCATTGTTGCTGCACCAAGTTCTAACTCCCGTTTATTAACTGCATCAAAAGTATCGCTTGGCGCATGATGATAATCGAAATAACGCTGTGAATCTGGACGTAATCCTGAAAGTACTATAGTATCATCTTTTAAAGGTCTAATATCTGCTCCACTTCCTCCTTTTTCAAAATAATGGATTAGATAAGGCTTAAATAAAGGTTCCCAGCTTTTAATTTGCTCAAAATTTACATCACTACAATCAAAATTTAAACCTCTTGGAGTAAATCCTCCTGAGTCACTTTCTAAAGCAAAAATGTGATGCTCTGCTTTTTGTTTAGCAATATCAGCATACTTACGTCCTCCTCGTAAACCATTTTCTTCATTCATAAACAACACTACTCTTAAAGTACGTTTAGTTTTAACTCCAACTTCTTTTAATATACGTAAAACATCCATAGATTGAACACATCCTGCGCCATCATCGTGAGCACCATCTCCAGTATCCCAAGAATCAAGGTGTCCGCCAACAACCATTATTTCATTTGGAAATTCACTTCCAGTAATTTCACCTATTACATTATATGACTGTACATCTTTGAGTTGCTGACAGTTCTGTTTAAAATAGAATTTTATGTCTTTATCTAGCTTTAACATCGTACTTAATAAGTTCGCGTGATTAGTGCTAATTGCTGCCGATGGAATTCTTTTTTCTACTGGCAAATCTCCATAATCCATAGAACCTGTATGTGGGAAATCGTCTTGTCTTAAATTCAAAGAACGTACAATAACACCAACAGCTCCATACTCTCCTGCAACTCTCGCTCCTGCATAGCGTTGGTCTGCACAACCACCATATGCTTGAAATGTATTAATTAAAGTTTCATCCATTGGACGATTGTAAAACACAATCTTACCCTCAATTTCATCTCTTCCTAAAGCTTTTACTTCGTCTAAACCTTGAACTTCTATTATATTTGCTTTAATTCCTAATGCTGGAGTTGCTACTGATCCACCAAGTGCACAAATATTAATATCTACAGTTGTTCCTTTTTCGGTTTCTATATAAGCAAATTCCTTCTTACCTCTAATCCATTTTGGCACCATAACTGGCTGCAGCCAAACCTTGTCTAAACCAATTTCTTCAAGTTGTTCTTTTGTGTATTCTACGGCTAATTCAGCATTATGTGAACCAGATAAGCGACCTCCTATTTGATTAGATAGATAATCCAGCCATTCGTAACTCTTACCATTACTTAAAGACATAGAATAAACAATTTTCATAACTTCAGCATCAGTTTGTGCTGAGATACTAAAACTTAGAAAGAATAGGACTAGGGAAGAAAAATATTGCATATTTAAATTTTAAATGCTAAATATACTATTTATTGATATTAATGATTTATAAATTAATCATAAAAAAATCCAGCCTTATGCTGGATTTAAATTTATTCGTTTTCTAACTGCTCTTTATACAAGTCGATATTAGCTTTAGTTTTATCATCTAACTCAGGTTCTTCAATATCAGTATAAGAACTTAAAGCATCATATAATATTTTAGCAACTAAATATCTTGTAACTGGTTTATTATCTGCTGGAATTGTGTACCAAGGTGCATAATATTTTGAAGTTCTATTAATTGCATCTTCATAACAGTCTTGATATTTATCCCAAAGTTTGCGTTCCTTTAAATCTCCAGATGAGAACTTCCAATTCTTCTCTTGCTTATATAGTCGTCTTAAAAGTCTGTTTTTTTGTTCGTCTTTAGATAAATTTAAAAAGAACTTAAATATTAGTGTTCCATTTTCTGAAATATGCTTTTCAAAATTATTGATTTGTTCAAATCGCTTATTCCAAAATTCATCATTAATATCTTTTACTGAATTTACTGTAGGAATATTTTCTCCTAAAATGTATCCAGGATGAACTCTTGTTACTAATACATTTTCGTAATGTGTTCTATTGAAAACACCAAATTTACCTCTTGCTGGTAGTACTAAATAATGCCTCCAGATATAATCATGTTTCAATTCTAATTCAGTAGGAACTTTAAAACTGTGAACTTCTACACCTCTTGCATTAAAATCTTTAAACACTTCTCTAATTAAACTGTCTTTACCTGAAGTATCCATGCCTTGTAAACACACTAAAACTGAATACTTACCATGTGCATACATTGTATCTTGTAACTTACCCAGTCGCTTTCTAACTTTTTTGAGTTCTTTTTCTACTGCTTTATCTTCTATATTAAGATTCAGATTTGTAAGGCAATCTTTTAATTTTATCGGTTTTTCAACTTTAAATTCTTGAGTATTTAAATTCTCCATATTAATTTATTTACTTGCAAAGAGTTTGACATCTGTTTCGCTTACTTCTTTTTCGCCAAGTATTATTAAGCGTTCAATAACATTTCTTAACTCACGTATATTACCTGTCCAATTGTATTCCTTAAGTAATTTAATTGCTTCATTTGAAAATGACTTTTTAGGAATGCCTTGTTCTGTTGCAATTTTATCTGAAAAATATTGTATTAATAATGGTATATCACTACGTCTTTCATTTAAAGCTGGGACATTAATAAGAATTACTGCTAGCCTATGGTATAAATCTTCTCTGAACTTCCCTTCTTCAATCTCTTTAGCTAGATTTTTATTTGTTGCTGCAACAACACGTACATCAACCTTAATATCTTTATCACTACCAACGCGTTGGATTCTACTTTCCTGAAGTGCTCGTAATACTTTAGCTTGAGCTGAAAGACTCATATCTCCTATTTCATCAAGAAATATTGTTCCTCCATTTGCAGCTTCAAACTTACCAGCTCTGTCTTTATTTGCACTCGTAAAAGCACCTTTTACATGTCCAAATAATTCACTTTCTATTAATTCTGAAGGAATTGCAGCACAATTTACTTCTATCATTGGTCCATTAGAACGTTCACTTTTTTGGTGTAACCAATGTGCTACTAATTCTTTTCCTGTACCATTTGGCCCTGTTATTAAAACTCTTGCATCAGTTGGAGCAACTTTATCAATCATGAGTTTGATTTGAGATAATTCTTCACTATCCCCAATCATTTCATAATTCTTGCTTACTTTCTTTTTAAGTCTTGTGTTTTCAACTACAAGTTCTTTTCTATCAAGAGCATTTCTAACAGTATTAAGCAACCTGTTTAAATCTGGTGGTTTTGAAATATAATCGAAAGCTCCTAAACGCATTGTATTTACAGCAGTGTCTAAATCGCCATGACCAGAAATCATTACAAAAGGTATTTCAGGCTTGATTTTTTTTATAGCCTCTAGGACTTCTACTCCATCCATTTTTGGCATTTTTATATCACATAAAACGAGGTCGTAATCTTCATTTTTTATTTTTTCAATTCCTTCTAATCCGTCTTCAGCCTCTTGAACTTTATAAGTATCATTCTCTTCTGAGAGAATTTTACCTAATACTCTTCTAATTGCTGCTTCGTCTTCAATGATTAATATTTTTGGCATATTTTTTCTGTTTAATATCTAAAGATAAAAAGATAATAGGCTTTTAATCAATTTCTATTCCAATTATTGTTTTTTAAATAAGTGAACATCTCTTTGTGGAAATGGAATTGTAACATTATGTTCTTTAAATAACTCATTAATTCTAAATCTAATTTCACTTTTTGGATAAATTGCAAGAAAACTATTACTTATGGTAAACACTAATTTAAAATCAAGTGAACTCTCACCAAATTCTGTAAAAAATACTGTAGGTTCTGGGTCTTTTAATACACTTTTATGTTCTGTTGCAGCTTGTAAAAGCAGTTTTTTAACCAATTCTACATCGCTACCGTAGGCAACACCTACATTTACATTTTCTCTAGTAAGATTTCCGTTTTCTGTCCAATTATATAAAATTGATGTTAAGTATTTATGATTAGGAATTACTAATACTTTATTGTCTATAGTAACTGCTCTAGTTGTTCTAAGTTTAATTTCTACAACACGTCCAACTTTGCCATCAATCTCAATAATATCACCAACATGAACTGATTGGTCAATTAAAATAAATATTCCTGAAATTATATCTTGAAAAAATGTTTGCAAAGCTAGACCGACTCCAACTAATAGAGCTGCAGATGCAGTGAGAATTGCTGTAATTTGAACTCCCATATTTTGCAATGTTATAATCAATACAACTAAGTAAATAATATACTTTGCAAATGAAAAAACAGAAGTAAATTTTAGTTTGTCTTCCTCTGGCAATTTTCTCGTCGTGAATTTTTTAAAAAGCCTTAATAGAATTGCTGTTAAAATAAATATTAAAACAACTAAGATTAAGGATTTCACAGTAATATGGACTGTGTTACCAAATGTGAAATCGTAATTTAAAAAATTAATTAATTTTCTCATTTTTTAATACTTTAACCACTTTATAAGCTCTTTATAGGTAGGCTTTTTCCCATACATTAAAATTCCTACGCGATAGATTTTAGCCGCAAACCATACTGTAAACATAAAAGTACCAATTAAAATTATTAACGAAATTAATTGTTCCCAAATTGGAACACCAAAAGGAATTCGCATAAGCATTACTACAGGAGATGTAAATGGTATATGAGAAAATACTGTTGAAACTGTTCCATGTGGATCTTCAATAACAGTAAAAAATCCAACATATACAGCCAAAATTAATGGCATTAATATTGGCAACATAAATTGTTGTGTGTCTGTTTCGTTATCAACTGCTGCACCAATTGCTGCATATAAAGAGCTATATAGCATGTAACCACCAATAAAAAATAAAACAAATGCAATAGTAAGATTTAATAAAGGCAAATGATAGATCGCATTTATAAGACTTTGCATACTTTCTTGAGCTTCTGGAGATTGCATAGCCTGTTGTAAAATTTCATCATTCTGCATTTGTGTTTCAACAATGTTCAATCCAAAGACTACTGATACTATTTGCATTAATACACCACCAATTACAATCCAAATTGCAAATTGTGTGATTCCTGCTAATGAAGTTCCTATTATTTTTCCTAACATTAACTGTACAGGCTTAACAGAAGAAATAATTACTTCAATTATTCTACTTGTTTTTTCTTCAATGACACTTCGCATAATCATGTTACCATAAATAATAATAAACATGAATAACATATAACCTGCAAAACCACCAAAAGCAAGCTTTACAACATTATCTATCTTAGAGGTTTTCTCACCTATAAAGCTTTCCTGTGCAATATTTATATTGGTTTCTGACAGTTTTAACTTCTCAATATCTAAACCTAGTTCTTTGCGTTTTAAATCTGTTAGTTTTTTCTCAAGTTTTCCTTCTAAATCAGAAATTAGAGTTAGTGAAGGTGTGTCTTTAGAGTAAAACTTTATACTTTTTGCAATTGCATCAATATCTAATTTATTTTCTATATGAAGTAATCCATATTTTTCTTGTTGTTCAACTAATAATTTAGCGTCATCTAGAGTTATTGATTCTAATAAATCATATTTTGTATGTTCAGTATTTTTAAAAACATCGTTTATTAAGCCAGATTCGTCAAGTACTGAAATAATGCGTTCTTTATTATTATTTAATTGAGACAAATAAGCAACTAATGCTATTAATGCTATCATAATCAATGGACTTAATATTGTCATGACTATGAAAGATTTATTTTTAACTTTTGTTAGATATTCACGTTTTATAACTAATCCTAAATGATTCATCTCTTAATTATTTTTTACAGTTTGAATAAATATATCACTAGCAGTTGGCACTAATTCATTGAAATGATTTACTTGAGCATGTTGTGTTAAATACAATAACAAATCATTTGGTGATTCACCTTTTGGAATTTTAATATTGAGTTTAATATCGTTATTTAAGGATTTAAATTCTGCTTTAGAAATTTCAAACTTAGATTGTAGATCTTTAGTTAATTCATTCTCATTATTTGCACTTAAACCAACTTCAAAAGTATTTGTTTTAAATTGTCTTTTAATATCAATTAATTTACCGTCCAATATTTTATTAGATTCATGGATTAATGCGATATGATCGCATAACTCCTCAACTGATTCCATACGATGAGTAGAAAAAATAACTGTAGCTCCTTCATCGCGAAGTTGAAGAATTTCATTCTTTATCATATTTGCATTTATAGGATCAAATCCTGAAAAAGGTTCGTCAAAAATTAAAAGTTTAGGTTGATGTAAGACGGTCACAACAAATTGAATTTTTTGGGCCATCCCTTTAGATAATTCCTGGATCTTTTTATTCCACCAATCACCTATTTCAAGCTTTTCAAACCAATACTTAAGACGTTTTTTAGCTTCAGCTTTTTGCATTCCTTTAAGTTGAGCCAAGTATAATGCTTGTTCTCCAACTTTCATAGTTTTATACAATCCTCTTTCTTCTGGTAAATAGCCAATATTTTGAATATGATGTGGTTGTAATGGTTCGCCATCTAAAAAAACAGAGCCTGTATCTGGAATAGTAATTTGGTTTATTATTCTAATTAAAGTTGTTTTTCCTGCTCCATTTGGACCTAATAATCCAAAAATAGTACCTTTTGGCACAGCGATAGACACATTGTTTAATGCACAAAAATCACCAAAATACTTAGATACAGAATTGGCAACTAATAAATCATTCATATTTTATTTTTTAATAGTAAATAAGTGTAGTAAATATATTAAATGTTACAGCAAAGCAATACTATTTATAGAAAGTTTAGACTTAAAAAAACAAAACCCACCCTTATTGCTAAGGATGGGAAAAATTGCTATGAAAAAGAAAAATTATCACTAAAATAAATTAGTGACAAATCAAATATACTGCTTTTTCTTAAAATAAGAATAAAAACAGCAAATATCTGATTTATTTATGAGAACATATCCTTTACTTTTTCAAAAAACGATTTATCAGAACTTTCTGGTTTGGGATCAAAATGTTCATCATTTTTCATACTATCAAAAAATGCTTTTTGGTCATTATTTAGGGTCTTTGGTGTCCATACATTAATATGTACTAGTAAGTCTCCTTTTCCGTAACCGTTAATACTTGGAATACCTTTACCACGTAATCTTAATATTTTTCCAGATTGAACTCCTGATTCTATTTTAATTCTAACTTTTCCTGTAACTGTATCAATTTCTTTAGAAGTTCCTAATACAGCATCTGGAAAACTAACGTACATATCGTAATGTAAATTATCACCTTCACGTTGCAGTGTTTTGTGATTTTCTTCTGCAATTGCTACTAATAAATCTCCAGAAATACCATGTCCAGGTGCTTCATTACCTTTACCAGAAACTTTTAATTGCATTCCATCTACAACACCTGCAGGAATTTTTATAGAAACCGTTTCTTCTTTAATAATTAAACCATGAGCGTCTGCATCAGATGGTTTTTTGTCTATAGATTGTCCAGCTCCACCACAAGTTGTACAAGTGGTTGCTGTTTGCATTCTTCCTAAAATAGTGTTCGTAATTCTTGTTACTTGTCCACTTCCTTGACAGGTGCTACAGGTTTTATAAGATACTCCTGGTGCCTGAACTTTACGTTTAACCTTGACTTTCTTTTCAACACCATTCGCTATTTCTTCAAGTGTAAGTTTTACACGAATTCTAAGATTACTACCTTTAACGACACGTTGTCTTTGGCCTCCTCCAAAACCACTAAATCCACCTCCAAAAGTACCTCCAAATATATCTCCAAACTGACTGAAAATATCATCCATATTCATGTGGTGTCCTCCACCAAAACCACCTGCTTGCTCAAAGGCTGCATGACCATATTGGTCGTATCGTGCTTTTTTGTCAGGATCACTTAATACTTCGTAAGCATCAGCTGCAGTTTTAAACATTTCTTCGGCTTCTTTATCATCTGGATTTTTATCTGGATGATATTTAATAGCCATTTTTCTATATGCTTTTTTAATTTCTGCTGGAGAAGCATTTTTATCAATACCTAATATTTCGTAATAATCTTGTTTAGCCATGTTAATGTTTTATTGTCCTATTAAAACTTTAGGGAAACGAATAATCTTATCGCCTAACTTATAACCCTTTTCAATTACATCAATTATTTTTCCTTTTAAGTCAGGACTTGGAGCGGGGATTTGAGTTACAGCTTCATGATTATCTGCATCAAAAATATCACCTTGTTCAATTTTTATTGCTGACAGTCCTTTTTGTTCTAAAGTTGAAATTAGTTTTTGATAAATAAGCAATACACCTTTTCTAAGTTCTTCTGCTTCTTTATCTTCTTCAATATGTGC
>Ga0102814_10001750_pt1 | contig 15074 bp, 8 predicted proteins | sample ColrivemetaGS741_FD_79112 | JGI IMG/M metagenome (GOLD analysis project Ga0102814, IMG submission 79112) | Estuarine microbial communities from the Columbia River estuary - Flood tide ETM metaG S.741 | ecosystem: Environmental > Aquatic > Marine > Intertidal zone > Estuary | place: USA: Columbia... | reverse complement strand
GCAAAGTTCTTTCTATAGAACTCTCCAGCTTTATCTTTTCCAGAAACTAGAACTTTAAAACGATCAATAACTTTATCTATAGTTTTAGTTAGCTCTAATGTTGCAAAATTTGCTCTTTTTTTAGAACGGTATTCTAATGTGTCTAAATCCAGAGATAATATTTCACTTTTACCATTATCGCCTTTTACTTTTTTATAGAAACCCTGTCCAGTTTTGCTTCCTAACCATTTGTTTTCCATCATAGTATTGATGAAATCTGGAAGTTTGAATAGCTCATGAGCTTCGTCGTCTGGACAGTTGTCGTAAATACCATTAGCTACATGAACTAAAGTATCTAATCCAACTACATCAACAGTTCTAAATGTTGCTGATTTTGGTCTTCCTATAACTGGACCACTTAATTTATCTACTTCTTCTATTGTTAATCCTAATTCTTTTACTTGATGGAATAAAGATTGGATACCAAAAATCCCAACTCTATTTCCAATAAAAGCTGGAGTATCTTTAGCTATTACTGATGTTTTGCCAAGGAATTGTTCTCCATATCCATTTAGGAAATCTAAAACATCCTGAGATGTTTTTGGACCTGGAATAATTTCGAAAAGTTTTAAGTATCGTGCAGGATTAAAGAAATGTGTTCCACAGAAATGTTTTTGGAAATCTTCGCTACGTCCTTCACTCATAAAATTAATAGGAATACCTGAAGTGTTTGAAGTAATAAGCGTTCCTGGAGTTCTATGTTTATCTAGGTTTTCAAAAACAATCTTTTTAATATCAAGACGTTCTACAACTACTTCTATAATCCAATCTACATTTTTTACTTTAGCTATATCATCTTCTAAGTTTCCAGTCTTAATTCTACTGGCAAATTTTTGATGGTAAATAGGAGAGGGTTTAGATTTTAAAGCTGTTTTTAAGGAGTCGTTAACTAAACGGTTTCTTACAACTTTATCTTCTAGAATTAACCCTTTCGATTTCTCAATTTCTGTAAGTTCTCTAGGAATAATATCAAGTAATAATACTTCTACACCTATATTAGCAAAATGACAAGCAATTCCGCTTCCCATAATTCCGGAACCTATTACAGCTACCTTTTTAATTCTTCGTTTGCTCATTTATTTTAGACTTTTTTCGTTTTGTGTGTATATTTTTTTATTAGAGATTAATTCGTTTATAACTTCTGCAACTTCGTAGAAATTATTCAATTTTTCATTAGAAACATGATTACGAATTGTATTGTTAAAAGTTAAAACTCGATCTCTGGAGTATTCTCTTTTTTCTCTACCAAAATCAGTTAAATGTATAAGAACACCTCTGCCATCATCTGGATTAGGTTTACGTTCTATTACGCCACGTTCTTCCATACTTTTTAAGATTCTAGAAAGACTTGTAGCTTCCATTCCCATTTTTGGACCTAAAGCAGTTGAAGGTGTTCCATGAACAGGATCAATACTTAAAAGTGTAAAAGCTACTGCCATAGTAGCATCAAATTTTGAAGCCTCTTCATTGTACATTTTTTGTACAGCTAGCCATGTTGTTCTTAGAACATAATCTATTGTTTTTTCTTTCATATAGTACATGTAAAGCTCAAATATAAAAAAATATATTATGCATGCATAGTAAATTATTAAAAATAATGCTTGTAAAGTAAAAAAATGTGTTAAAAAAGAATGAAATGAAAAATATGTGAAAGTTTAAAGTCAGATTATTTTAAACTTTTCATAAAATAATAAAAAAACAAACCTTATAAGTTGTAAATTTTAGATATTAATTCTTTGTATAATTCTTTAACAACTTTACGTTTAATTTTCATTGTTGGAGTAAGATGACCAGTTTCTATAGACCAAATTTCTGGAGTGAGTTCGAATGCTTTTACTTGTTCCCATTTTCCAAAGTTTTTATTAGCTTCATCAACGTCTTCCTGAATACGGTTTAAAATTATTGAAGAATTGCAAATGGATTTAAAATCTGTATTAATGTGTATATGTTTGTGTTCAATCCATTCTTTAATAAATTCAAAATTGGGCTGAATTAAAGCTGCAGGCATTTTTTGTCCTTCACCTATTACTATAACTTGTTCAATAAAACGAGATTGTTTTAGTTGATTTTCAATTAAAGAAGGTACAACATATTTTCCGCCAGAAGTTTTAAACATATCTTTTTTGCGATCTGTAATTTTTAAAAATCCATCTTCACAAATTTCTCCAATATCTCCAGTATGAAAAAATTCCCCAGACATTACTTCTGTTGTTTTTTTAGGATCTTTATAATACCCTTTCATTACATTAGGGCCTTTTACCAAGATTTCTCCATCTTCAGCAATTTTAACTTCTACATTATCTATTACACGACCTACAGTTCCTATTTTAAAACCTCTATTTCTTTGATCGTTTACTGATATTACAGGAGAAGTTTCTGTTAGTCCATAACCTTCCATAATAGGCATTTCTGCTGCAGCAAAAACTCTTGTTAATCTCGGTTGAAGAGCTGCACTACCAGAAACCATTAATTCTATATTACTACCTAAGCCTTCTCGCCATTTACTAAAGATTAATTTTCTTGCTAGTTTTAATTGTATTTCATACCACCAGCCATTAGCTCCATAAGGTTCATATTTTAAACCTAAATTAATAGCCCAAAAGAACAATATCCTTTTTATTCCAGATAAATCACTTCCTTTTGCTACTATTTTATCATAAACCTTTTCATATAGTCGCGGTACAGCTGTAATTATATTTGGCTTGAGTTCTTTTAAGTTATCTCCCATTTTTTCAATAGATTCAGCGAAATATACTTCAACACCACAGTATTGATATAGATACAAAATCATACGCTCAAAAACATGACATACAGGTAAAAAACTAAGCGCTTTTGATTTGCCTTTTTGAAATGGTACTCTCTTTTCACTATCTAGTACATTAGATACTAAATTGTGGTGTGATAACATAACTCCTTTTGGCTCTCCTGTTGTTCCAGAAGTATAAATAAGTGTTGCTAAATCGTCTGGTTTAACATTAGACTTTCTGTCTTCAACTACATCTTGATTACTTTTGTCTTTTCCATGCTCAATAATTTCTTTCCAACTTTTTTCGCCCTTTACATCATCGAAAGTATAGATGTCTTTTAGACTAGTTTTGTTTTTAATTGAATTAATCTTCGCTGCTAATTCTTTATCAGAAACTAAACAATAAACAGCCTCAGAATGGTTAAGAATATATTCGAAATCTTCATTTGCAATTGTTGGATATATTGGAACATTTTGAGCGCCAATTTGTAATATTCCAATATCACAAATATTCCATTCAGTTCTATTTGTAGAAGAGATAACAGCAATTTTATCGTTAGGTTTAACACCTAGTTTAATTAAACCTCTGCTAATTGCATTAGCTTGATTTATATACTCTTGAGTAGAAACAGAATACCACTCTCCATTTTGTTTGGAAGTAAATGCTTTATCTAAATTATAATGTTCTAGCTGATAATATGGAAAATCAAATAGTCTTGTAATATTGGTCATTAAGTGTATTGCTTTGGATATATGCAAAGTATGAAATTAAATAGGATTTTCAAATATTGAATAAAAAAATTGAATTTACTGTAATAAAGTTATTGTATAGTCTTTAGTTTTTATTTATTCTTCATTTAATATTTCATAAAATTTGCTTTTTCAATGCCAAATTTCGTCTTTTCAACTCAACAGTTTCTCCAAAAAAGTGTACTAAATTATCACAAAACTATGCTAAATTATCTTTAAGTTAAATTGGACTAAAAAAGTTTTAAAAAAAATGCTTCTGGACTATTAGATTTCAAACGATTTCGTAAAAAAACCTTGTAAATAAAGGGGTTTCGAGAGGTGTTAATGATAATTGTCAGTTTTGTAAGTGATAATATAAGTTACTTTTGTCACTTAAATCAAACTAGAATTTTACAAAATAAAAATAGGATAAAAACGATGGAAGTAAAACAATTTAAAAGTGGAGTTTGGACAGAAAAAGTCAACGTAAGAGATTTTGTTATTAATAATATTACACCTTACCATGGAACACACGATTTTTTAGTTGGACCAAGTGCAAGAACGGAAAAGTTATGGGACATTTGTAAAGAAGCAACTCAAGAAGAAAGAAAAAATAATGGTGTACGTTCTGTAGATACAGAAATTATTTCTACTGTTAGTGCTTTTGATGCAGGATATATTGATAGAGAAAATGAAGTAATAGTTGGACTACAAACAGACGAACTATTAAAAAGAACAATGAAACCTTTTGGAGGCTTTAAAGTGGTTCAAAAAGCATTGTCAGAACAAGGTGTAGCTCCTAATGAAAACTTAACAAATTTATTTTCAAAATTTGTCAAGACACATAATGATGGTGTTTTTGATGCGTACACAACTGAAATTAAGAAGTTCCGTTCTTTAGGGTTTTTAACTGGGTTGCCAGATAACTATGCAAGAGGAAGAATTATTGGAGATTATCGTCGTATAGCTTTATATGGAATCAATTTCTTAATTGAATCTAAAAAAGCAGATTTAGAGAATATTGTAGGTCCAATGAGTGATGCTGTTATTCGTTTACGTGAAGAAGTATCTGAGCAAATCAAAGCTTTAAAAGAAATGATCGAGTTAGGTACTATATATAATTTAGACTTAACGCGTCCAGCAGAAAATGCTCAGGAAGCTGTTCAATGGACATATATGGCGTATTTAGCAGCAGTAAAATCACAAGATGGCGCAGCTATGTCACTTGGTAATGTTTCTACGTTCTTAGATATATATATTGAAAACGAGTTACAAGAAGGAATAATTACTGAAGTTGAAGCTCAAGAATATATAGATCAATTTGTAATGAAACTGCGTATGGTTCGCCATTTAAGAATGGGAGCTTACGACGAAATATTTGCAGGTGATCCAACTTGGGTTACAGAAGCAATAGGTGGAATGCTTTCTGATGGTAGATCTAAAGTAACAAAAACATCTTTTAGGTTTTTAAATACATTATATAATTTAGGCGCATCACCTGAGCCAAATATTACAATTCTTTGGTCTGAAGCTTTACCACAAAATTTTAAAGATTATTGTGCTAAAGTTGCAATTGATACATCATCAATTCAGTTTGAAAATGATGAATTAATGAGAAAAAACAGAGGTTCTGATGATTATGGAATCGCTTGTTGTGTATCGTATCAAGAATTAGGGAAATCTATCCAATTCTTCGGAGCGCGTACTAACCTTGCTAAAACATTATTGTTAGCATTAAATGGTGGACGTTGTGAGTTTACAGGAACACAGGTTGTTGAAGGAATTCCAGAATATACAGATGAGTATTTAGATTTTGATAAAGTGATGGTCAACTTCAAAATAGCTATGAAAGAAGTTGCTCGTGTATACAATGATTCAATGAATATCATTCACTACATGCATGATAAATACTACTACGAAAAAGCTCAAATGGCTTTAATCGATACGAATCCAAGTATCAATATTGCTTATGGTATCGCAGGATTATCAATTGTAGCAGATTCACTTTCAGCAATTAAATATGCAAAAGTAAAGCCAATTAGAAACGAACAAGGATTAACAGTAGATTTTAAAATTGATGGCGAATTTCCTTGCTATGGGAATGATGACGATAGAGTTGACTTTTTAGCAAGTCAAGCTGTAGCTGATTTTAATGATGAATTAAAACAATTACCAGTTTATAAAAATGCTGAACCAACGATGTCAGTATTAACAATTACATCTAATGTATCTTATGGTAAGAAAACAGGAGCTACTCCTGATGGTAGAGCTTACGGAGTGCCATTTGCACCAGGAGCTAACCCAATGCATGGTCGCGATAAAAATGGCGCAATAGCATCCTTAAATTCTGTTGCAAAAATTGACTATAAAGATTCTCAAGATGGAATTTCTAATACATTCTCTATTGTACCTAAATCATTAGGAGCTTCAGAAGAAGACAGAATAGACAACTTGGCAACGACTCTTGATGGTTATTTCTCTAGAAATGCTCAGCATTTAAATGTAAATGTTCTTAATAAAGAAACTTTACTTGATGCTATGGAAAACCCAGAAGAGTATCCACAGTTAACAATTCGTGTATCTGGTTATGCAGTTAATTTTGTAAGATTAACAAAAGAACAGCAACTAGAAGTTATTACACGTTCTTTTCACGAATCAATGTAGTTATATAAATATTTGCAAGCATCTGGAAAAGTGAGTTTTTCTACTTTTTCAGATGTTAATTCTAAAAACTAAGCTTATCAAAACAGCAGAGAATATATTAAGAGTACACTCTATAGAATCCTTCGGGACACATGATGGTCCAGGAATTCGTTTAGTTATATTCTTGCAAGGATGTAAGCTTAAATGCTTGTATTGCCATAATCCTGATACTATCCAAACTTCTGGAGGAATAGAATATCATATTGAAGATTTGGTAGAAATGGCATTGAAAATGAAACCTTACTTTGGTAGAAAAGGTGGTGTTACAGTTTCTGGAGGAGAACCATTATTGCAGTCTAAAGAGTTAATTCCATTTTTTAAGAGATTAAAAGAAGAAGGTATTCATACTAACATTGATACTAATGGTAGAATACTAAATCATTTTAGTAAGGAATTGTTAGACGAGTATGCAGATTTAGTGATGTTAGATATAAAACACATGACTGAAGACGGTTATGAATCTCTTACAGGAATGCGAAATAAAGAAACAACTTTCAATTTCGCTGCACATAGAGAAGCTTCTGGTAAAGCAATGTGGTTACGATATGTTTTAATTCCTGGAATAACAAATCAACCAGAATTATTGCATGCTATGGGTGAACACTTCAAGGGTTACAAGACAATTGAGAAAATTGAAATTCAGCCTTATCACAAATTAGGAATTCATAAATGGGAAGCTTTAGGTTGGGAATATAAACTAAAGGATGCTCGTGAAAATACTGAGGCAGAATTACTAGCTGCAGAAGCGATATTAGAGCACTATTTTAAAGAAGTTAAAAGGAATTAGAAAAGTGTTGAGAAAACAACATTTAATATATTAAAATTATGAGTACACAAAAATTAAAAAATCGTTGGTTAATTGCAGTATCAGCAGTAGGGATTCATATTTCAATAGGATCTGTTTATGCTTATTCAGTAATGACTAATCCAGTTAAAGATATATTTGACGTTGATGGAAGTGTAATAAAATGGGCATTTAAAATTGCAATTTTATTATTAGGTCTTTCAGCTGCATTTTTAGGGCGCTGGGTTGAAAAAGTAGGTCCAAAGATTAGTGGAACTACTGCTGGAATATTTTATGGTGTAGGTATTCTAGGTTCAGGTCTAGCCGTTCAATTAGAATCATTAGTTCTTTTTTACATCTGTTATGGTGTAATTGGTGGTATTGGATTGGGATTAGGTTACATTACTCCTGTAAGTACATTAGTAAAATGGTTTCCAGACAGACGTGGTTTAGCTACTGGAATGGCAATTATGGGATTTGGATTTGCAGCTTTAGTATTTGGACCTGTAATGCAAACTTTATTTGATGCTGTTGGCGTTTCGAATGCATTTTATGTTTTAGGAGTAATTTACATGGTTCTTATTTTATCATCTTCACGATATATCGAAAGACCACCTGAAGGTTATCTTCCTGAAGGATTTAAACCTGGAGAAGGCAAAACAATTAAAGCAGATATTTCTAATATTGATGCTAATGCTTCTTTAAAAACATCTCGTTTTTATTATATCTGGATAATGATGTTTATTAATATTTCTTGTGGTATTGCTATTATTGCAGCAGCGAGTCCTATGATGCAGGAGAAACTAAATTATACGCCAATGGAAGCAGCAGCTGTAGTTGGATTAATAGGAGTGTTTAATGGCTTGGGACGCATATTATGGTCAAGTCTATCGGATTATTTAGGAAGAGCTAACACCTATATTTTATTCTTTGCATTTCAAATATTAGCATTTTATTTCTTACCAAAGGTTTCAATGGAACTAGCATTCTTAGTAATTCTATTTACTGTTATAACAATGTATGGAGGTGGTTTTGCAACGCTTCCAGCTTTCTTAGGTGATTTGTTTGGCACTAAACAATTAGGAGCTATTCACGGAATGGTGCTTGCAGCTTGGGGATTAGCAGGTGTTGTAGGTCCAACAATCTACGATGTAGTAAAATCTACTACAGGTTCTTTAGACGCTACACTTGAAGTATTTGCTGGATTATTTGTAATTGCTTTAATAGTGTCTTTCCTAATGAAACGCTCAGTAACTAATGCTTATCTGAAAATTGATAAAGAATTGAAATTTGCTTAATTCTAAAATACAATACTAAAAAAGCCTCTCAAATCTGAGAGGCTTTTTATTTAATTATTATTTTCTTCTATCCATTTTCTAGCATTTACAAAAGCTTCTAGCCAAGGCGATGCTTCATCTTTTCTGCCATCAGGATAGTTTGCCCAATTCCATTGGAATGTAGAACGTTCAATATGAGGCATAGTTACCAGATGTCTTCCAGTTTTATCACACATCATAGCGGTATTAAAGTCAGATCCGTTTGGGTTATGAGGATATTCAGCATAAGCATATTTAGCTACAATATTGTATTGGTCTTCAGTATATGGTAAATCAAACTTTCCTTCACCATGAGATATCCAAACTCCTAAAGTTGTACCTGCTAATGTTGAGAGCATAATTGAGTTATTCTCTTGAACCTGTACTGAAGTAAACGAACTTTCGTGTTTATGAGAATTGTTATGCACCATTTTGCCATGAATTTCATGTTCTGGATTAATTTCTTCCAGTTCCATGAATAATTGGCACCCATTACAAATTCCAACAGATAAAGTATCTTCTCTTTTAAAGAAGTTCTGTAGAGCTATATTCGCCTTTTCGTTATATAAAAATGCGCCAGCCCAACCTTTTGCAGAGCCTAAAACATCAGAATTACTAAAACCTCCAACTGCTCCTATAAACTGAATGTCACCTAAATTCTCACGACCAGATATTAAATCGGTCATGTGCACATCTTTTACATCAAAACCAGCTAAATACATAGCGTTTGCCATTTCGCGTTCAGAGTTAGATCCTTTTTCTCTTAAAATGGCTGCTTTTGGGCGAGATTTACCTTTTGACTCCTTGAGCCCAGTCGAAAGGTTGTCAAAAGGTCTCGACTGCGCTCGACCTGACAACATATCTTCTAATTTCCCAGTGAAATGTTTAGGAAAAGTAAATTGTAGAGGTTGATGTTTATAATTTTTGAAACGCTCTTCAGCCAAATTATTAGCTGTTTGCTTTTGGTCGAGTAGGAAAGAGGTTTTATACCAAACATCTCTTAATCTAGAAACTGTCATAGTAAAAACTTCAGCGTGATTAATAACACTTAAAACATCTGATTCTGTTACTTTCCCAATATTAAAAAATTCAATATTAGCTTTAGAAAACACTTTTTCTATTGAAGCATCTTTAGATTGAAAAACTAATCCTGCATTTTCAGCGAATAATACTTTAAATGAATCCTTCTGATTTAAATTGGTAATATCCAGTTCTGCGCCAAGATTATTATCAGCAAAACACATTTCTAGAAGTGTAGTTATTAATCCTCCTGAGGCTACATCGTGACCAGCAACAATTTGTTCATTGTTAATTAAATATTGAATAGTATTAAAAACGGTTTTCACATAATTAGCACTTTTAACATTAGGCGTATTGCTTCCAATTTTGTTCATGATTTGAGCATAAGAACTTCCTCCTAATTTAAAATCGTCTTGAGAAAGGTTTATATAGTAAATAGCTCCAGCATTTTTCTTAAAGACAGGTTCAATAACTTTAGTAATATCATCGCAATGCCCTGCTGCAGAAATAATAACTGTTCCAGGAGCAATCACTTCATCGTTTGGATATTTTTGCTTCATTGACATCGAATCCTTACCAGTTGGCACATTGATTCCTAATTCGATAGCAAATTCTGAAACTGCTTTTACAGCTTCATATAAACGTGCATCTTCTCCTTCGTTTCTACAAGGCCACATCCAGTTTGCAGATAAACTCACACTACGTAATCCATCTTTTAAAGGTGCCCAAATTATATTTGTTAACGCTTCTGTAATACTATTTCTACTTCCAGCTTCTGGATTAATTAATCCAGAAATAGGAGCGTGGCCAATTGAAGTTGCTATACCTTCTTTACCTTTATAATCTAAAGCCATAACACCAACATTATTTAATGGTAATTGTAATGGTCCTGCGCATTGTTGTTTGGCAACTTTACCACCTACACAACGGTCTACTTTATTTGTTAACCAATCTTTACATGCGACAGCTTCTAATTGCAAAACTTGGTCAAGATAATTGTAGAATTGTGATGAGTTATAAACTATATCAGCGTAATTTCTAGAAATGGAAATGTCAGTCATTATTGTTTTAGGAGAGCTTCCAAACATATCTTCTAAAGCTAAATCCATTGGTTTATGACCATTAGTTTTTGATTCAAAAGTAAATCTATTATCTCCTGTTACTTCTCCAACAGTATATATTGGAGAACGTTCCCGTTCAGCAATTTTATGAAGCGTATCTATATGTTCGTCAGAAATAACTAATCCCATTCTTTCCTGTGATTCGTTACCAATAATTTCTTTGTCTGATAAGGTTGGATCTCCAATAGGGAGTTTGTCTAAGTCTATTTTTCCACCAGTATCTTCTACTAATTCTGATAAGCAATTTAAATGTCCACCAGCTCCATGATCGTGAATTGATACTATGAAATTTTCTTCACTTTCAACCATACCACGAATAGCATTAGCAGCACGTTTTTGCATTTCAGGATTTGAACGCTGTACAGCATTTAATTCGATTCCAGATTCAAATTCTCCAGTATCTGCAGAGGAAACTGCAGCTCCTCCCATACCAATACGATAATTTTCACCTCCAAGAATTACAACTTTGTCGCCTTTCTTTGGAGTATCTTTAAGAGCTTGATCAATTTTACCATAACCAATTCCGCCTGCTTGCATTATTACTTTGTCGTAACCTAATTTTCGAGGAGACCCTTCGCTTCCGTTCTGGGAGACATTGTCTTTTTCATCATGTTCAAAAGTTAAAACAGAACCACAAATTAGTGGTTGACCGAATTTGTTTCCAAAATCTGATGCACCATTTGAAGCTTTAATTAAAATGTCAATAGGAGTTTGATATAACCAATCGCGTTCTGGAAATGCTTTTTCCCAAGGCCTGCCCTGAGCGGAGTCGAATGGGTCATCTTCTAATCGAGAATAAGATGTCATATAGACAGCTGTTCCAGCAAGTGGTAAAGAACCTTTTCCTCCAGCAAGTCTATCTCTAATTTCTCCTCCAGAACCTGTTGCTGCACCATTAAATGGTTCTACAGTTGTAGGGAAATTATGTGTTTCTGCTTTTAAAGAAATTACAGAATCAAAATCTTCAATAGTATAATAATCAGGAATATCTGCTCGTTTAGGAGCAAATTGTTCAACTCTTGGGCCTTTAATAAATGCTACATTGTCTTTATAAGCAGATACAATATCGTTAGGATTTTGCTTTGAGGTTTCTTTTATTAATTTAAATAAAGAAGTTGGTTTTTCTTTACCATCAATTACAAAAGTTCCATTAAAGATTTTATGGCGACAATGCTCAGAATTTACCTGAGAAAACCCAAATACTTCAGAGTCGGTTAATGGTCTTCCAATTTTTTCACTAACATTATTTAAATAACCAACTTCTTCTTTACTTAACGCTAATCCTTCTTGTTGATTATAAGCTTCAATATCTTCAATATTTAGAATCTCTTCTGGTTTGATATTTATAGTAAAAGTTTCTTGATATAACCCATTAAACTTTTGGGAAATCATAGGATCAAAATCAAAAAAATCACCAGCAACAGCTTTAAATTCTTCAATTCTAATAATACCATTAATGCCCATGTTTTGTGTAATCTCAACAGCATTGGTACTCCAAGGTGTAATCATTGCTGCTCTTGGACCAATAAAAAAAGCATATAGAGATGCTTGTTCAATTTTTGGTTGATTACCAAAAAGCCATGTTAATTTTGAGATAGTCTTGGTTGATAATTCTTCTGCTGTTTGTACAGCAAAAACGTTGCTGTTTACGTTTCCAAAGAAATGAATCATTATGTGTGTTGGTTTACGTTGTGTTTGTTAAAGTGCAAATTTAGTTTTTTTACTTTTAATTGAAAGTCAAAAATTCTTCTTAATTAAAGAGTTATTCACGGTTTAATTCACAATTTAAAATAGGTGTTAAGTGTATTTTTTACACTTGGGTAATACGAACTTCCAAATAAGTTTAAGTGCACTAAAAAATAATATAATTGATAAAGTTCTATGCATTCTTCTGTAAATTTATCTTTAGGGATTATCTTATGGTATTCTGAATAAAACTCAGGTCCAAATCCACCAAATAGCTTGCTGATGGCTATATCAATTTCGCTATGACCATAATAAACGGAAGGATCAATTAAATAAGGTATTCCTGAATCTGATATTAGATAATTACCACTCCATAAATCGCCATGCAGTAGAGAAGGTTTAACGTTTTTAAAATACGTATTACATATTGATTTCATGTTGTCTTCATCAGGAATTTCTGATTGATTTAATAATCCTTTTTGATGTGCTAATTGCATTTGAGGAATAAGACGTTCTTCAATATAAAATTCGTTCCAATTAGCTTTTAGAACATTACTTTGATGTAGACTTCCAATAAAATTATTGGATTCAAAACCAAAACTATTATTCGTTTGTTGATGTAATTTAGCGAGTTGTTTACCAAGTTTAGAAAAGTCTTTAGAATTAGGAGTTTTAGAATCTATCCATTCTAAAGCTAAAAATGTGATAGATTCAAGATTGCTAAATCCAAGTATCTCAGGCGTTTTTATTGTATTCGATTTCAATATCGATTCCAGTCCAATTTTTTCAGCTTCTAATAATTTAAAGTTGTGATGTGTTTTTAGAAAAACAGGATTTGAATCTGTTGTTACTAAATAACTATTGGCTATATCTCCACCAGAAACAGGGTTGATACTTATTATTTTTTCGCTTATATGCTCAGAAATAATTTGTACTTGTTGTTTAGTAAACATCTTTAGTATTAATTATGTAATACGCTTTAAGTATGTCTAAAAATAAAAAAGACCATTTAAAAAATGGTCTTTTTTGCAATTATTTTATAAGCCTTATTGTCTAATTAATTTTTTAGTTGTGCTTTGTTCTCCATTGATTAATTTAAGTATATAAATACCTTTGTTAAGTTGAGAGATGTCTATATAATTCTTATTTGAATTGATAGTATTCGTTAAAACTAACTTACCTAAAACAGAATAAATAACTACATCCAAATCTGAAGTAGTTGAGATGAAGAGTTTGTTGTTTTTATTTGGATTAGGATATATTTGAACATCATTAAATGAAAATACATTATTGCTCAATGGAGCCCATCTGTTAGTTGCAGTTGGTCCTCCCCAAATTACAGTTGCTAAATAAGGATTATCGATAAAGGGGTTTCTATTGCCTTGGACACCACTAATGACTTCATTTCTGTTAATTTCAAAATCTGAAACTTGATCTTCTGCATTCCATTGTAAAAATAGACTTAAAGAACCTACATCTGAAAAAGGTTCGTTATATCTTAAATTCATATATAAAATCATTCTTGCTACATCTCCTTTCCAATCATTTCCTGGATACCAACCAGAACCAACATCGCCATAACTACCAGAACCAGAAGCAAAAGGATCGTTTGCTCTATCAGTATTAATAGAAATATCACATACGCGTAGATGGTGTAAATCTCCAATTGCTGTATTACTTATTAATGATTGCGGATAAACATGTTCTGTGTTAAATGTTTGAGTTGGATAAGTGTTGCTACCAGAAAGATATTCGTTTTCGTTTCTACTTTCACCAGAGTAAATTAATATAACATTACTTGGGTTTAACAAATCCTCATCAGCATCATATAGGTAATCATGTCTATCAGAATAACTAATAAAATTAGTGTGTTTTGCAATAGTTTCTATAGCTAAATCATCAAACAAATTCGTTCCAGTTACTGAAAAATCAACATTATTATAATAAGATTGTAATTCTGCAGGAGGTGTAAGTTGTGCAAAACTTAATGTTGAAATTAAAAAAAGTAGTATAAAGTAAAATTGTTTCATTAATAATAAATTGAGTTTAATTATGTTCTTTCTAAAAGCGCCATGTAAAATCCGTCGTAACCAGATTCACTTGCTAATATTTTCTTGTCTTTTACAAATTTAAAATCTTTTCCTGAATCAGATGTTAAAAATTTGTCAACTTGATTTTGATTTTCAGAAGGTAGAACAGAACAGGTTGCATAGACCATTTTACCACCAGGTTTCACCATTTTAGAATATTTATCAAGAACATCTTCTTGGGTTTTTTTAATTCTATCTAAAAATTCTGGTTCCAATTTCCATTTTGCATCAGGATTTCTCCTTAAAACACCAAGACCAGAACAAGGAGCGTCTATTAATACACGATCTGCTTTTCCATAAAGCTTTTTAACAGGTTTTGTGGTTTCTAACACCTTTAGTTCCACATTATGCACACCATTTCGTTTTGCTCTAACTTTAAGTTTTTTAAGTTTGCTTTCGTAAATATCCATAGCAATGATTTGCCCTTTATTTTCCATTAAAGAAGCAATATGCAAAGTTTTTCCACCTGCTCCTGCACAAGTATCAACAACTTTCATGCCTGGTTTTACATCTAAAAATTCTGCAACCATTTGTGAAGAAGCATCTTGTACTTCAAACCAACCTAATTTAAAAGCTTCTGTTCTAAATACGTTAGCTCTTTCTTTTAGCTTTAAGGCTGATGGATAATTTGGAATAGATTCTGAATAAATATCTTCAGATTCAAGTTTAAGTATTAAATCTTTTTTGTTGGTTTTTAACGTGTTGACACGAAGAATAACATCTGCTTGTTTATTTTGCATTGCTATTTCTTTTGTCCACTTTTCTTCTCCTAATTCTTCTAAGCCAATATTATCAATCCAGTCAGGAATAGATTCTCTATATTTTCTGATTTTTGATAAT
>Ga0102814_10001745_pt1 | contig 15107 bp, 14 predicted proteins | sample ColrivemetaGS741_FD_79112 | JGI IMG/M metagenome (GOLD analysis project Ga0102814, IMG submission 79112) | Estuarine microbial communities from the Columbia River estuary - Flood tide ETM metaG S.741 | ecosystem: Environmental > Aquatic > Marine > Intertidal zone > Estuary | place: USA... | reverse complement strand
CCGCGAGCTGCTCGCCCCTGCGGCGGGCCGGCGGCGGGTCGAGATCGTGCTCGGCCTCGACGAGGCACTGCCCGCGGCGTGGATCGACGCTCCCGCCGTACACCAGGCGGTCACCAACCTGGTGCTCAACGCCATCGAGGCGGTGCCGGAGCGCGTCGGGCTCGTCACCATCCTCTCGCGGCACGACGCCGGCACGGGCGAGGTCCTCGTCGTCGTCCGCGACAACGGCGGAGGCATTCCCGATTCGATCCGCCCGCGGCTGTTCGAGCCGTTCGTCTCGTCGAAGGGCCAGCGCGGCACCGGCCTCGGCCTGGCGGTCGCGCGCAAGATCGCCGAGCGCCACGGCGGCCGCATCGAGGTCGTCGCGAGCTCGCGCGCGGGCACCGAGATCGCGCTGCGGCTCCCCACGGCGCAGGACAGCGCCGACCCAGGCGACACGCGCGCGCCGCGCGGCATCGACCCGAGCGAGTTCGGCTGGCGCTTCGAGTGATCCCGACCCTCTTCGCGGGCGCCGCCCGTTCCCGACTCCGTTCCCGACTCCATTCCCCACGGGCGGAGCTCGGCTCCGCCGCCCATCGCGCGCACGGGGAAAGAAAGTTCGGAAACGATTGCGAAGTTCTCCCGCCGAGTTGCCGATCAACCAGCGACCGATACGATCCCGCCGCTGTGTGGATGGCGTCATGACTCGCGCTTGCGCAAGGATTGCCGCGGCCTCCGGCCTGGGATATTCAACGACCGAAGGTCCGCGAGGACCGAGGTTTCCGCAAGGGTCCCGGCCAACCCGTTGGCCAAGACCCCCACACTCCGAGCCCGCACGACCGGCCTGTGGCCGCCCGCGCGACGCTCAAGAACCGATAGAGGCCCCGCGCATGCTCTCCTCCCTCGACGCGCACCTGCCGCACATCCTCGCGAGCCTCCCCCCCGAGCGCCGTCACGAGGTCCTCAACGCCGTCAACTACCAGCGCACCCGCGAGATGACCATCGACGAGCTGCTGCTCGAGAACCGCGTCGTCTTCCTGATCGGCGAGATCAACTACGCCTCGGCCGCGCGCGTGATGATGCAGATGCTCTACCTGGAGAACCAGAAGAAGGGCCAGGACATCAACTTCTACATCAACTCGCCCGGCGGATCGGTGGACGACACCCTCGCCGTGTACGACACGATGCAGTTCATCTCGTCGGATGTCGCGACCTTCTGCATCGGGCGCGCCTACTCGGGCGGCGCCGTGCTGCTCGCGGCCGGCCACCCCGGAAAGCGCTACATCCTGCCGCACGCGAAGGTCATGATCCACCAGCCGCTCGGCGGCGTGACCGGACAGACCACCGACATCCAGATCCAGGCGGAGCACATCTCCAAGATGAAGCGCACGCTCAACGAGATCCTCGCGCGCCACACCGGCCAGCAGGTCGACCGCATCGCGAAGGATGTCGAGCGCGACAAGTTCTTCAGCGCCGACGAGGCCAAGGCCTACGGCCTGGTCGACGAGGTCGCGGCGTTCCCCGACAAGTCCAAGAAGTGACAGCACGAGGCAAGAGCAAGAAGTACACGCACGAAGTGCGCGCACGCACCCCCGCCTGCAGAAACGAGACGATTCCATGACCCTGATCCCCATCGTCATCGAGAAGACCGGTCGCGGCGAGCGCGCCTACGACATCTACTCGCGACTCCTCAACGACCGCATCATCTTCCTCGGCGGTCCGGTCAACGACCAGATGGCGAACCTCGTGGTCGCCCAGCTGCTGTTCCTCGCCAACGAGGATCCGCGCGCCGAGATCTCGCTCTACGTCAACAGCCCCGGCGGCAGCGTGACCGCGGGCCTCGGCATCGTCGACACGATGAACTTCATCCCCTGCGACGTGTCGACCTACATCATCGGCTGCGCCGCCAGCATGGGCTCGGTCATCGCCTGCTCGGGCGCCAAGGGCAAGCGCTACGCGCTTCCGAACTCGGAGAACCTCATGCACCAGCCGCTCATCGGCGGCGTGCTCGAGGGGCAGGCCACCGACCTCGAGATCGAGGCGCGGCACATCCTCCGCATGCGCGACCAGCTCTACGCGATCTACTCCAAGGCCACCGGCCAGTCGCGGGACAAGATCACCGAGGACTGCGACCGGAACAACTGGCTCACCGCGCACCAGATGCTCGAGTACGGCCTCATCGACAAGGTCCTCGAGAAGCTGCCGATCAAGCCGCCGTCGCCTGAAAAGGCGGAGTGAGCGGCCGGCCGCTGGGAGCGGCCCGCGAGATACACGCCAGGAACATGCCAACAAGAACATGCAAGGGCGCGCGACCGACACGGCGCGCGCCCTTTGCCTTTTTCAGCAAGTAAGACCAGCGACCTCGTGCCTGGCCCGGACCCGTGCCCCGATTCAGATCGCATGCCCCGATCCGGCCATCCGTCGGCGACGGCCAGCTACTCGGCGAGCTCCCACCACATGGTGATGGTGCACGGGACCGGCGGGTGCGACACCACGACGCGGTGGATCTCGAACGCATCGATCGCGCAGCCGAGCTTCTCCGCGCCGAGGCGGCAGAGCTCGGCGTAGGTGGCGTTGGTCGAGTGGGCCACATCGGCGAGATGCAGCGACGCGGGCCGGGAGACGCTCGCCTCGAGCGACAGGCGCAGCTGGTCGCGCGTGCTGCGGTTCGTGCGGGAGACGATGCCGCTCGCGTGCAGCTCGGCGTGGACATCGCCCGTGCGGCGCACATCGCGGTGGACCAGGATGTCGAGCACGCTCACGGTCGTCGGCACGGTGACCGGCATCGAGAACTCGCACAACTTCTCGGAGCCCTGCTTGACCAGCGGTCCCACGGCGGGGCTGTGCTCGCCGAAGCAGACCGTCAGCGGATCGGTCCGCGCCGCGCTGCGCCCGACGAACCAGAACGCGCCACGCGTGATGTCGCTCGGGGCGATCTCGCTGTCGAGCACGCCGGTGGATCCGACGTCGCACACCATCGGCGCGCGCGGCGAATCGGTCAGTGGCGCGCTCTTGCCCACGATCGGCGATCCCTTCGCATCGAAGTGGAAGATCGGGCTGAAGAGCGGCCACGGCGGACCGGGTCGGCGTCGCTCGAGCCCCTCGACCAGCGTGAGCGCGGCGAGGTCGGCCATGTTGCCGCCGGATTTCGAGGGAACGATCAGGTAGGTGCCGATGCGGGCACTCGCGTGCACCCCGAGGATCACCGCCATCGCGTCGCTCGCCTGCTTGCGGAGACGCAGCATCTGGCGGCGGCTCTCGTCGGTGTCGACCACCGCGGCCGCCATGCCCGAGAGCATGCTGCGGTCGATGCGGCGGTCGGCCAGCTGGCGCTCGAAGGCGGCGAGGGCGGCGGCGACATCGTTGACCGCGGCGTCGCCCGCGCGGGAGGCGGCGAACTTCGAGAGCACGATCTCCCAGCCCCGCGCGCCCGGCATCGCCGAGAGGGCGGTCACGAAGTCGGTGGAGTAGCCGATCTGGAAGACCTTCCAGCCGATCGACTTGTCGAAGCCTAACTCGCGCGCGCAGGCGCGGGCGCCGGTGGCGGCCTTCGGGCGCGTGTCGAGCACCGCCTTGACCGCCACCCGGAGCCGGTCGAAGGTCGGAGCGAGGTCGGCGAAGACCGAGGACGAGTCGCTGGTGCTGGTCATGGTGGTCAGTGACACGGAGGGACGACTCCTCGGGCACCCTGCTCCCTGCGGCCCCCTCTTCGGCAGTCCCCGACGCAGCGGTTGCGTGGAGGGCTCTCTTCCCAGGGCCGGGCGGAACGGAGTGAAGCGCGGAGGTACGCCCGAGCGATGGGGATGTTGCAGGCACCGAAGACAAAACCGTCGAATTCCTGCGGGAATTACACGGTTTTCGCCGGCGATACTGTGTTCCAGTCTTCAAAGACAACACACTGGGGTCTTGACCGAAGCGACAGCCGCTACCCTCGTATCGTGGCACGACGCGACGACCACACCCCCTCGCTGTTCGGCGACCCTTCGGGTGCCGGGCCACCCAGCCGACGACGCGGCGGCGCCCTGCGCGCGGCGACACCCAGTGCCGCAACGATCGGGCTGGGCCAGCGGCTTCCGGCCGGCCTGCGACTGGGAACCTCGAGCTGGAGCTTTCCCGGATGGGAGGGGCTCGTCTACGAGTCCCCCTCCACGGATGGCCGCGCCGCCGAAGCCACCCTCGCCCGCGACGGGCTCCCGATCTATGCCCGACATCCCCTCTTCCGCACCGTCGGCGTCGACAAGACCTTCTACCGGCCGGCCGGCCGCGCGGAGTTCGAGCGGCTGGCGGCGCAGGTGCCGGGGGACTTCCGCTTCCTGGTGAAGATGTGGCGCGGGGTGGTCGAGCGCGACCCGATCGGAGCCTCGGCCGGGGCGGCGGCGTTCCTCGACGCGCGGGTCGCGGAGGTCGAGTGCGTGCGGCCGGCGATCGAGGGGCTCGGCGACAAGGCGGGGCCGCTGCTCTTCCAGTTCACGCCCATGCGGCTGCACGGCGCGCGGGAGGAGCGGGAGTTCCTCGCCCGGTTGGGAGCGTTCCTGCGCGCCCTACCCAAGGGTCCGCTGTACGCGGTCGAGGTGCGGAACCGCACCCTGGTCGGGCCCGAGCTGGGCGAACTGCTCGCCGCGTGCGGTGCCATCCCCTGCCTCACCGTGCACCCGACGATGCCGGATCCCGAGGTGCAGTCGCGCGAGCTCGCCCTCGACCCGTCGCGACCGCTGGTGATGCGCTGGATGCTGCGCGCCAACCACCGCTACGGCGAGGCCAAGGACCTCTACGCGCCGTTCGACCGGCTGGTCGAGCCGGACGACGCGAGCCGAGACGGCCTGGCGCGGCTCGCCCGGGCCGCACTGGGCGCGGGGCTCGGCGTCTGGATCATCGTGAACAACAAGGCCGAGGGCTCGAGTCCGCGCTCGGTCGAGCGGCTGGCGCAGCGGATCGTCGAGGGCTGAGCGGCGTCGGCTCCGCGGCGGCGGTCAGCGGAGGTGGTCAGCGGAGGAACTCGCGCATCGCCGCCGCGACATCGCGCAGGCGGTCGTACAGGACCACATGGCCCGCGCCCTCGAGCACCTGACCGCGGAAGTCGGGGAGGCCGGCGCGCCAGACCTCGAGCATCGACGGGTCGGTGAGCCGGTCGAGCGAGCCGTAGAGCACCAGCGTGGGAGCCTTGATCCGGGGCAGCATCGGCTCGACTCCGCCGATCAGGAAGGGCCGGAGGTCCTCGATGATGCGCATGAGCGCCTCGCGTCGCTCGAGGGCGCGCTCGATGAAGGCGCGGCGGATCGGTGCGGGCATCTCGGGCGGCGTGGGGAAGTTGAGCGAGAGGACCTCGTCGAAGCTGGCGTCGTCGCGGATGTCGAGCGGGATCTCGCCGGCGGCGACGCGCTTCATGAAGTCGTTCTGCCGCGGAGCCACCACGCCCGCGGGCGACAGCAGCACGACCCGCCGGACCGCCTCGGGATAGGTCGCCGCATAGGCCGCGGCGAACGCGCCGCCCATCGAGGTGCCGACCACGTCGACCGCGCCGAGCCCCTCGTGCACGCGGAAGCGCTCGATCTCGTCGATGTAGAACCGCCAGTCGTGCGGGCGATCGCCGTGCATCGCGTGTTCGCCGAACCCGGGCAGGTCGGGGATGAGCACGCGGTGGGTGCCGCGCAGGATCGGCGCCACCGACATCATCGCCTCGGCGGTGGTCCCAAGCCCGTGCAGCACGATCGCGGTGCGTACCGGGGCATCGGGGCCGGCCTCGGCCGGACCGCTGTCGAGCACGCGCCAGGCATGGCCGTCGATCGCGACGGTGCGCTCGGCGACGCCTGCGTTGGCGTGGCCCGCGGCCATCGCCAGCGCGAAGGCGCGCGCGGGGTCGTTCCAGAGCCAGACCGCGGCGGCGACCGAGGTCGCGAGCAGGATGGAGATGGCCACGAGGATCCAGCGAATCGCGCGCTTCATGGAGGGAAGACTACGCGGGAAGCCTCCCGATGTCGCCGTCCTCCGTACCATGCGACCCCATGGCGACACAGACGGCGACACAGACCGGCTCCATCGAGGCGGAGGCACAGTCCTTCCGGGACGCATTCGAGCGCACGCGCGCGGAGATCGCCAAGGCCGTCGTCGGTCACAAGGAGATCGTCGACGGGGTGCTGGTGTGCCTGTTCGCGGGCGGACACTGCCTGCTCGAGGGCGTACCGGGCCTCGGCAAGACGCTGCTCATCCGCTCGCTGTCGCAGGCGCTGCACCTCAAGTTCAGCCGCATCCAGTTCACGCCCGACCTGATGCCCGCCGACGTGACCGGCACCACGATCGTGGTCGAGACCGAGCACGGCCGCGACTTCCAGTTCCGAAAGGGACCGATCTTCGCCCAGATCGTGCTCGCCGACGAGATCAACCGCGCGACGCCCAAGACGCAGTCCTCGATGCTCGAGGCGATGCAGGAGCGCAGCGTGACCGTGGGCGGCAACTCCTACGAGCTCGAGAAGCCGTTCTTCGTGATGGCCACGCAGAACCCGATCGAGCAGGAGGGCACCTATCCCCTGCCCGAGGCGCAGCTCGACCGCTTCTTCTTCAAGCTGGTGGTCGGGTACTCGACGCGCGAGGAGCTGTCGACGATCCTCGACCGCACCACCACCGGCGAGTCGCCCCGGATCGAGCGCGTGCTCGACGCCGACGGGATCGTCCGCGCGCAGCGCCTCGTGCGCAGCGTGGCGATCGCGCCGCATGTGCAGGACTACGCGGTGCGCATGGTGCTGGCGACCCATCCCGGCGGGCAGTTCGCCACGCCGATGGCGAACCAGTTCCTGCGCTTCGGCGCCAGTCCGCGCGCGGCGCAGACGCTCGTGCTCGGCGCGAAGGTGAAGGCGCTCCTCGCCGGCCGCACCGCGGTGTCGTTCGACGACATCAAGTCGGTCGCGCTGCCCGCGCTCCGCCACCGCATCCTTATGAATTTCGAGGCCGAGGCCGAGGGACGCACCTCCGACGAGGTCGTGCAGAACATCGTCGACACCCTCGTGCTCGACGTCCGCTGAAGGGTATTCCATGAAGACGACCGCTCTCGCCGCTGTTCTCGCGCTCTCGGCAGGCGCACACGCGCTCGCCTACGACGACTCCGCCGACACCGGCACCGCCGCGGCCAAGTCGGACCTGAAGTTCGTCCTCGCGGGCGGCTACGCGCACTTCTTCGCGACCGACTTCGACACCGGTGGAGGCGACGTCTCGGTCGACCGCGGCTTCGGCTCGTTCTCGATGCGCTCGCAGTCCAGCGAGCAGTACGCGTGGGACCTCGGCTTCCAGTGGGAGGGCTCGTGGTACGGGTTCGGCGACGGCAGCGCGCTCGCGGCGGCCGCAGGCGGCAAGCCGTGGGGCGCGGTGCAGTCGGTGTCGGTCTCGCCCGGCGCGACCTTCGTGCTCGACCCGCGGTGGCGGCTCACGACGCGGCTGATCCTCGATGTCGCGGGTGAGAACGACGCGGAGGCCGACGACAGCCTCAGCTTCGGCGGCGTGGTGGCCGCGACCTACTCCTTCTCGCAGGAGCTCACGCTGGGCGCGGGCGTGCTGGCGATCACGCGCATCGAGGACGACGCGCTGGTGGTCCCGCAGGTGATCGTCGACTGGCGCCCGTGCAAGGAGTTCCGCCTGTCGAACTTCGCGGGTCCGGAGGCCTACCCCGGCGGCGCCGGTCTCGAGGGCATCTGGGTGATGGGCGACGAGTACGAGCTCGCGCTCGGTGCGCGCTACACCTACCGCCGCTTCCGCCTCGACGACACGGGCGCAGCGCAGCGCGCCAACGGCGTGGGCACCGACGAGGGCATGCCGCTGTGGATCCGCGCGACGCACCGCGCCAAGTGCGGCGCGCGCCTCGACCTGGTCGCGGGCATGCAGCTCGCGGGCGAGATGAGCATCGACGATTCGGCGGGCAACGAGCTCGCGAGCGTCGATGTCGAGCCGGCGCCCTTCATCGGCGCCTTCTTCAGCTGGCGGTACTGACATGCCCGCAACGACGAAGCCCGTGGAATCCCGCCCGAACGCGGCGCCCGAGCGGCCGCGGCCGCTGGCGCTGGTCACCGGCGCGAGCGCGGGCCTCGGGCGCGAGTTCGCGCTGCTGCTCGCCGAGCGCGGGCACGACCTCGTCGTCGTCGCGCGGCGCGAGGAGCGCCTGGTCGCGCTCCGCAAGGAGCTCTCCGAGCGGCACGGCGTGCGCACCAAGGTGATCGTCGAGGACCTGTCGCACGCGGCGGCGCCGCGGCGCATCCTCGACGAGCTGCGCGCGTCGAACCTTGAGATCGACTTCCTGGTCAACAACGCGGGCTACGGGCTCAACGGGCGGTTCCTCGACAACGACTGGGCCGAGCACGCCGACTTCGTGCAGGTCATGGTCGGCTCGTGGCTGCATCTCACGCACGGGCTGCTGCCCGCGATGGTGCGCAAGGGCCGCGGGCGCGTGCTCAACGTCTCGAGCCTGGCGTCGCTCTGCCCCGAGCCGCCGGGAAGCCTGTACGCGCCGGCGAAGGCGTTCATGACCACCGCCAGCCGCGCGCTGCGCTTCGACCTGCTCGGCACGGGCGTGCACTGCACGGCGCTGTGCCCCGGGTTCACCTACACCGAGTTCCACGATGTGCTCGGCAACCGCGCCGAGATGGACAAGCTGCCCAAGTTCATGTGGCAGCAGGCGCAGCCGGTGTGCGTGGCGAGCCTCGAGGGCGTGGAGCGCAACCGCGCGGTCGTCGTCCCGGGCGCGTTCAACAAGACGGCCGCGGCGCTGTGCCGCGTGCTGCCGTACGCGTGGACGAGCAAGCTGATCCCCAAGGGTGTCATGGAGCGGTGATGTCGTTGATCTGTGTTCCGATCTCGGTCGAGGCCGCCGGTGAGGTCCCCCTTGCGCTCGAGCGCGCCGCGCGCGCGCGCGTGCTGGGCGCGCGCATGGTCGAATGGCGCTGCGACGGGCTCGCGTCGGACGCCGACGCCGAGGCCGCGATCGCGCGGCTGGTGCGCGAGGCGGCGCTGCCGTCGATCGTGACGATCCGCAGCGCAGAGGAGGGTGGGACCTGCGCGCTTGCCGAGAATGCGAGGCTCGCGCTGCTCGCCAGGATCGCGCGCGCGGAGCATGCGCCCAAGATGATCGATGTCGAGTTCGCGGCGATGGCGCCCGATCTCGTGCGTGGCTTGCTCTCGGCCGCGATCGCGCCGAAGAACGCCGACGACGCGCCGACGCGGATCGTCGCCAGCGCGCACGACTTCCAGCAGCGGCCGATCGACCTCATGCGCCGCGTGGCGGCGATGCAGGAGGATCCGCTCGTGTCGGTCGTCAAGCTCGCCTGGATGGCGCGCAGCGTGCGCGACAACCTCGAGGCGTTCGACCTGCTGTCGATGCGTCTCAAGCCGACGATCGCGCTGTGCATGGGCGAGGCTGGGCTCATGAGCCGGGTGCTCGCGCCGAAGTTCGGCGGGTTCCTGACCTTCGCGAGCGATGCCGAAGGCGCGGGCACCGCGCCGGGGCAGCCGACGGCGCGCGAGCTGCGCGACCTCTACCGGTTCGGCGCGATCGGACCCGCGACGCGCGTGTTCGGCGTGATCGGCTGGCCGGTGGCGCACTCGCGGTCGCCCGCGTTCCACAACGCGCGCTTCGCCGAGGCGGACTACGACGGCGTGTATCTCCCGCTGCCCGTGCCCGGCGAGTGGGAGCACTTCAAGGCGACGGTGGGCGCGCTGGTCGACCACGAGAAGCTCGACTTCTCGGGTGCGAGCGTGACACTGCCCCACAAGGAGCATCTCGTGCGCTTCGTGCAGGAGCGCGGCGGCACGGTCGATGCGGATGCCGCGTGGCTCGGCGCGGCGAACACGCTGGTCGTGCATCCGCACGGAACGCCCGACGCGCAGCGCCTGTTCGCGACCAACACCGACATGCCCGCCGCGGTCGAGGTGCTGTCTGCGGCGCTCGCGACGCGCGGCGTCGCGCTCGAGGGCGCGCGCGTGGCCGTGCTTGGCGCGGGTGGCGTCGCGCGCGCGGTCGCAGGCGGGCTCGCGCTCGCGGGCGCGACGGTCGTCGTCTTCAACCGCACGCACGCGAAGGCCGAGGGGCTCGCGACGGCGCTTTCGGGCCGCACGCGCGCGAACGGCAAGCCCACGCGCGTGATCGCGGGCAACGAGGAGCACTTCCGCTGCAACGCGCCCCGCTGCGAGTGCTTCCACGCGTTCGTCAACTGCACGCCGCTCGGGATGGAGGGCGGACCCGATCCAAAGGGCTCGCCGATGCCCGACGACGCCTTCCTAGACGATTCGGTCGTCGTGATGGACACCGTCTACGCGCCGAAGGAGACGCCGTTCCTGCGCGAGGCGCGCGCGCGCGGCGCGGTGTGCGTCGACGGCGAGGCGATGTTCGTCAGGCAGGCGGAGCTTCAGTCGGCGCTGTTCGTGAAGCGGTGGTAGCGGCGCCGATTTCGAAGTCCTCGAAGGATCCGCTGGACGCGCGCGGATCCCCGAGGCATCATGGATCGGATGCGGCCGCAACCGTTCAATTCCGACACGAGGGACGACCTCGAGCTTGCGTGCGACATCGAGCGCGACGCGGAATCGCTTGGAATGGCGGTCACCCTCGAGCGATACCTGGCGGTGATCCCCGATCCCGCCGAGATGCGCGCCGCGACGGATGCCGCGATCGAGGCGGCGCTCCGCACGGCGTGCCTGCGCGACGGCGATTCGCCGCTGGAGGCGGCGCGCGCGCTCGCGGCGCGGCACCCGGCGCTCCGCGATGCCATTCATGCCGTCGCGCTCGGGTTCGGGCTTCCCGACGCCGAGGCAGAGTCGATGGCGATCGGAGAGCTCGTGCTGGGACGCTGGCGCGTCGTGGAGATCCTCGGCTCCGGCGCGACGGCCCGGGTCGCCAGAGCGCAGGACGAGCTGCTCTCCTCGGGCGGCGCGCCCGTCGAGGTCGTCATCAAGCGCTTCGAGGACGGCGTCGGTGGCGACGCGCGGCTGCATGCGTTCCGCGAGATGCGGGCGCTCGTCGCGGCACCCGCGGGGCTTGCCGCGCGGGTCGTCGCGCTGCACGCACCCCGTGACGGCGCGGCATGCATCGTGACGCTGCACGAGCAGACGCGGGAAATGCGGGTTCCCGACGATGTCGCGCCGGCCGTGCACGCCGTCCGCAGGCTGCATCGCGCCGGAATCGCGCATGGCGATCTCAAGCCCGAGCACATCCGCGTTCGGTCCGACGGGTCGGTGCTGCTCATCGACTTCGGCGCGGCGGAACGCGCGACCGTCGAGTCGCGCCGCCGCGACCTCGTGCGCCTGCTTCGGATCACGATGCCCGGCGGGCGTCCCGAATCCGCGGGGATCCTCGCGCGCGCCGCGCTTGCGAGCCGCCGGAACAGCCTGCTCGCCTGCACGCTCTGCATGGCTTCGCCGATGTGGCGCAGGCGGGCCCTGTTCCGCGGATCCGCCGCGGCGGCGCTGCTCGTCGCCGCCCAGTTCGGATGGCATGCCTGGAAGGCTTCGACGCGGCAGGCCGACACGTTCGCCGCGATCGCCGCGACGGGAAGACTCGTGGACGCGACGCTCGACTCGCGGGGCCGGCTCGTCTCGATGCGGCTCGACATGCCAGAGATGGGTGCGTTGTTTCCCAACGCCGCCGGCCAGCGCGTCGAGACCGGCCCGGTGCGGTTCCACCCCGATGGCCGCGTGACGATTTTCGGTCTCGACGGCAAGCCGATGTCACGCTGAACGCGCGCCCGTCCTTTGTCTACGAAAGGAGGCACATATGCCTCATTCGAAGGACAAGCGAAGGACAATGCTGGGTTGGGCGGGCGGGGCGGCCGCGGTGCTGCTCGGGGCGCTGGCGGTGGCGGCGCCCATGACGCTGCTGCACGGAGGCGACCGCTCCGTGATCGTGACGCAGTACGGCGAATTCACGGCTGCGCCCGAAACGATGGAGGCGATGCAGTGGCTCTCCGACCGGGGACGCACGAACGGCTTCCGGTTCAACGCCGCGCACGAGCTCACGCACTTCCGCATCGAGCTGGAGGCTGCGGCCGGAGTCGAGCTCCCTTCCGGCGAGTTCGGGGCGGAGTCCGTCCGCTTCAACGACGCCGGCCAGGTCGTGCATGTGGAGTACGCGGCGGCGGACGCGCCGGGCTGCACCATGGTCTGGATCCAGGACACGACCAACCCGCGGTACTGGTACGTGGCCTGCACCGGGAACTGCAGTCCGCACGACCAGCCCTGCAGTCTGTTGATCGACCTCACCACCATCGAGATGTCCTGCGGCTGCGCGCATTGAACGCACGCCTCGGACTCGCCGGCCGGGAGCATCGCCCCGGCCGGCGCCGTTTGCGTCCATGAAGCGGTACGCTCGTGCGCATGGGCCAGCCGATGGAAATCCCAAGGGAGCATCCTCGTCCGATCGAAGCGGGAACGCACGATCGAGCGGCACCGGTGGTGCCGCCTGCGGTGTCGCCCGAAGCCCTGCACGCGGCACGGACTTCGGTCGCCGCGCGGCTTCTCGCGAACCAGCCGACGCTGCTCGCGTTCATCCGGCGGAGACTCGGCCATTCCGCCGCGAGCGAGCGGAACGCCGACGATGTCTTCGCGACGACGCTGCGACGCAGCGACGCGCTCGTTCGGGCGAACGCTCTGCTCGCGGAGCTGTCCGACGCCGCACTGATGGCGCTCGCCTCGACCATCTCGCACCGCGCGATCCTCGAGTCGAGTCGCCAGGCGGAGCGCGCGCGGCGCGTCCGCGCCTCGGCGGCGGAGCGGTCCCGCGCGCAGGACGGCGGCGGCAAGGCGGCTCCACGGGACGGCACGCCGGAACTCGAGGATGCGCTCCGGTCGAAACTGTCGGAGGAAGATCTCGCGATCCTCGTGCTCCGGCTCGACGACCGGAACTGGAGCGCCATCGCAGCGGCGCTCGGGACGACCCCCGCCGGAGCCCATCGGCGGTACTACCGCGCGCTGAAGGCGCTCATGGCCGCCACCGGTGTTCGCGACGCATGCGACCCGTCGACCCGCCCGCCGCCGACGCGTTAGTATCGCGCCATGTCCGAAGCGGAGATCATCACCGGCGCCCGCGCCTTCCTGCGCGCGAACCTCACCGGCACCATCGGGTTCGACGAGGAGTTCATCCCCATCAAGCTGGTGGTTGCGCCCGATGGCGCGCTGGTGGCGCCCGTGATGGTGGCGATGCTGCGCGCGCTGGATGTGGTCGTGTTCCTGCCCGAGGAGGACGACGCGGCGATGCAGCTGCAGGTCACGCTCGAGGAGATCGAGGACAAGGGCGAGCACGCCGCGCTCTGCGACCGCTGGCGCATCTACCACGGCGAGCCCGAGGACGTGCGCTGGGCGCGCTTCTCGATCGACGCGGCGAAGTTCGACGGGCGCATGTTCGACGGCCTGGCGCTCATGGAGCCGAACCCGCTCGCGGAGGCCGAGGCGCGCATCTGCCGCCGGGTCAACGCCGAGATGCGCGAGCTCCTCAAGCAGGCATGTCTGCGCACGGCCGAGGTCGAGATCGAGGATCCGCGGCTCGTCGGCGTCGATCCCCTGGGGTTCGATGTGCGCGGGCGCTTTGACGTGGTCCGGCTCGACGCCGACCCCGAGATCGTCGACGAGGCGGACGCCTTCGCCGCGCTCGAGGAGCTGGCGACCGGCGGCGAAGACGCGCCCGACGCGCCACCCGCCGGCTGAAACGGGGCCTTTCGGCGGGTATCCTCTCTGGAACGCGCTGCATCCGCAGCGGCGGAACCGAGGTGCACCATGGGCATGACCGAAGGCGACAAGAAGTATTCCGGCAGTCTCAATCACGCGATGATCGATGGCCCCGAGGGCCACGCCGCGCAGGAGTACGCCAACCACTTCGGCGAGCCCGGCCGCGACGACATCACGAAGGTGTACATCCGGCAGCGGTACGACGGCTACACCGCCGAGAACCAGCAGAGCTGGCAGACGCTGTACGACCGCCAGATGGCGTACCTGCCCGAGCACGCGTCGGAGGTCTACCTGCGCGGTGCGCGCGCGATCAACCTCGTGCGCGACCACATCCCCTACCTCGAGGGGCCGAAGAGCGTGAACCACTTCCTCGCGCCGCTCACGGGCTGGCAGAGCCGTGCGGTGCCGGGATACCTGCCGGCGAAGGCGTTCTTCGCGTGCCTCGCGCGGCGCGAGTTCCCGACGACGGTGGTGATCCGCCCGAAGGAGTCGCTCGACTACCTGCCCGAGCCCGACATCTTCCACGACATCTTCGGGCACGTGCCGCTGCACGCCGATCCCGTGTTCGCCGACTTCCTGCAGACCTACGGCAAGGCGGCGCTGCTCACGGACGATCCGTACCACACCGAACGGCTCGCGCGGCTGTTCTGGTTCACGGTGGAGTTCGGGCTCATCCGCGAGGGCGGAAAGGTCAAGTTGTACGGTTCCGGCCTGATCTCCAGCCCCGGCGAATCGAAGCATGCGCTCACGAGCGACAAGGTCGATCGACGGCCGTTCGATCTCGACACGGTGTGCGACACGGGCTTCGAGATCGACCACTACCAGCCGATCCTGTATGTGCTCGAGAGCTTCGAGCAGCTGCGCGACGCGATGAACAGCTATGCGACGCGGCTGATCGATTCGGCGGGCAAGGTGCCTGCGCACGCGTGAGCGCGCCAAGAAGGTCCGAGATGACTTTAGGATAATCCGCGATGCGATCGTGATTTATCCTAAACGGTGGGGATGCTCCTGCCGGTGCCAAGTTCCACCGGTCCCTTGGTACTGCACTCGGCGGCCACGTTTCCCGCGGTCGGAATCGTCGGACCTTGTCAGCGCCGCGAGTCAGCGCTGGTGCGAAGCCTGTTTCCCAGGCACCGGCTCGCCGTGATGGATTCGCCCGACGTGCTGTGCGCGGCGATGCAGGATCCACGCGGGTTCCTCGATGCACTGGAGCTGGGCGAAGGCGCGGTGCTCGTCGGGGGCTGCGAGGGAATCCGCCCCATGCACATGCATCGCGTCGAGCGACGCGCCGTCGCGGCGCTCGCGGCGCATGCGGGAACGGCGCTCCTCGCGCAGGTACAGCAGCATGCCGTTGGCGAGGAAGCGCCGCAGCGGCATCGCGCTCTCGAACCACTTGACCAGGTAGCCGTCGCGCGCGAGGCGGCTGGCGAAGAAGCCGT
>Ga0102814_10001742_pt1 | contig 15120 bp, 18 predicted proteins | sample ColrivemetaGS741_FD_79112 | JGI IMG/M metagenome (GOLD analysis project Ga0102814, IMG submission 79112) | Estuarine microbial communities from the Columbia River estuary - Flood tide ETM metaG S.741 | ecosystem: Environmental > Aquatic > Marine > Intertidal zone > Estuary | place: USA... | reverse complement strand
GGTCCTCTTAGATTTTTGGCAGGAGTTACTGGTTTAGAAATGGGAACGGTTGTAAATATTTTAACTCTTATTATCGTTTTTGTATTTGACCCATTGGCTGTAATTCTTATAGTTGGATTTAATACTGCTTTAAAAGTTGATAGAGGATTAAAAGATAAACAAAAAGTAATCGAACACCGCATCTTATATGGTGAAGAAAAACCTAAAGTTCCACACGCTAAGGAACTTGATGATGATGAAGTTGCTATGCAAGATATGGATAAATTAGATGATGTACTCGAACCTTGGAATGATAACGAAGATATTACATCAGTAGGTATAACAGAATCGGATATGAATCGTGCAGCTGAAGAAGTTATGAAAGAAATAATGGATGAATCACCTACGTTTATTCCACCTGGAACAACTGCACAAGAACCACCTAACCATGCATACCCTAATCCAAATGATATTGAAGTAATTACCGAGGAAATTCAAATACCAAAAGAAGATGCAAACGATGATGGTATAATTACAGAAGAAGAACATATAAATTATTATGAAAACGGTGGATGGAGAAACGCCTATAATGGATTACCATATTATTTTCATCCAGAATTCAATTGGTCAAAATCAGAACGTTGGGTAGGTGATAGAAATGCAGAAAAATATTGGATTGATAATAAGGGTGGTACTAACACATTATTACAGAAATATAAATCTAATCCAGGTAATAATTCACCATATCCTACTGATTTTACAACAAAAACATATTAATTTTAAAAATAATACTTAAAAAGTTTGGTTATTCCAAATTTTTTTCGTATATTAGTAGTAATATACAATAAAGTTATGGCATCAGTATATCTAAAAGTGGAACTTGTAGTTGTATTTAAAAATACAAGTAGAGCAAACGCGAAGATTCGTATGAAGGTTTTTAAAAATAAAACAATAGATGATTTAATTGAATCTTTAATAAATCCAAAGAAAAAAATGTTGGGAATACCTGCAACTGCAGAATTTTTACAAATTGGATGTGGTGGCAAATTTAAAACAGAATGGAAGAAAAAGTACAAAATATAAATCTTAGATCGAATCAAATAGATCCAGTAACAATAGGAATTGAATTTTTCAATACACCTAAAATAGCACCATCTATTATAGTGGCTCCAACTGCATTCGGTAAATCGATTGTTATTGCCTTTATTGCAAAGGGAATTCAAGATAAAGTACTTGTTATTCAACCAACAAAAGAATTATTAGAACAAAATTATAATAAGTTCGTAAATCTTGGTGGTACAGCTAATATTTTTTCTGCATCGATGGGTATCAAAGAAATTGGTGATGTTACATATTCTACACTTGGTTCAATCATTAGTGCTGCTCAAGATTTCAAAAAACACGGTATAACAAAGGTTATTATTGATGAATGTGATAGATATCCAAGAGAGGCAACGGGTCTATTACGTAGGTTCGTAGAGGGTATAGGTATAACACATGTATTGGGTTTAACGGCAACACCACTGAAACTACAATCTAACATGGGGGCGGATGGTGGAACTATTTCAAAATTAGTTATGTTAACCAATTGGAGTAAAAAAGGAAACTTTTTTAATCACATCTTATATGTTGCACAAATACAGGAGATTGTTAAACTTGGGTATTGGAGTAAATTAAATTACCAATCATATGATTTCGATACTGGTAAATTAGTTTATAATTCCACACGTTCTGAATATACTGTTAAATCAATGGAAAAGGCATATGAAAATCAAAATATTGAACAACAGATAATCAAAAAAGTAAATGAAGTGTGGGAAAGAAAATCCATACTTATCGCCGTTCCAAGTATTGAACAGGCAACTCGTCTTGCTGGTAAAATACCAAATGCATCCGTGGTTCATGGTGGTACACCAAAAAAACTTAGGAATGAAATTATAGAAGAATTTAAATCACAACGCTTACGAGTTGTGGTACAAGTAAATGTTTTAACCATTGGGTTTGACTACCCACAATTAGATTGTATTATAACTGGTAGACCAACAAATTCAATTTCATGGTGGTATCAGTTCGTAGGTAGGGGAACTCGAATTCACCCACTTAAAGAAAATTGTCTTGTGGTAGATTTCGTAGGTTCAGTGAAGCGTTTTGGTAGAGTAGAAGAATTATATTACGCGTTGACCAAGGATTCGAATGGAAATGAGGATTGGCAATTATACGGTGAGGGAACAAAACAGATTACCGGATTACCAATGCACGAAATTGGTTTGAAATTACAAGATGGTACAGATTTGGGTAAGATTGTAACTGAAAGTGGTGATATTGAAAAGGTATACATGACATTCGGTAAATATAATACAAAAGAAGTACGACACGTACCACCTTATTACAGAAAGTGGTTATTAGAGAACTTTACTTGGTCAGAATGGAACATTAAAATAAAAAATGAAATAGAAAGATTACATTCTATTACAAAACATTAGGATATATCATTTTTTTTTCGTATCTTTATATAACTACAAGAATACTTATACAAATTCTGCACTTATATGACAACAAAAACTACATCAGACTCATTAAATGAGCAAAACAAACAAAAATTATACGAGGAATTATTGGAATTAAAGTTAAAAACTAAAATTACTTTAAATGATAAATACCGTATTCAAAAACTACAACAAATTTTAGATACACTACCAAAATGAAAGCATTAGAAGAATCATTAATTACACTTTCGAAAATGTTTCCAAATGATATGTCATTTGGTTCGGAAGTTCGAAAACTCGTATTTGAATTAAGAAGAAATCGATTTAAATCACGTAAAGAAAAATGGGATGAATTAACAACAACCGAAGATTTTTTGAGATCAATGGATAATCAGTAAAAATAATAAATAAAATGGAAATAATTAAAAATAGAAGATTACTACAAGCCCCAATTCCTGTAAAAGATATATCAACAGAAGAAATTGAAAATATTACTAAAATTTTAACAACAGAAATAATTAAACATGGTGGCATAGGATTATCAGCCAATCAACTTGGGTTGGATGTACGTGCATGTATTATAAATGTTATTGGCCCAGATCCGTTGGTTTTAATAAACCCACGTATAGTTGAACGTTCAACTGATACAATTGCATATGTAGAACAATGCCTATCCGATGAAAAATCAATGAAAAAACCTGTAAAAACTGTTAGACATAAAACGGTTGCCGTAGAATGTGATAATTTAGGTAGAGTGGAATTTGCTCCAACATATCCAGAGGGTAGAAATTGGAAAACATCAGAAGAATTTTTCAGTGATACTGGATTATTAGAGTGTGTATGTGTACAACACGAGATTGATCATTTAGATGGTATTTTAATGACAGATTCATCACGAAAATATTCTGCAACTGTTATTGCACCTAAAAAATACGGTAGAAATGAAAGAGTGATGTTAAAATTGCCTTCTGGTGAAACTGAATTTATGAAATATAAAAAGGCTTTACCAATGTTGAAATACGGATGTGAAATTTTATAATCTATGGCAAAATTAACATTTAAATATACAACCAACGATTATACTGAAAATAACCGAGAAATAAACAAAGTATCTATTGAAGTTCCAGATGATATGAATATATATGAATTCAAAGAAATATGTGAACGATTGGCATTAACAATTGGATATCAAAAAGCTTCGATTAGAAATGCATTTGATACTCCAAACCATGAACCAAACTAATATATAATGAAAGAAACTACACTAAAAGATTATTCAAAGGCTTTAAAAAGTAATGATATATCTATTATAACAGAAGCCTCAATTAAAATAATATCACAATATATTGAAAAAAAATCAGTGAAAACTTGTGGTATTTTAACCGCACGTGATGTAAACAATACACAAGCTGAAAATGTTTCCAGAAATAAGAAATTACAACATGAATTAAAGAATCTTGGTTTGGGGTTTTTTAAATTAAATGTACATTTTAAACATTCTTCAATAGGTGATATAACTGATATGTACTATGTTGTTCCAAATATCAAATTAAACGATATTACATCGTTGATGTATAAATTTGAACAAAGTGGTATAATATTCCAAGATTTTGAAAAAGAGCCCTATTCAAATGCCTTTTTTGATGGATTATTAACTTCATCACATACACCACTTGAATCGATTGAGTGTACTGGTTTCCAATGGATTCCTTCTGGAATGTTTACAAACTTGGCATTACGATCACATTTAAATAAAAAAACATAAAAATGACAGATATTATATTATACATACTATTTGGTATAAGTATTGTACTGAATATAGTGTTGGGTTATGGAATATTCAATTTAGTTAGAAAATTAAACTCTTTTGAAGATTATATAATTGAAACACTTAAATCGACCAAAGAACATATAACAAATTCATTATTAGTAATGAGAAATTTAGATACAAAGGGATCGTTTGAAAAAGATGATGAAGTTGGAGTTGCATTTGGAGAAATCAAAACTGCAATAGAGGAATTAAACGAAAAATTTTAAGATGGCAATACCAAAAAAACCAAGAAAGAAAAAATCAAAAATGTACTTCGGTACACCTGCACAAGATGCTATTATAGCATATAACAATTGTGATGATCCAAAGATGCGGAACAAAATTTATGAAGATGGTATTAAATACCCATTCGAAAAAATGGCGGAAAACGTAATGAACACATTTAAATTTTCATATTTCGATGTACCCAAAAGTGAAATTCAACATGAAGTTGTTTCACATATGTTAGAAAAAATTCATATGTTTCAAGAGGGAAAGGGTAGGGCATTTTCCTATTTTACAATAGTTGCGAAAAACTATCTAATTTTACTAAATAATGGTAATTATAAAGATTGGAAAAAAACTGCTCTTATAAGTGAAATGCCACAAACTTGGAATCCTGAAAATGATCATTATGAAGTTGAGGAAGGTGGTGAATTTAGAGAATTTAAAGAAATAATGTTAAAATATTGGGATAAAAATTTAACCAAAGTTTTTATTAAACGTAGAGATATACAAATAGCAGATTCTATTCTTGAATTATTTCGTAGGAGTGAATATGTTGAGAATTTTAATAAGAAACATTTATATTTATTAATCAGGGAAATGACCGATTGTAAAACACATTATATTACAAAAGTAGTGAATGTTATGAAAACACATCAGAAAAGAATGTTGAATGAATATTTAGAACATGGTAATATTGAAGATAAAGAAGAATATTTTTGGACAGATGAAAATAATTAATATTAAATTTTAATTTTACTCTATTTATATAAAAGGAAACCCTTTTAATTATAGATTTATAAACACAATCGCAATTTAAAATGATTGTGTAAATCAGAACCCAACCCGAAAAGGTTGGGTTTTTTTATTTACTATATTTATATATTGAACTAACACAGTAATTATGACAGAAGATTTTGAATTATTCCCAGGTAAAAGTTTGAGTGGGTTATTTAAAGATATATACGATAACCAAATACAAAAGAAACAAAGGATTTCGGAACTGATTGCAGATATGAGAAAAATAATTCGCCACGCCGGTGATATGGTAACAATAGGCCCTATTATAAAAGATTTGGTTGATTCATCGGTACGTAATGATGATGCACTAATTAAATTAGCTACGATTGCACAACGTATAGTATCTTCTAATAATAAAAATCCAGATGATAGTGGATTCTTAACAGAAAAAGAAAAATTGCAATTATTAGAAGATTTTGAAAAAACAATTAAACAGGCCACTGATGAACAGGAAAGTAGAGTGGATGGTTTAGAACACGATATTGAAGAATTGAAAATTGACAAAAAGATAAAATAATGAACGAAAGAGTTAATAAATCATTTAGGTCATCTAATACAAATAAAATACCAACATTAACAACTTCTAATGTTGGGATAGTTATTGATATTATTTTAAATGATAATCATATTAGATTGGAAGAAACTGATTCTGAACTGTATTCAACTGGTCTTAATACATCTAAAGTAGGGTGGTGTGTAATTCGTCCATTATATGATACAAATTCATCTGAAATGGATTTATCATTATATCCGCCATATGATTCATTGAGTATTGATATACCATTGAATGGTGAGGTAGTTGAATTGATAAAAGTAGGGAATGTTACATACTACAAACGGATTACACGTGGTGAATTGAATTTGGGGAATGTAATTGAAAACTACAATAAATCGGTTTTTAGTGAAACTGAAAAGGAAAATGTTGGTTCATCTGATTATAGTAAAACTTCTCAAACAGGTATTACAAACTCAAAGGGAAATTCGGATAGAGATACAAAAATTGGTGAATATTTCGAACCAAATCCAGTTAATAGATTAAAATTATACGAGGGTGATAAGATTATTCAAAGTAGATTTGGACAATCAATTCGTTTTAGTGGATATAACAATGCAGAAAATAAATATTCACCATCGATTTTAATTAGAAATAGACAAAGTTCGGTTTCTTTAAATGAATTAAAAGAAGGCGATTTAACCGAAGAAGATATAAATCGTGATGGTTCGACAATTGCAATGACATCAGGTAAATATAAATTAACATTTCAACCTGGAACAGTCGATGATGGTGGTTCAACTAATTTTGAAACAAAACCTGAACATTTTGAACAATATCCATCTGAATTAACTGGATATGACCAAATGTTATTAAGTTCGGAACGAATTATCATATCTTCAAAATCATCTGAATTTATAGTGTATTCAAAAGGTAATTGGGGATTTATTTCGGATGGTATAATGTCAATTGATAATGGAAAGGGTGGTGCAAATTTAGATTTCAATGGTGATGTTAGATTGACAACGAATGATTTTAATACATATATTTTAGGAGATAAGGGATATATATATTTAAACACCGAAGAAACCAAAGAACCACTTGCAAGAGGACAAACTTTAATTGATATAATGGGTGAGATAATTGATGCGATAAACCAACAAGTTTACTCAACACCATCAGGACCAACTTTAGTCGGGCCGAACAATAAATCAGATTTTAGTAAAATAAAGGCTAAACTAAAAGAAATATTATCATCTAAAAACTTCACAGAATAAATGTCATTTGGTATTTTCAAACAAAACATGTTATCATATATGGAAAATCAGGGTTCGATTAAGTCGTATCAAGATTTTGCTAAAAAACTTACAACAGAATATGATATGTGCATACGTAGGGGATATCAAACCATAAACTCGGTTGGAATATTAAAACCAAACGTGGAGTTAATGGAACAAATGGTTATTTTAGCGTGTAGTATTGCATTACAAAAACAAAAAGGATTACACGGTATATTAAATGATATTGGAAAGGGTGTGATTGGGTATTGGACTGGTGCAACTTTAAATAATTTTCCACCACCAATTATTCCTGCATATGGGTCATTTCAAAATATCACTACCACATCTGCAATGGTTACAAATCCAGGAAAGTTTCCTGAAATGGGCACACAACAACCAACTACAAATACAGGTATTTTTTTAGATTCACTAATCATTGGTATGACAATTCATCTTACAACGGTGGCTGGCATGTATGTAACCATATCAATGTATTCTGGAGTACCAGTACTTGTTGCACCTGGATATTTAGATTGGATTGGATATACAGTTCCACCATCACAACCGACAGTTGTACAAGTTCCGGTGGTTGGTGTAGTAGAACCAATTGAAGTTGATGAATTATTAAAAACTATACCAGATGATAATAATACAATTGAATCAGTAACAGTGGTAACAGCATCAACAGGTGTACATATATTGGATGATGATGGTCAGGATATGGGGCCTGTGATAAATTCACTTAAATCAAAACTACCAGCCGATGTTCCTGATTATGATTCAAAAGCTGATGCAACTGAAACTGTGATAAATGATACTACCAAAAGTGCAACATCTATTGAATGTGGTGGGAATTTTACATACAATGATAATTTATCACCAAATGTGAAATTGAGAAACTTAACACTCGATCCTACTTGGCCACATAAGTTAAAAAATCAAGTTGGATTAACAAAAGAAGAAATTGTTTGTAATTTAAAAAATCTTGCGGTAAATATCATAGAACCTATGAAAGTTAAATATCCAACACTGATAATAAATTCTGCATTTAGAGGAAAACCGAGTTTAGTTGGAAAAGTTTCTCAACACGAAAAAGGGGAAGCCGTTGATATTCAAATTCCTGGGTATACACCAAATCAATATCTATCGGTTGCAAAGTGGGTAGCTGAAACCACACCATTTGATCAAATTATATTTGAACATGGTAAATCAATATGGTTACATATAAGTTGCAAACGTACTGTTAATAGAAAATCATTATTAACGATGTATAAAGGGAAATATGAACCTGGAATTAAATCATACTACGTGTAACAACACATAAAAATGAAATACTACATATTTATAGTAGAATAAAGATAAACAAAAAAAATGGATTCAAAAAAATTAGCAAAAATTATTAAATTAATAGTTGAGCAAGAACTGAAAAGACAGATTCCTGTGCTAAAATCTTTAATTAAAGAAGAAGTTACAAAGGAATTATTAAAAACAAAGAAAATATCAACCAAACAGATAGTAGAGGAAATTGATCCTTTTTCACTTGCAAGTAATATGTTAGATGAATCTCGTATTAATTCACATCAAGATGAATACGAGGATATACAACCAAAATCAGTTAATACAAAGAGATTGAGTAGTAATCCAGTATTAAATGAGATTTTGAATAATACAAAACCATTTAGAGAAGGACCATCTTTAAACGAAAATGTAAATGGAATGGAAGAATGGCCAACAATGAAGTTCGATAAAACCATTGCTCCAGTAGGTGCTGATGGTATGAGAGAACAAATGAAAGCTAAAATGGGTTATGGTGATATGAATACACAATCAACAGGTAAAAAACCAGGTTTGGGGGTAACAACAGGATTACCATATTTGGATAGAGTATTAAATCGTGATAATTCGGAATTAGTAAAACAGTTCAAAACAAGAAAGTAAACAATGGCATATGTAATTGGTAAAAAGGTAGTAAAAGATACAACGGAGTTTAACGACTATGCGTATGGTATTACATTACCAATTCGTAGAGGTTCGGATGGTTATTTTGAACTTGCATATTCATCATTTGAACAAGCAAGGGCAAATTTACTAAACTTACTAACTACTAATAAAGGTGAACGAATAATGCAACCAGAATTCGGTACTGGATTACAGTCACTTTTATTTGAACAAATGACAGATGAATTGGAAAGTGAAGTTACTGAAATAATTACAAAAAGTGTGAATTTTTGGCTACCTTATATTAATATTGAGGAAATTGAGGTTCAAATGAGTGATGAAATGAAAGATAATCACATAGCAAATATAAAAATCAATTTTACCGTAGGTAGTAATATAACAGTCAATGAAATAACATTCACAATACGAGGATAATAAATGTCATTAAATAGTATAACAAAAAAAAGTAATCAAAATAGAGATATAAAATATCTTAATAAAGATTTTGCGAGTTTTCGTACAAATTTAATTGAATACGCGAAAACATATTTTCCAAAAACATATTCAGATTTTAATGAAGCATCTCCAGGTATGATGTTCATTGAAATGGCATCATATTTAGGTGATGTACTTTCATATTATATAGATGATTCATTAAAAGAATCAATGATGTTGTATGCAGAGGATAAACAAAATGTTCTTGGGTTAGCACAATATCTTGGATATAAAACCAAGGTTACAACACCTGCATTAGCAACTATTACAGTTTATCAATTAGTGCCATCGGTAGGATTTGGTAAAGATAATGTTCCAGATTCTCGTTTTTATTTACGGATAAAAGAGGGTATGATAATAGAATCAACTGAAACTGCATCTACATTTAGAACAACGGAATCATTAGATTTTAATGATCCTGATTCTCGTGAAATTACAGTACATGAGGTAAATTCAATTACAAGTGAACCATCTTTATATTTAATCAAAAAAAGAGTAAAGGCAATTTCTGGTACTGTTAAAACAATAACTCAATCATTTAATTCACCTACACAATATTCTAAAATTAATATAAGTGATACAAATATAATACAAATTGTTGATGTTAGAGATAGTAACGGAAATAAGTGGTACGAAGTTCCATATCTTGCACAAGAAATGGTTTATATAGATTATCCGATTTCTGAACAAACTGAAACGGATTTATTACCATATAAAGATAGTGTACCTAATGTTTTAAAACTTTTAAAAACATCAAGACGATTTACAACACAAATAAATAGTGATAATACAACCACAATGATTTTTGGTGGTGGCAATTCAACACAATCAGATGAAACACTAATACCGAACTTTAAAAATGTAGGTCTTGGGTTAAATTCATCAATTGATAGATTGGGTGAATCTTTTGATCCAGCCAATTTCTTAAAAACACGTTCATATGGCCAAGCACCAGCGAATACAACATTAACAGTAACATATTTAGTTGGTGGTGGTGTTCAATCGAATGTTAGGCGTGGTGATTTAACACGTATTCAACGAGTGGAGTTTGAAGATGATGCAAAATCATTTACACCACAACAATTGATAGAATACAATACAATGAAATCAACGATTGCAGTTGAAAACGAAGAACCAGCAACAGGTGGTAGAGGAGCTGAAACTATTGAAGAAATACGTGAAAATGCACTTGCAAATTTCGCATCACAAAATAGAGCCGTAACTACTAAAGATTATCAAGTACGTACTTTATCAATGCCTGCAAAATACGGTGGTGTTGCAAAGGCATTTTGTATACCATATGGAGTTGAGGATAATAAATCATTTTCTTTAAATTTATACATACTTGGTTACGATTATAATAAAAAATTATCGGTTTTAAACCAAGCTGTTAAGGAAAATGTAAAAACATACTTAAACGAACATAGATTATTGACCGATGGTGTTAATATCATAGATGGATTTGTTATAAACGTTGGAGTTGATTTTGAAATCCGTGTTTATGGTGGGTATAATAGACGAGAAGTATTGGTAAAATGTATTAATACAATTACTGAACATTTTAATATTGATAATTGGACTTTTAATATGCCGATTAACATAAGTGAATTAGAATTGTTAATATCAGGAGTTGAGGGTGTTTCATCAGTACCAAAGTGTGTTATAAGTAATAAATGTTTAGGAGAGTATTCAAGACATTCATATAATATAACGGAAGCTACAAAAGGAAAAATGGTTTATCCATCATTAGATCCATCAATTTTTGAAGTGAAGTTTCCAAGTAAAGATATTCAAGGAAAGGTAACATAATGTACATACACTATAACGCATTAAAAGATGCAACGATATATTCACTACAACCAGACCAAAATACAGGTAGGGATGAAATTTTAGAAATAAATAAAACCTATATTCTCGGTCAAAAGGATATTGCACGTTCTTTAATTAAATTTGATATGGATGAATTATCCGGATCTATTTTAAATGGGGATGTTACTGCATCTAATGTTGAATTAGTATTAAAAGAAACTGAAAGTAGTGAGATTCCAACTGAATATACGATTTATGCATATCCTGTTTCTCAATCTTGGGATATGGGTATAGGAACAAAATTTGATGATATTAGTACCGAAAATGTAACTTGGAATTCACGAATGACTGATGTCGATTGGCTAATTACAGGTAGTGATTATTCTAATAATTACACTTCATCACAAACGTTATTCTACCAATCAACAGATTTGAATATTGATGTATCAGTAATAATAGATGCATGGATAAATGGTATTATAGATAATAATGGATTTTTGTTAAAGTTAAGTGATACACAGGAAAACAATAATAATGATTATGGATCATTAAAATATTTCAGTAAAGAAACAAACACAATATATCAACCAAAATTAAGAATATCTTGGGATGATGCAACGTTCTCTACTGGTTCATTACCTGAATTGACATCGGAAGATATCAAAGTAACATTTAAACACCTTAAATCACACTATAAAGTTGGATCAACACCACTTATACGAGTTTTCGGTAGAGAAAAATATCCATTGAAAACATATACCAATCAATATGCATATAATGATGTAACTTATTTACCTTCAACTACTTATTATCAAGTACGAGATGCACAAACAGATGAAATTATTATTCCATTTGGTGATTACAGTAAAGTTAGTTGTGATGAAAATGGTAATTATTTTAAATTGAACTTAAAAAATTGGGAAACCAATCGAAGTTATTATATTGAGATTAAAACAGATAGAAACGGAGTAGTAGAATACTTTTTAGATGATAAATTAACATTTACAGTAGAAAAATAAAAAATGCCAGATAACACATTTACAGGAAAACAATTTGGATACGTAGAAAAGCCAACATATATAAATGGTGAGTTAGTTCGTGCAGTAGATGTTGTTGTAGATGAACTGATAGGGAAACCGATTAAACTAAAAATCGAAACTATTGCAAAATCCAAATTTGATGATTTAAATCAACGGTATTTAGATGCAGTTACTACGGGTAGTAATTATTATGATAATTGGCAAGAGACTCTTGGAATAATAGAAAATTTAAAATTAGAAATTGAACAATATAAACAAATTGTTGATTCAGAAAAAATTCTAACCGCGGTTGCAAATAATGAAACACAAGCTGCCAATGATAGATATGCTTCATTATTGATAGATTTTCAAAATGCAATAACAAAAGGTATTCAAGAAGCTATAGCAAGAGTTTCATTAGAGGCCCAAGTAAGAGGATTACAGGCACAGAAAGAAGTTATGAAACAACAATTGGAAATGTTGAATAATTTGGTTATACAACTTACTGCACAAGTAGATGCCGCACAAATAAGACAAGCTTCATCCGAAGTACTTGATGGTATTCAGGGAACGTATGACCAATTATCAAATACTGGATGGAAAATACCACAATTTGAAGTTGTTGAAAATAATAAACAATTATATATTGAAACATATAATGATGATAAAGTAAAAATATTACAAGGTTCTGCAATTAACTTATATAATTTCAATGAAAATTCACCAGCAGTATTTACTCTAAAAGTAACTGGTGATGCAATTAAGTGGTTGGAAGTACCAAGTACAATAACAATTCCGCCACGTGTTGATACGGTTGCTGGTAGAGGATTTGCACAATTTAAGTGGAAACCAAAAAGAGATGATACAAACGGTAAACGTAAACGAACATTTACAGGGGCGGTTGTGATTACATCATCATTTGGAGAAGTACATACCATAAAGGCAGAATATTGGAGAGAAGTTGATAGAAAAGATACATGGGATCCAAGAGGTATTGTTAGAGCAATCGTTGGTAGAGAATATACTATAAAATAAATCATGGGAATAAAACAATTTAAAGATATCATAGATGATAAAGGATATTTATTATCTGCTAATGATAGAAAAATATTCGAGAGAGAATTATCAAAATCATTATTTGGTTTGGATGGTACTCATTGGTATCGCCATGGAAAAACTGATGTTATTGAATTTATTATATATGATTCAAATAATAATCAATTACCACAAGGTGAATTTGGTAAATTAGTACGATATATTTATTTAGATGATAAAAATATCAGATCATATTTTATGATAAGTGATGTGCCTGATGTTGCGAAGAAAAATGAATCAAGAAGATATGTAATAGATGCAGAAAAATTGATAAAAGAGGCTGGTTATACTGATGGTATATTTAAAACACAGGTTACTTTATTAAATAGACGTGTTGGATCTGAAAACATACCATTTGATAGATTATGGATACATGAAATTTCACCATCACGTACTGAAATTCGAGTACTTCCAGTAATGTTAGATGATGATAAAACTGTATTGGAAGATTTAAGTACGCGATATAATATATATGTGAACGAGAAGGAATTTAGGGATGATACAATTATATATGTAGAAGAATTTATTGAAAATTTGAACATACAAACTGTATTAGAGAATTTTTTAAAAATAAAAGGTAATGTTAGTGATGGTCAAACTTATATTGATTTAATTAACGCAGAATTTGGTATAAAGGGATTTGATATATTTTTAAATACAATTAAAGAAAAATATATGGAAGCTATGCACTATTATCTTCAAAATAGAGTATATGATATCAATTCACTTGAATATGGAAACATTATAGAGGAAGTTCCACCAATCGATTTAGCAGTAGAAGATATAAAGAATACAGCATTAACAACATTACATAATGTTATTGATTATTGTTTGCCAAAACGAAATATTATACAAAATAGTATATTATCCAAGGAGGATCAAGTTACTGCGGATGAAGTAAATGATATTTTAAAATCTATATCATCAGATTCAATATATGAAAGTACACTACCACAAAGTGTAACTACCATAGTAAGAGGATGTATGAATGTAGATGCATTGAATTATAATCCGTTAGCAAAAGAAGATGATGGTAGTTGTGTATTTACAACTTCACCAATAAAGAATGTTGCGACTATTTTAGGATGTACTAATAGAAAGGCTGTTAATTATAATCCATTAGCCACACAAGATGATGGCACTTGTAAATTTTTCGAAGAAAGTTATACAACAACTAAAACGTATTACATCTGGTCAACAACTGGAAGAATAAATTATTTTGATTCCAGTGGGGCACGTAAATGGAGTGGTGTAGAATATGATAGTATAACAATAACATATAATACCGGAGAACCGTTGGAATTGATAGGAGATATACGATCAATACCAAAACCAAAAGAAGTTAAATTCATACCAACTGATATTGTAATATCACCAATACAAGAAGTACAAAATTTTCCAACAATAAATACGAATGATAATTTAATTACAACATACCCATCAATTCGTTTGGATAAAACTAATTTAAATAATGTTATATTTATATAAAAGAACCGAGAGAGAATATGGCATTACAAGATAACACAGAAAATTTCATTACTGGAAATATAACAGGAGATGGTTATATTCTATTACCTGATGGATATACAGGTGGTGGTAGTGGCGGATCCGGGGGTGGTAGTTATAATGTAACATTCACACGTGGTTGCACAAACCCAAATGCCGATAATTACAATCCATTAGCAACAGT
>Ga0102814_10001739_pt1 | contig 15166 bp, 20 predicted proteins | sample ColrivemetaGS741_FD_79112 | JGI IMG/M metagenome (GOLD analysis project Ga0102814, IMG submission 79112) | Estuarine microbial communities from the Columbia River estuary - Flood tide ETM metaG S.741 | ecosystem: Environmental > Aquatic > Marine > Intertidal zone > Estuary | place: USA... | reverse complement strand
GGTCACCTAATGACACAGCTACGGTCTGGTGAAAAAAACTGATGGCGCCCAACAAAAATCTGTATTTTTTTACCATCTTTGCTACAAACCATTTTCTGATTATATCTACACAGCTCTAAACCAGAACTATTGTACAGCGTACAGTAGTTCCAAGGGATATGCTTAGACCTTGATTAACTGTACACTACCGTGTTACTACTATGTGTATTGTTCCTACTAAGGGTATTACTACTATACGCATTACTACTATGTGTGTTACTATATAGTTTGATCTCTTTACTAGTGTTATTAAAATTTTTACGCAGTAATTTTTTTACCACTTTTAGTGTAAGGTTTTTTTGATGTTCGTCTGTTACAGTACGCTTAGTGTTGTAACCCGCGATGTCTACGCTTGTGCTTGTTCATGCTTGATGTTTTCACTCTGCTGCGTCTAGCACTACCACTACTATGTTTAACTTTAGGTTCGTGTGCTATGAAGTGTTTGAACTTTTTCATATGCTTTACTTAGCATGTGTTTGTGTTTGAAATGTGTAATAAATACACTATATGATATACTTACTAGGTCACGAATGCAACAACGACTTGCTCAAGAACAAGTTCAGCGACTATACAGATACACTATTCAAATTCCGTAGTGGAATCTTAGACTGTTTACCTGTGTATGCAGTACATCAGTTTAGTAGCAGTGCACCGCAGGACTATGAACTATGTTGTGCTGACTTTGGATACACGCTAGTTGTAGAGAGTTACGCACCATTGAGTTCTCTATCAACTAGTTCTGCACTGGACTATATAGAGAGTCTAGAGTTATGGTCAACTATACCTTTGGAGGATAGATTAGATCCCGATAATTGTTACATAGAGGATTGGTACTATAACATATTCCACGACACCTACAGTTTAGATGAATACAAAGGGTTGCTGGCCCGACTTTAATCAACACTATATACAGTCATTTAAGAACCATTTACACCATTATTCAGACTACAGCTAGTACCATAAATCATTGTGGCACCTACTATAGGTCTTTGTTGAATTAAGGTGTGCTAAAGGGTGTTAAAAAATTTTTAAGCAGAGCTTCGCTGTGCCTAGGGTTGATACACTAGCAATCGCAACCACAACAACTCTATAGTACCAAGATATCTAGAATCATACACTAAATAGTTAACATTAATTGGAATAGTAGCAAATACTACTAAGAAAACAGTATATGTGAATCCCTCGGAAAGACTATACACTAAACGGAGTATAGATTATGAGAGCATTACATGTACACTTGTACAAGAGCATCAGCTATCGCATATTAAGTGTGATGATAACATTTGCTATAAGTCTAGCACTAACAGGCAATTTAAGTATGGCCAGTAGTATAGCAAGCATAGACGCAGTTATAAAGTTTGTGGTATATTTTTTACACGAACGTGCCTGGGGAAAGGGCATAAGGTATTGGAAGAATAGATCATGAATGAATTATTTCACGCTAGTCCGTATTTGTATATACTAGGATTGATGTTGTTGGCAGGTTGTTTGTTTCGTTATGTATGGAAACATGAGAAACAAACTGCAGAACTGCATAGAAAAGCCAACCATAGGCCATTTAAATGAGATTATATAAAAGAAAAGTTCAAGAACTCTTGCTATTTGGTATGGTAATTAGTCCTGTATTAATTATAATGAGCTTACACGCACTGCTTACTTAGGCATTCTATCGCCGCATAGTCCATACGCATCTATTTTATTCATGCTATCAACTGTGACAAACTCGTCATCAAAGTCAGTCCATACACTTCGTGTTAAGTCTGGGTGATGTATGTGTGGATAACACCAAATGTATCCTCGACTGGTAAGTGTTACAGTATCTTGTTGATGCCAGAACGTATGAGCACCCATTTCCAATAATGCACTCAGGCTATCCAAGTCTTTGGCATGACAAAACCAATTGTCTTGCATGATTATATCAGGACTTACTATCTCTTGTGGGTCATCATGTCCGAAGTATAGTCTATCATTGTGCATTTGTATGTCACATTCAATGCCTCCACACAGATCATATGCATGTAATAGGTATTCAATTCGGTTCTCAAATGACGGTTCCGGTCCTGTTGTGTTACCTCTATGTGCTATAAATTGTTTCATATTCGTTTAAATCCTCTGGTGTTCCCAATCCTTGCATAACATCTACAGATATATGTTTGATGTTACCTATTCCCTCTAGTGCAATTGTATGATTGAATACCGGACATGTATAGAATTCGTTATTAACTCTATCGTTGGCTTGTATCATACGCTCAACACTTTCAATGAATTGAGTTCCATCTCTCCACCAATAGTAACCTACTGTGGCCCAATCGCTAATGGGATCCTTTTCAGCTACACGCTTGATGTTTTGTCTATCATCTACTAGTGCATAACTCCATTTGGGACTACGACCAGGACAATGAAAGCTGGGAATCATTCCACTGTTATAGGGATTGTTTATAATACTTTCTGCATGTTCGCTATCCCATTCGATATGCTGATCGCAATTGCTAACAAAGATATCACTTCCATCTTCAAAGTGTTCCCTTGCAGTCATTATACTACAAGCAGTGCCTTCTGTCAAGTAGTCTAGTTCTATTACATGTGCATCGGGATACCATTCTAACACACGACTTTTAATATCGTGTTGCTTGTGTACAATGAATACACGTTCATCGAACTCCAAGTCTATACAACGTTCACTGTGTACGAACATAGGAACATCGCCTACTTGTATTAGGGGTTTAACTTGATCTGGAAAGCGGCTACCTAGTCCCGCCATTGGCATTATTAGTTTCATAGTTTCTTCATCTCTTGTATTGTGTGTTCTACATCTGTAACTTCTATTACAGTACAACCTGTTGCGTTAGCACATTGAATACCCACTGGGCTATCTTCAAATATAATAGTTTGTTTTGCAGTACTTCTAGTCCAACGCATGCAGTCTTCAAACGTAGTAGGGTCTGGTTTAGCAGGAAAGTCTGTTGCAGTATTAATTTTTACAAAGAAGTCTCTGATTTTCATTATACTAAGACTCCTGTTTACAAATAGTTCTGTGGCATTGCTAGCCACACATAAGTTATATTGCTTAATTGCTAGTCGTTGCATTTCGTTAAACAACTCTTGATTAAACGATATGTACTCTTCCAAGTGTTGTTGTGTGTATGCTTGTTTAATTTCATTTAACTTATCACCGTTAAACTCGTAACCCATTGTGTGTAGTATGCGTATCTTTTCTCTAGTAGGCCTACCCTCAACATCTGTGTTGTTAAACTCTGCAGTTGGACAAAGTTCTTGTACTGCATTACGGAATGCAATTTGATGTAAGACTTTACAGTCTGCTAGTGTTCCATCAAAGTCAAATATTATTGTATTCATTTATCATCCACCCATTGGTCTGCGTGTGCTTGTACTGATTCTATCTTAGTAGGGTCCAATGACAAATCAAAGAACTCTCTAACTACAGTTATAAAAACTCTATCTGGTTCCATCCATGTTTCTGTTTGTCCTTTAAACACACTTTCCTCACCCTCGAATACTGGAAAGCATCCGGAAACACCTGTGTTGTTTTTTCTAAACATAAAATCTAATCCTGCATGTCCATCAAACATAACCAGTGAATCATGTACCAGTAAGCCTCTGTTGTCTTGATTTAGGTAATGTGTTAGGGCTCTAATAATCTCATTCATTAATAGATTTATACTTTCGTTTGATCCATAAAAGAATAAATCTTGTATGCCAGGAACTGACTGGTATATTAAATCATCGTGTTGTATATGTTCAGCTACAACAAAGTTTGTTAAACTATCTCCAAATACATTTTTGTATTGTAGTTTTGTTATATTATCATACCAACGTATTATACGATCAACAAGATGCATTGGAGCAGTAACTACATCATACCTGCATACAAAAACTAAATCGTATGTAAAGTTATTTTTAAGTTCGTGTGTAACTTTTAATTTTATACTATCTGCTATACCATTAAACAGTTTCATCCATCCATGAAATAAATCTTCTTCTTCTTCTTGACTTATAACATTAACTGCTTTGGGTTGTAGTTTACTGTTTTGTAATTTTTCTGTTAGGTCTTTTTTATTCCATACTTGTTGTACATTGTCTGTGTTGTTGTTTCTTTCGTGTGGACTGTTTAAGTAACTCCTAGTTTCTTTTGAACTACAAAAGAAATCTACTTGTACATTATATTTGTTTTTAAAAAACTCTATAAAGTAAGGCACTAAGTAATCACCTGTTCTGTATTGTCCATACATACAGACTGCTATGCGTTTACATCCCTTTGGAAATTTTAACTCACTCATTTAAAAACTCCTCTACAGCAAACTGTAATCCTTGTGCTTGCATTAATTCTTTTAGATCAATGTCTTTGTATACATGTAAGTGTGTAAACTTTATAAAGGTAGAGTAATCACAATAAAAGTTATTATAATCTATCTCTAGTCCAGCCTCTGCCCATGTAGCATTTTTAAAGTAAACAACATTCTCTTGTACATTGTTTAGTTCTATACTTGGCTTTGTTTCTTTGCTAAATGTATTGTTGTTTAATGCACACACTATTACTCTTTGCCTTGCTATATCTACAATAGATTTATTACTAGCAAATGTTAATCCATGCTTATGATGTTGCTCAAGCATATTAATCCAAGGACCATCACTGTGCATAAACATCACTTCAGGATGTTTAAGATAGTCAAACTCATTATCAGTGTTTATTAAACTTTTTAATATTATCATTTCATTCCTTCGCACAAACATAGCCTTGCAGTATTGTTTGCTCTAACAAAGTCTTTATACTTCTCGTCTTTGCTTGTTGCTAACCAAACGCTGTCGCTTGGTGTTAAGTTGTGTTCTTTGCATATAGCAGTTTGCTTGCTCACATAATAGTTATATGTGTAATCGATTGCAAAGTTCTCAATAAGTCTTTCTGCAATAGCATGTGCATAGTAGTTATAGTATTCTGCTTCATATGTCAACTTGTGTAGTCTACTATCTGGTCTACGAGTAAAGTACCAACCTGTTCTTGCGTTTTGTATACCAAATGGTTTACTTAAACTATAAAATACCTTTTCAACATTAGATGGTACTTCTATTTTGTTAATAGCAGTAGTTCCAACATATGCAATATCTAATGCAACTGGTACATCTTGTGGCACATCAGTAAAGTTTCCATCTATACTACTTGGTACACTTATGTACTGTATGTCGTTTCCAGTTTGCATAACCCATTCATAGTCGCCGTTATTTTGAAATATTCCTTTACGTTCTCTACTAGCCCAATAATCTAACCCGCCTGTTATTCCATTTATAGGATAAACATAAAAATCTTCTAAGTCGATTACTGGCTTTAACCATTCTTTAATATTTGTTTTGTATGGATACTGTTGTTTAATTTTAAACTGTGTATCAAATACAACATTATGTACAAGTGCATTCATTGGAACTTGTATACGTTTTGTAAACATTATCTATTAAATACTGCTTCAGCTAGTTGTCCAAAAGTCTTTATATTTTTTAAATCTTCGTCTAGTAATGTTACGCCGTAGTCGTCTTCGATAACCATACCAACCTCTACTAAATCTAAACTGTCTAGTCCACAGTCTTCGTTTAGTCTAGAGCTTTCAGTTATAGTATCTGGTTCAACCACAATCATAAATTTACTTTTAAAGTTTTCTGCTAATTCTTTTATTTTATTCTGGTGCGTCATTGCTTGTTATTCCTTTATTAATACCATCAGGATGGTATGTGTTAATGTATCTGCTCAGCTCGTCCATGTAATGATGGAATGGATTAATTACATTTTGACTTTGTACCAATTGTCCACGCCTCCAACACAATGCACTATTGTGACTGCCGAACTCTACATTAGCAACCCATAGTTGCGGACCAATGTAATACATAAAGCAACACTGGTTACATTTTAATCCTGGAGCATTAATTAATGTTCCATCGCCGTGACTTGGGTTATAGCCATCTCTTATAAATTTAAGAGGTCTAGCGGCTGCAGGTATTCTTTGTTTGATTACTTGATCAAGTTCAATACCTGTATAACTTGTTTGATCGTGTTCGTCATCAAATGCATCTTCGTTCCAACGACCTTGCTTGGCTGCAGTACGAAAACGAATGTTTGTAATTTGTCCAGGGTGTTGTAATGCTTTCTCATAGAACTCATCTATTACACCTTCGTTGACTCCCTTTACAATAATAGCATTAATGGCCATTCTTCTATAGCCTAACTCTAAACAATTATTAAGTGCTTTAAGTTTTTTCTCACGTCTGTTCTCGCCATCTATTTGCATATACCAGTCGTCGTTTGTAAAGCCTCCGTTAAACGCAAGACTAATTGTTGCAGTTGGGTTCCTGTCCATTATTACTTTAAACTCTTCTGCCCATCGTTTACTAGCAAAACGTAATCCGTTTGTTACAACTGCACACTGGTGTCCGTGTTTAGTTGCGGCATCTAATGCTCTACCCAAGTGTGGATATAGTGTAGGCTCGCCTCCTAGTAATCTAAATGCTACTGGTCTAGGTAATCTAGCACACACATCTTCAAACCATTCAATGTCTAGCATTTTATAATTTCTAACTGGGTTGTAACAAAAGCTACACTCCATATTACATTCAAATGTTAAGTCAACATATAAGAAACTAAATGGATTACTTTCTATATCATATGTAGGTACATCGTGAAACACCGGTGGTGCATCGTCTAGTATTGTAATATTATCCTTAACAGGGTCTCCTGTTAACGGCATATTCATTGGTTTGTGTAACTTGGCAGCAACTCTATCAGTTGTGTTGAGGTTTTTATTGCTCATAATGTTCCTTCATTAACTTATACTATTATTTATCTAAAGATAAATACTGCTATGATCATACATATACCAGTCATTGCATGCGACAACATGTACAAATTACTTAAACATTATAACATAAAAGCACTACATTTGCAAACAAAAATTGGATTTGAACAGCTCGCAGAGCAAGATCCCATTATATTAGTAGGCGATTGGGAGCCAACAATTAATTATAATATCAACGATAGTGAAGTTGTTGTTGAGAATCTGTATAGTAAAAACTTCTATTGTAAGTTTCCTAGCTTTCATAGGATATCATTGTGGCACAAGTACATACACAATACAGAGAGTATAGATGATACAATAGTACAACAACATGATTATGATATGTGGTTTAGAAACATTGTACATCATAGTAACTTAAAATTAAGAACAAAGGAATCGTTTGATGATTAAACTAAAGTCAAGCAAGATGAACAAGGTTGCAGTTTGTTTATATGGTCAATACAGAACAGGTGACTATGTATTGCCGTTTATAGCAAAACAGTTTGAACTTGAGAATGTAGATGTGGATTTCTTTTGTAGTTTTAAAGACTTCAACACATACGAAAGAAATAAAACTTATCAAGAAAACAATCAGCCAGGTGAGAAAGAACTTATTGATGTTGACGCTACAACAGAATACATAAAGAAAATATTAAAGCCTACAATCATAAGACCAATAACTACACCTACTCGAAATAAACAACGCTACAAGGTAAGCAACATGTTATCTGGTATCATAGAAAGTTTAGCTCTTAAACAAAGACACGAATTAAAAACAAACACACAATATGATTTTGTATTTTTATTACGATATGATGTGTTATTTAATGATGGAATAATTAAACAAATATTAGATAAGCTACGAGGATTAAATTTAGAAGAGATGCAATCTCTGACTCGTACTAACAAAGAATGTTTATATGCAACTCTAATATCTAATCCAGAGAAGTTCTCAAACATACCTCGTTATAATGCAGTACAAGATCTATTTTTTGCAGGTTCTAGTTTAGCGTTTGATTTATTGGCAACTGCATATCAACGTATGTTAGTATTGGGAAAGCAAGAACACGCTATACTAGATTACTATACAGATGGACATGTTATACATAACATAGCCTGTGAAGAATGTGGAGTAGTATTAATTGACATAAACACTGTATTAGATGTTAATATTTTCTGGGCATGCATTAGAAGTGATTTTGATTTAACACTTGATGTACATCTAGAATCAACACTACGTTCTGCAACAGAAAGTTGGATGTCCAGTCATGCTAATGCAAGGTATGACATGTATGATTAAATTTACATCATACCATAAGTGGTCAGAGGACTCTGCTACTCATCAAATATTATCTAAGAAATGGGACTTAACTAACATAAAGGAGATGCGTACTTTTTTTGATTTGCAACAATCTGCTTTTATAGAATACAGTGATAGGTTTAATGAATTACATAAGCCACACGCAGACGCAATAAAAATAATGAATCAACGCAGAATTAATAGATACCTCCCAGATGAATTTTATAGTAATGCTAATCAAAATAAAATACAAGGTTTTTCAAAAAGTGATTTAAATAATTGTGTACTGTGGGAAGACAAAAACAAGCCAACAACAATAGTAATTATAAACAATCATGCATCATGGCAAGAAGCATTATATGGAAACATACACGGAACTAATAAACAGAACGGCAGTGACTTGCATTACTATGCATGGCTAACTAGAAATGTTCACTGGCTTAAAAAGTCTGACCAGTTTAATCTTATCAGCATAACAGAAGACTTGCGTAGAATAGAAAAGAATCCACTTGTGTATCCTAGTTACTTTATGGACGGTATTAGTGATAAGTTAAACACTGTTGAGAAGATGGCAACTTACATTAAGTCTATATTTGATACTGAGTTCATAGTGTATAATACTTGTAAGAATGCTATGGTGGGTGCTTTGCTCGCCGAGCAGCTAAATGCTAAAGGATGTTTTATTGAAGATGGTTCTACATCATTTGTATCTGATAATAAATTTACAGAATGGAAGTTTGATGGCGACACAGTAGTTTTTGATTATGCTGTAGACAATGTATATTTTCTTAGTTGGTTAAGAGAAGTATATTTTGATATTGTTAACAAAACAAATACAAAAAATATAAAAGAAGTTATGTTAAGGACTCCAAAAACATTGTGGGGTTATTATAGTGTTGCTGGTATTGAAGACCAAGATTATTTTACTCCTTGGAGAAAATATTTAGAAAAAGATAAAAAGAAAATAAAGAACTTAGAGTTTAATCTTTTAAAGGATTCAAATATGTTTGATATACAAAAGCATATACGTAAAAGTTTTTATTCTTTTGTTAATCGCTTTTAACTTTTTATCTTTTTAGATCGTATTCTATTTTGCATACATTGTAAAACTCTACTAACCCAGGAAATGTTTCAGCGAAGTTTGAATTACTTCTATCATCATATTCTTTAATAAACGAATAGAACCTAGCACGTTTCCTTGAAATGTCTGTGTGCTTAGTTGTGCCATCTTCGTTTTGTTCGTAGCTACAATGAATTAACATATCAACAAATATTCTTTTTAGTTTAAGTGCTTCCCATGTTTCAAATGTATTAGCTGAAGCCCATTCGCTGTTAGAAATATTTTCATACATAAAGTTAACTGCTGGATACATATATTTTTGTATTAATGGCAATGTAACAATGTGTGGATCTAAAAAGTCAGGAGCTCTAACATATGGAATGTCTACTCCAACTCTGTCAAGTTTAGATGATGTATTATTAAATTCAATATCCCTATCCTTGTTTAGATTTGCTTTTAATATTGGTTCTGGTTGCAGTCCTTTTTCTTTTGCCCAGTCATGCAAACTATCTCTGTTGTATTTCTTTTTTAGATATAAAATATATTCTAAGAATTCGTTAATAGTTGTAATACTAAAAATATTAAATGCAGCCATAAATGTTACACGAGTGTCTACAGTGTTTGATAAAAAGTATTCTACATTACGAGTAAACAAATTCCAATCCATTCCACGCCTACTGTACTCTGCTTGTTTGTTAACGCTTTCAGCACTTACAAATAATGTAAAGCGTTTAATTGACTTTGTAGAAAGCAACTTGTTTACAACATCAGTAAACTCTTTCCACTTGTCGCCTGGTGGACATGCATTACTATTAATTGCTATTTCTAAATGTGGTTGTGGGTTGTCTAATAAAAATTGTAAAGTTTTTAATGTGTGTTTGCTTAGTAATGGTTCGCCACCTGTAATACGAAATGTATGCATGTGTTTAACTGCTTCAGGATACCATTTCCAAAATGCATCTGTGTATGGGTTGTCTTCACTAGCTTTAAGTGGCATATCTTCTGTCCAGTTAAATGCTGTACCATTTGCTAATTTATAGGGACCTTTGCTTTTAATTTCTTCTGCCCACTTACTACTGAATGTAGGACCACAGTACGAGCATTTAAAATTACACACATTACTAAAACTCACCTCTACATATTTTGGATAAACTTCTTCTTCGCCTGTTGAATTAGCAATAGCGTCATACTGGCTAAAGCTGTAACTGTCCATACTTTTTAATACACGGTCACTAATGTTGCCCGCATCTTCTATACGCCAACAGTAGTCACATTCCTTAGGACGCTGACCGTTTAACATTGCTTTGCGTTGTTCTTTTTTAAATCCAGTATTGTGTAATGCACTAGGATTATCTTTTAATTCTTCTAATGGTATTCTGTGTGCTACTGGGTGATGACAACTGTGTGTTAGTCCCACACCCAAATGCATAGTAACTTGTGTCCACTTAGCCAAGCAGAAGCCCGGCCCTTTGTCATTTAATGCCTTACGCATTTGTTTACGATTGTCGTCATCTAATACAGGATTACCATTTTTGTATAGTGCTATATCGTACTCGTGTATTTTTTTAGTCATTTTGTTTTACCACCATTGCTATTGCATATTCTTTTTCGTCTGACACACTAAGGTTCCATTTACCTTTTACATCAGTAACTACAATAGGTTGCTTTCCATTCTTTCCGTATGAGAATTGTTTAGCATCTGTAATGCCGCTTGCTTTGATTGAAGCTTCCTTAACAGCCCAACACTTAGATATGTACTCGGGTGTTAGTTCTTTTTGTTTCTCTAATTCAGTTAGAAACTGATTAGTAAATCTTGTTCCATACTTGTTGAATAACGTTTTAATTCGATTAATAGATACAATGTCTACGCCTATGTTCATATTATTCTAATGTATCCTCTACTTGGTCTTCTCTGATCTGAGCACCCATTCTGCTTGGATTAATATATACCTTCTTAAAGAAACGCGAACCTTCTTTACCTAAATCAGCAATTTCTAAATCTAATTTAGAGCGTAGTTCGTAACCTAGTCTATTACTTTCGCTTTGTAATGTATCATAGTTCCAACGCATGCCTGTGCGTGGACATAATTGATCACTGTCAGCTTCAAAGTTAGGCAATACATTTTCTTTATAGTATTGTGTAAGCCAATCAAAGTCTCTAACATTTTTCCAGTCCCAACCTTCTCTGCCAATGTTTGTCATATGACATCCAAGCCTAGCGCCATAGATTGCCCATAGCCCATTCTCACTATCGTCACCAACACTCATCCAAGTAAGTAGTCGTTTGTAATTCTTATCGTGTACTTTTTCTTTTAGTTGTAATGGATCAATAACATCGCCGTCAACTAATCCCATCTTAACTCCTTCACGGAAACCTGCACGCCAAGCCTGTAATGGACTAGCATTGTTCATTACATCACAGTAGATGTTATTCATCTGTACGTAATTAATATTCCAACAGAAGTCTACTTGAGCTCGCTTGTCTCCTGCTGGTGCATTCTCATGTGTTTGCATTCCGTACACTACTGGTTTGGGCCAGCACTTGATTCCACCATTGCCGTACACTAATCCGTTTACTGTATTCTTTCCTGCCCAACTGATAACATCTGTATCATTAATTTTACTCATGTCTACTTCAACACCAAAGAAATCTTCTTTAACAATGTTGTCTGCATCAATAGTAATAAATCTATCTGTTTCTGCTAAGTCGGCCGCCGCCTTGTGTGCTGCATCACTTCCAAACACGCCGTGGCTTCTCTTGGCCCACGGAGCTTTATTAATTAAGTCGTTATAGTTTTCATCTGCGTTTGGTTCATCGTAGCTAATGAATACTATATCAAATTCATTAATGCTTTGCATCTTGCTCATGTATATCTCCTGTGCTTACTGTTAAGTAATTGTTTTTATATAATAACAATGGCTTCTTCGGCCATTTAAAATCTATAGTTGTGTTAGCTTTATTTCTTAATAATTCATCTGCTCTTATTTCAAATGCACCAACAAAGTTATCCACAACTGTATCACATACAACAACCTTTAGTGTATTCTTTCCACCAAAGTAATATAACTGCGATTCATTTAAGTCACTAGTTACATGTAATGTATTATCTACTACTTTAATATTTATGTCAGTTTTAGTTTTAGTTTTTGATGATTGTATAATTTTATTTAATCCATCTTTGTTAGTAGACATTGTAGATGTTAACGACCATCCATAATCATTAAACACTTGTTTAGTGTATAAACTTATGTTGTTCCAGTCTACTTTCTTAGTGATGTTTGTTCCTAGGTCAATAACCTGAACACCTTCTTTAAACAACGACATTGGATCTACTTCGATAGTGCTTATTAAATGATCTGGGTCATTCTTTTTTGTAATGTATATGTCTAGTAACTTAGTTTCCTTAGTTGATATTTCTGTAATGTCTCCTAGGTTCTTAGAACTTTTAATCTTATATTTGTTTGCTTGTACAAGTACTTTGTTACTATCGTAAAATGCTTTAACAAATATTTCAGCATCATCTGGAATAATATCTTGCGTAAAGGGTAATAGTTTATTATGCTTTGATTCAATTACTAATGTTGTACTACGTAAATCTATATCCCATTTCTCTTTAATAACATCCCATATCATGCCGTACTTTTTTAAACTAGCTTTGCCTTGTATGATTTTTGCACACACTGGATTAGTAGTTTCTATTTGAGTCATTCCTTCAGCAACAACTGCCGGAGCAGTTCCATTAATTTTAAATATCTTACCCTTGTCGTTGAAAACAATATAGTAAGTATGTTTAACGTTTTGTTGTTGTCTTGTAAGTGTCTCTGTGACCATTAAAAATATCTTCTGTCATGAACTCTTGTTCTCCGTAATATAGATTAGTAGCGACTGCGTAATTTTGAATTTTAACTTTTGCTCCATCACTGTTCCATACATTTAATCTATCAGTCCATTTATCCCACTGCCCAATAACTCCATCTGTTAATGTTGTTGGCATACTGATTGTGTTTATAATATTGTTATGTAGTGCTGGCTGATCAAAAAGTATTATTGTATTTAATAAACTGTACATTATATCACTTTTATAATGCTCTGGCTTATGTGCTTCAGAGAAATAGTGAGCAAACACTTCTCTCCAGTTTTGCATAAACACATCTGCTAGTTTAAAAAACGCAAGTGCTAAATCTGTATCATGTTTAAAATAAAACATATGTGAGTAAATTGTATTGAGTTTATATTCTTCTCCAATGGAGTTAGTATGTTTGTTTTCTAAATGAGATCCTTTAAAGTTAGATGCTTGATTAAAAAAGTAAATGTCGTAATGGTCTTCTAAGTATTCCCATATGCTATCGTGATTCTCTTTTACAAGGCTTGCACAGTCAATAACAATGTTATGTTTGTATGGTGTTGCCCAATATAGTTGCCAGTCATTTACTCTAGTAATTTCATTAGCAGGGTATGGCATGTCTATAAGATAATCAAATGCTTCTTCGTAATGTCGTGGTAAACGATCTAAGTAGTTTGTTACTAGTGTTACACTAGCATTGTTGTTATGTATTTTAATACTGTATGCAAGTGCAGTAGCTTGTTCAAATTCAAACTCTTGCATTGCAAGTATTACATATCCTCTGTCTTCTTTAATTTGCATCAAAGGCCTCCATTAAGTCTGGTATAACTCTGCCCAATGCTCGTTTGTTCATTACATGTATGTCTTGTTTGTTTACTTTAACTAAGATGTTCTTCCACATTTCTTTTTGATCATGTGATACAATTATCCATTCGTTTACATCTTTTGTTTCTACTATGTCATCTTTTTGACTCATGTTTACTAATGCAGTATCATCAAAGTTGCCTAAGTATTCTTGTGTGTCTTGCATGCCTGCTAGTATGTGTACTGCTATGCTAACACAATAGTCTGTGCGGAATAGTTTGTTTGGGAAGTTGTATAAGTATTGATAGAAATCATAGTTGTCAGCAACATGAGCCCATGTATCAAAAAATAGTTTACTAAAGTCAGTGCGGTCAAAATACACAACAGTACTCCACCACATTTTAATTCCTGCATCATATAAGAAGCGTTCTTCTAGTGCTGGCTCTTCATTTCTAACTGTGGTTGCATTGTCAAACATACACACTGGATGCTCGCTATCAAAATACTTTAATAGTATATCTGTTTTTACAATGTAGTCAATGTCAAGTAATAATGTTTTTTCAAATGGACTGTATTGATATATTTTATGCTTGTTGCTGTTATTAAATTGTGCAGTAAACTCTGTCCAAGGGCTATCGAAGTGCCGTCTATGATTAGGCCTCATCTCATCTTTGGTAATTACAATATAATCAAATACCTCGTTAACTAATTCCTTTGAGTGACTTTCTTCTAACCAACTCGCAGAGCCTTCGTCTGTAATTAAACACACAGGTAGTTGTAGATTTTGTTTAGCATACTTACCAGCAGTAAGTGCCATCTTTACATAATCTAATTGATCGTTGTTGTAAGCAAAGAAGCAAATGCCCTTTGGTTCGAGAATAGATTCCATTACCAGTCCATTATTTTCTTAATGTTACGAGCTTTCTTTATCTTTTCGTTTTCAATATCAAATTCAGTAGTAGCACTAGTGTATGCATCAACAAGTTTTTCTAATAGCTCAGATAAACTTTTTACTGTGATAGGATTGTTTTTGCTATCAATAACAACAGAACTTTTGTGACCTAAGTCTATTAATGTTTTTGCAAACGCTATTGTTTCGTGGTCAGCAATAAACACACCACCTAAGTGATGTACAATTTGTAGTTGTGCTACTCTATTTCTAATATTTCTTTTTTGATTGTTAATCGTTAAAGCATAATTACTAAAGTCTAATGCTTTCTCGAGTCTTTCGTCCATAGAATACTCCTTTATTATATATGTATATAATACACTATTTAGTTTG
>Ga0102814_10001735_pt1 | contig 15183 bp, 32 predicted proteins | sample ColrivemetaGS741_FD_79112 | JGI IMG/M metagenome (GOLD analysis project Ga0102814, IMG submission 79112) | Estuarine microbial communities from the Columbia River estuary - Flood tide ETM metaG S.741 | ecosystem: Environmental > Aquatic > Marine > Intertidal zone > Estuary | place: USA... | reverse complement strand
TCCTGTTGGTCCTGGTATAACTTACACTTGGGTAACAAGTGGGTTGATAAATTCAGGACAAGGAACCGATGTAGTTGATTTGAATTTATCATCTTTATCAAATGGAGTAAATACTAATGCGGTTGGTGTTTTCATAACAGATCTTAATGGGTGTGTTAGTGATACGGTTTTCATTGATGTTAATGTATTAGATATAAATCCGACTATTGATCCTATTGGACCTTTCTGTTCTAATGATCCTTGTGTTACATTAGTTGGTAGCCCAGTTGGTGGTGTTTTTAGTGGTATTGGAGTTGGTGGGGGTAACTTCTGTCCTGATATGGGTAGTAGTAATATAACATATACTTATATACAAAGTGGGTGTACTTTTGATACAACAATATCTATTATATCAAATCAACAACCAACAATACTAAGTATTCTACCATCAAGTTTGTATATAGAAATATGTGAAATGGAAACATACCCTGTTACTTATACAACACAAACTGATATATCTGGTACAGATGAATGGGTATTTGGTGGTCAAACAATCAGTGGTAATTTGAATGTTGTTTATGATACACCAGGATCTTACGAGATAGAGGTTACTCATTATAGTAATGGGTGTCCATCAGAAACATTTAGTATATTGGTGGTTGTTGCTAGGTGTCCATCTTTGATATACTACATACCAAATTCCTTTACACCAGATGGTGATGGTTATAATCAGTTATGGGTACCTGTATTCACAGAGGGATTCGATCCATTTGATTTTCATCTAACAGTTTTTAATAGATGGGGTGAAATCATATGGGAATCATATGATGCTACTGTTGGTTGGGATGGTACATACGCTGGTAAGATAGTACAAAATGGATCTTATGTTTGGAAGGTTGAGTTTGGTGACTCATTCAATGATTCGAGACATATGGATTTCGGAACGGTCACTATTTTAAGATAATAAAAAAGTCCCATTTTTCAATGGGACTTTTTATTTTTAAACTTTCTCGTAGTGAGAGAAGACCATATTATAATCACCTCTACCTTGAGTTATTGTTCTTAGATTAGTCATATAACCAAACATCTTAGAGATAGGAACCTTTCCGGTGATATATTTCAATTCACCTTTATTATCCATTTCGGATATAATACCCTTTCTCTTACTAAAATCACTAACAACACCACCAACATAATCTTCGGGTGTTATAATATTAGCGTTCATAACCGGTTCTAATAAACAAGGATCACACTTAACCAAAGCTGATTTGAATGCTAAATTAGCAACCATTTCAAATGAGTAAGCATCTGAATCAACATTGTGGTAACTACCATCAAGAAGTCTAACTTTAAGATTTTGAACAGGGTATCCGAATGCACCATTCTTCAAACTATTTCTAAATCCCTTTTCGATAGCTGGGATATATTCTTTAGGAATATTACCACCAGTAACTTCATTAATAAATTGTAGTCCTTCTACATCTTCATCAGCGGGTCCAATCTCAATAGAGATATCAGCAAATTTACCCTTACCACCAGTTTGTTTGCTTAAAACTTCTTTATGTAAGACAGTTTTTTGTAACCTCTCTTTATGAGCAACCTTTGGAACACCCTTCGATACATCAATACCAAAATCAGTTTGTAATCTACTTACAATAACATCAAGATGCAACTCACCCATACCACTAAGGATAGTTTGACCAGATTCATTACCAGTAACAATAAGAGTTGGATCCTCTTCTGTTAGTTTGGATAAAGCAACTGATATCTTATCATAATCACCTTGTGTTTTAGGCTCAATAGCAATTGATATAACTGGATCAGGGAAATTCATAGACATTAATTCCACCGGGTGGTTAATATCACAAATCGTTTGACCTGTGTTGGTATTTTTAAGACCAACAACTGTTACTATATCACCAGCTAAAGCAACATCAACAGAGGTTTTATTCTGAGCGTGCATCTGGAATATTCTAGATATTCTCTCATACTCATTCGTATAAGGGTTTAAAACCACATCACCAGGTCTCAATTGACCAGAATAAACTCTAATAAATGTAAGCTTACCATGTTTATCAGACATAATCTTAAACACTAAAGCACTAAAAGGATCTTCTACTTTATTACCTTTATCTTCCGGACTCGGTAAGATATTAATAATAGTATCTAATAAGGTTTGAACACCCTTATTCTTAAAAGCTGATCCACAAAGAACAGGTATAGCTAAGTTATTAAGACAAATATCACGAAGAGCTTCATTGATACCATCAACGGTAACCTTATCTTCTAGATATTGAATCATAAACTTATCATTCAAATCGGCTATTTTTTCTAACATAATATCTCTATACTCTTTAGATATTTCAATCATATCTGTTGGTATAGTTTCGATAGTAACATTCTCACCCATTTCACCTGATTGTTTTATAGCAACCATATTAATAAGATCGATAATACCTTCAAAGTTATCTTCTGAACCAATAGGTAATTGAATAGATATTGGATTAGCTCCAAGTCTAGTTTTAATTTGATTACAGACAGCTAAGAAGTCAGAACCTACTCTATCCATCTTATTAACAAATGCAACACGACTAACTCCATATTCATTAGCTAATCTCCAATTTGTTTCGGATTGTGGTTCAACACCATCAACAGCGGAGAAAAGGAATACCAACCCATCAAGAACACGTAAGGATCTATTTACTTCAACTGTGAAGTCAACGTGACCTGGTGTGTCAATAATATTAATTTTATTTTTGTTCCAATAGCAAGTAGTAGCCGCAGATGTAATAGTTATACCTCGGTCTCTTTCTTGAACCATGTGATCCATTGTTGTATTACCATCATGTACTTCACCAATTCGATGATTTACTCCTGTGTAATAAAGTATTCTCTCTGTTAAGGTTGTTTTACCTGAGTCGATGTGGGCGACAATGCCTATATTTCTTGTTTTCATAATTTTCAAAATTTTTATATAAACTAACGTCAACCGAAGCCTTTCTTACGGAAGTGTTAATTTTGTTAATAAAGTTTAGGGTATAAAAATTTAGTCAACCACCAGGATTTGGGTGATTGAATTATAAAACAGCGCGTATTTGAATTACGTTTTTCATTGTTCGTTATATATTAGATTCGGAAATAGTTTATTTTCCGATTACAAATATAGTAATTAAATTAGTTTTTTTGTTGTTTAGTGAATAAAAAGAATCCAAATATAACTCCTAATGCAATTCCTACTCCAACAGTGGATGTTATGATACCAAGTATAAATCCTATTATACCAGGTAGTAAATTAAATCTATCCATTACTTCTTCACTCTTATTTTTTTACACTTAAATTTCTCTATAAATAGTGTATCTGTGTATGGATAACTAAATGACTCAATATAAATACAATATGGATCACATTTATAATCTTCATAGTGGAAGTGGTGTGATGGAATAGTTATAGTATCATTTATTACTAAAGTTTCGGTTCCTTCAAACACATACTGTTCTGTCACTTTACATGATGATAGTAGTGTTAGTAGTGTTAGTGTGTAAATTATTATTTTCATCTTTTAATCATTATTAACTAGTATAACATTATAAGTTTCATCATCATACATCAGGTTATATGAAGCATATCCATATCTACTTATAGAAGACCATATTAGATTACCATCCACATCGTGATGATACTCCATAATATATTCTCTTATCGATTCACCTTCTGGTGTTAATGTTAGAATATACATATCCGGATGTGTCAAACAACTAAGTTCCATTTCTAGTTCTTCAATACAAAATTCATATAACCCACTTGGGATATTAAGATTTTTTATTTCTTCGTGTACATTCATATTAATCTAAATAACCATCATCACCAACATACTCTTTGTTATTTTCTTTAGCTAGATTTTTAGCATATTCAACAGCTTCTTCAACTTCATGAAATTCCTTTCTTGAAGCAACTGCGTAATCATTTATCTCATAACTGAGAGCTGGTATTATTTCAACAACTGATATTTTATTTCTATCACCACAAGGGAAGATTATAAAGTATGGCATATTATTTAATTTTATAGTTAGGAAACATCTTTTTGAAGTTCTTCATTTTGTTTTTTCTTTTCTTTGATGGTACACGTATTCTTGAATACCAACTACCATCACCACCCGAACCCCAATTTACAGTATTTGTATTTGGATTTAGGTTATCCTTTCTCTCTCTTTTTGGTTCCTTATTATATTCAGACCCGCGTCCTCTTCTTTCACTCTGTGTTTTCCACCACTGTGTTGATATATAATCATCATCTTTACCTAACTTATAGAAGTAATTAAATACCTCCATTCTTTCTTTATGTTCGGTTGATAATGGGTTGACACCAACGAATACTTCTAATGGCTTGGTCTTTTTACCAAAAAGTTTATTGAGTTTAAATTCTCGTATTTTACCAATTGGTGTATAACACTTTGGTCGGTAATAGTATTTACCCATTATATTCTTAATACGTCTATACTTCTTATCCAACATACTAAATATTAATACCATATTTGGAAATATCTGAAAACATTTGGACTCTCATCTTTATCTTTTGATAAAGATATTGGGAATGTTTTATCATTATCGTTATCCATTATCTGGATACCACTATCTGAAATATCAACTATTTCATACTCTTTACCTGGTGTTAGTAAAACAGCCATTGGTCTAATACAAGTTAGTTTTTGACCAACCGAGATTCGCCTACTATTTATTGATATTTTATTTGACATTCTTTGATATTTTGACAAATATAAGGAAAATATATTAATCTATCAAATCCGAAGATGGATTTATTTCTAAAATGTTCTATCTTTTAATACAATATTAACTGTTTTTGTTGGTATGTCTTTTACTCTTTTCAATTTAGAATATGAATGTAACTTTTTAGTACCACTCATTTTATTTCGTGAGTATGTCCACCCCATTTCATTATATGAAATATCATAAAGCTCTAATCCATACTCTTTTTGTAAAAATGGTAGAGCAAATCTGAGTGTTTCTAGTATTTCAGAAACATTGAATTCATTATAATCTACACTATTCTCTTTCTTATGTATCTTAATCTTTACTGATGGATCAGAAGATATTGGATTTCCTACATTATCTCTTACTCTGTTCATCTCAATATCAACAACAATAGTAAATCCCAAATCACTTAAATCAATTAAGGATTCTTCAACTATATCCTTTAAGTCAGGCGTTGAAAACGGGTCTTTTTTCTTTCTTAAAAAGGAAAAGTTTTTAAATATTTCATATGTTTTAATATACTTCATTAAACTATATATTATTACTTCTGAATGGTTCTATATCCTTGAAAATAGTATCTAATAACATCTTTAGACCTTTCTTTGAACTAACTATATAATTGATATATTCTTTAAGAACTTTTTCATTATTACATTGTAATTTCAAAAGATATGATTCTCTTCCTTGTAAACATGAAATTGGGTGAATCTCAAAGTGTAGATTATCAACACTTGTATATGATTTATTATTAATAGGACTAACTTCATCTAATGTATTATATGGTGATGATAATTCTGGTTTGTATTCATCATTTGTATAAGTTATAAACTTATAATTACCACCATCTTCCAATCCATATTTATCATCTGTTGTGAATTCAGAATGCCAATCATCAATATAATTTATTTGGTCAAAACCAATATCAATTGAGTTTGATGTTGTTTGCCAATAACTCTTTTCTAGTGATTTATCATAGAACGATAACTGTTCCATTACTTGCATTAATGTTTTGAATGGGTAGTGTTGATAAGCATTAGAGCCACTTGGACCTTCTATATCTTTACCACCATCATATTTTGTTATAATATATTGGTCTTCATATTTATAAAAAAAGAATTTGATACCATCAAATGCTATAACATGAAATCTGATTATACCATTATCTACAAGTGTATAGTCAAGTTCGTTATCTTTTATAAATTGGATTATCTTTTCCTTTTCCTCTTTTGAAATTTCTATCATAGATTTATATATTAAATTCATTAATTAATATATAAAACAATGAAACATTTAACCTCATATAAGATATTTGAATCTATTGATATAGATTTAGTTAAAATAGAATCAACTCTTAATGATATTCTATTAGAATTGAAGGATTTGGGTTATGATGTTTTAGTCGATGTTAATTACAAAGATTTCGAGTCTGATGATGGTCACTCAGTGAAGATTAAAATAGTATCAGAAAGGAAAGAAGAACTTTACTCAATATGGAGACAAGATAGAGAAGATTATGCTAAACGTGAGTATAATAAATGCTCTGATGTTTTAGAAAGGGTAGATGAATTTTTAAAATCTGTTGGGTTACAATCTACAATTCCATATTCAAGTTGGGATAATCTTGAATATGGAATTGTAACACAGGGGTATGATAATACTGGTACTTGGCAGTATGTGGCTGTGTCTCGTTATGAACCAAAAATTTCCTGATATATCTTGTGATATTTTAATTCTCTTCTTCTTGGGTGCATAACAGTATTAACTAATCCTAGTTTGTGATTATAACCAACTGATAAAGTTTTTTTCTTAAACTCAACAATACGAGTATCTCTATTTTTAGAGTAATCTCTTGATTTATAAGCATTCTTCGATAACTTACAAAGTTCAATATAATCAGATTCATTCATATCCATGTTGAATCTTTCTTTAAGTCTTTGTTTCGTGTGGTTAAATCTACTTTTTGGTATTTCCATATTTAATCTTTTTGTGAAATTGTGAAAATAAATGCGAATAATAGTAAGAATAGTTGCCACCTCCAAGCAGCAATATCTAAAAATGATCCAGTTACATAAAACCCTGACCATAATTTCCATACACCCTCAAAGAACCCAAACTTCATAGATTGTCCAAGTATTGTGAATAGTAACATCATTACTGTTCCAACAAACGGAATAACAGTTGTTAATGTGTATAGTTTAAGTGTCCATCCAATATTAGAATCACAAAAGTCGAAATCCTTTAAATACTCTCTCATATCTAACCAATCAGATTTGAAAATTGGGATGAATGGGAATAAAATATAAAGTATGTTTTTGAATTTTTCCATTTCACAAAAATAGTATTTTTATTTAGAATTTCAAAGTGTTATCGAGTATTTCTATTAATTCCTTTTGATAATATTTATAAATGTCTTTAATGTTTAGAACATTTATCTTTTTGGTATTTTTATTACCATTATAATTCATAATAATATCTTTATGTTTATGTTCCATAACATAAATTTTATCAGACCAATCTAACATCCATTCCTCAAGTGGTGTTGTTCCTTCTTTCTGACAAGTCTTATGATTGGTTCCAGCTGACATAAAATCAAATTCAGGGTACTTCACCGAGAAGTGGTCTTCCGCTGTCTTAGACCTCATCTTATTAGCTGAGCAAACAAAAAGTATATTCATAACTTTTTCAAATCCTTTATGAAAGATTCATAACATTTGGCTTTGATGTTTAGTTTCTTACACAAATCTAGATCATCCGGGTGTGTATTAACTGAACACAACTCACTTATTTCAGAGTTAATGGTTATTAATTTTCTTTCATACTCTGATATTAATTCATCTACTATCATATTATTTTAATATTTTATCAATTTTTTGATTACGAACTTCTGATATATTATTATATGCTGTTATCTCTTGATTTCTAAACCAAGGTGAGTAAAGGCTAGGTTTTGTACATATCTATCAACAGATGATTTCATTAGGTTATAAACCTTGGTATTTTTGTCTTTTTTATATCTTATTAACACATCAATGGTATGAGCTGGTTTATCAAAACCCCTCATATAAACCGGAACATTATATTCCAATTGTATTTTTAGTCTTGATAATCTAGTTACTTTCATTTTTTTCTATTAAAATACCATCAACTTCTCTGTAATTCTTTTTTGTTTTTATGACTTTGTGATCTTTTCTATTAGATTCTGCACTTTTGTTGATAGAATATAACCAAGCATCATGTTGAGCAACCGCCTTTCGCTCTATATTAATACTATTAACTAAGTCTTCTCTTGTTTGATTTTTTAGTAGGTAGTAAACTTCTTGTCCATGTTTAGTATCCATTATGATAACAGATTTTGTATCCAAGTAGTTTCTTAGTTTATCAGCGAGTTCCCAATCTTTATTATTTCTAGCCTTTGATCTTATATCAACCAATTCATCGATGTAATAATCATCTAGGTTATCTAGTGTTCTTTTATCTTTAGTATCAATTAGTAAGCTTTCAGCTGATTCTAAAGCATCTCGCCAATCTATATCATTGTGATGAGCTTTTAGTTTATAACCCTCACCGACTATTTTCTTTAATATCTTCCTCAGTTTATCATCCATAATTACAAATATACGGAATTTATTTTAAATACAAATTAATATATATAGTTAGTGAAACATTTAAAAGAAAGTCAAGATACATGGGCCGGATCTAACTACGCTTATAACCAAACCGTAGTAACTAGAAACGCCGAGATATTTAAAGTGAATGATGTGGTATCATATCATTGTGATTCATGTGAATTTGATTTTTTCACATATGATGAAAATGAGGAATACTGCACAATCTGTGGATCAGAAAGTATAAATAAAATAAAATAATAATTATGAAATTAAAAAGATTTAATGAAGACATTACTGATGGTTCTGTTATACCACCAAATGATGATATGTTTCAAACAAGCATATTTAATGATATAGAAGGTGATTTAGAAAATATGTCACCCGAAGAGTCAAAAGATTATCTATCAAGTATAATTACTTTCTGTAACCAACAAATTAAAAGTATAGAACAACAATAAAAATAAAAACCCACCATAAAGTGGGTTTTTTTATTATGATTTGTGTAATTACAAAGATACAATAAAATATCTTATTTAGCTAGTTTATCTTTTAGCTTTAATAGTCCAAATATCTGTGATTCATTCTTATTTGGAAACCTATCTTTGTTTAATAATATCCAGTCCAAATCTTCTATTCTCTTATTACAATTTTTTATGTAATAGACACCATATTTGACCCTAGAAGAGGGTAAATTCCCCCAATCATCAGACATTAATTTTTCTATATCAACAGTTTCATCCTTTAAAAGAACTTTCAAGAAGTTATATCTTCTTGTATTAAGTTGTGATTGTATATCACATATCACATTACCTTCTTTAAAGGATTGTATTATGGTTCTATCAACCATTTCTAATATTCTTTCTGGACTCATAGTTACAAATATAAGGAATTATTTCTACAAAGTATCAACAAAATAAACAAATAAGTAAAATTGTAATATATAAATGAATGGTTTTCAATTTAAATTAAATAATATGGAAGAAAAAGATCATAAAAAAGAGAAGGAGGAAGTTATTAAAAAGCAAGCTACTGAACTCGAAAAGTCTATAAAAGAAAAGGTTAAAGAGCTACAAGAGGTACAAAGTTCTTGTAATCACCCAGAAGAATCAATAAAAATTAAAGATATGAATCCCGGTGGAGCATCTGATATAAGAAGATATTGTGATTTATGTGGTTACTTACTTGGTTATCCAACGAAAAAAGAACTGGATGATTGGATTGGACTAGACAAAAAGTAATTACTTTTTTAATTCTTTGCTAATTTTATTAAGTGCTTTTTGTAAAGAAAATTCAATTTTATCTAAGGCTGCCTTTTTAAACTTCATCCTTCTTTTAGTCACCTCTCTTCTAAATACATAAGTAACATAATTTTCTGTTGGTATACTGATTGGTATATCATATCCAAAAACAGTATTAATTATTTTAATATTTCTAGATTCAATAAATATGAAAAGTGTACCATTAGAACCCTCGATATAACATTCATGTGTTTCTGGATCATAGCTTAGGATAGATGATGTGTTTAGTATAGTTTTAACTGTTATATCAACAGCTATATTTTGTGATTCATTTAGATTTTTTGGTCGTCTGTGTCTCTCAACTCTACCACCCATCTTAAATATCCTTTTTGTCTTGAAGAATACTCTCTTAAACCAACTCTTAAATTTATAACTTCTACTTCTTTCCATATATGTTATATATTAAAATGGAAATTGGTTTAGTTATTTATCCTTTATCAAACCAACACCCAAAGCAGCAGTGGTAGCTAGTAAATCACATCTTTCATTTTCTTCATGTCCGTTGTGACCTTTTACCCAATTAAATTTTATATTGAAATTTTTATGAATATTCAAATATCTTCTCCACAAATCTTCGTTTTTCTTACCACCAAAATTTGATTTTTTCTCCCAATTAAATACCCAACCTTTACTTATAGAGTCTATTACATACTTAGAATCTGAATATAGTTCTATTGGATACTTTGTTGTTTTAATTGCTTCTAGAGCAACTATAACAGCTAGTAATTCCATTCTGTTATTTGTTGTGTGTATGTATCCTTGTGAGAGTTCTTTAACTTTATCTTTGAATTTCATAACAACACCATATCCACCTGGACCTGGATTTCCACGGGAACTACCGTCTGTATAAATATAAATCTTATCCATTATTTCTGTGTTGACTTCCAAATTTCAATTGGGTTATTTTTTTCTTTAACTTTAAAAACACTTTTGAATGGTGTTTTGAATACTTTACTTGTTTGACCGGTTAGTGAGTTTTTAAAATCATTTACTGATTTGAAATCATCTGTTCCATAAGCAAATAATGATTTGAACCTTTTATCGGTTTCACCTTTTTTATTTATTCTTTGAACAATATAACAAAATGAATTTGATTCTTTAACACCCGTATAGAATCTAGTCATAACCAACCTTCGCTTGGTATCTACTTTAGGTGAGAATGTTTTAAATTTTTTCATAATACAAATATACGGAAAATAATATAAATTACAAAATAGCCTTTATGGCTTTGATCTTATCCTCACTTAGTAACTTCGACATTACTCTCCAGTAGATATCATCATTTGATGCCATAGACTCTGATAATCTAAAAATGGGAATTGGCTTCTCTATATTCTTTAATTCCATTTCAAAGATATAAAATAACATAAACTCCTTTGATATCAAGACAACCTCTGGATTATCAACCAATAGTTTATCATAATTATCAGTTTTCATTATAGCGAATGATGCTGGGTAAAAGTATTCTATAAGTCTATTGTATAGGTGGAATCCGATTGATGCTTTAGTATCACCAAATAGTTTAGTATTAGCTTCTATTCTAGCGGTTCTATTTATAACGGTACCAACATATGTCTTTAATAAACCATTACCTACTTCCCAAATGTTACCAGAGTCAGATCCAATACCAAATGATGCCTTAATACCAGTGCTATTAGTAAATTCTTCACATAACTTATTCAAAGCTCTGTGTGTTGATAATAGATAAGCATATCCTTCAATATAATTTCTATCAGATAGGAATATTGTTAGTACACCATCACCAGTTGTACCCATATGTATATCATCTGATATTATATTGGCTATCTCGGCTTGTATCTCATAGTATCTTTCTATGAAATTTAAAAATTCATTGGATTCTTTATATTGAAAATTTTCAAATAATCCGCTAAAGTTCCTGATGTCTGTTAATATTGTGGTTGCTGATTTCATAGAGTACAAAGATAAATAAAATTATCTATTTATACTATTAAAAAATAATATATTGTAAATATATTCCCAATATAACCGTTAATATAATTATCAATGTTGATAAGTTATTTTTGGATATTATTTTTCTTTTTAACATTTATATAGATTTTACTTAGCAAATATAACAAATTATAATGATAGTTACAATTACTTCTTTTTAAATCTTTGTTCTTTGTTACAATAAAAACATTTAACATATCTATCATCACCATCACCAACTATTCTCTTATCACACTGACTTAAACACTTTTTATTCATTTTGACTTCTTCTTTGTCAATAACTTTGGTTCTTCTCGATTTTAGAAATTTAACAACAACCTCATCACCATCATCAGAAATAACCTTACCAAGTTTACCTTTTACAGTAACTAATTCATCCTTTGTGAACTCCTCGAACAATTTTAAATGTAGCATAAGTTATATATTATTTTTAATATATAAAGAAAGTAATTAAAAATAATTAAAAATATGAAATACTTAAAGAAATTTTTCGAAGACCTTGTGGAAGCTCAAGAAGAGTTAGTTCAAGCACAAAGTGAAGGTGATATGACTGCTTGTATTGACGCATGTAGAAAGTGTGTAGAAATCTGTAATATATGCGCGGAAGAATGTCTGAACAATGACATGGAAGAATGTGCTAAGATATGTAAAGAATGTGCCTTATTATGTGAGTTATGTGCAACTGTTTGTGAGAGTGGTTCACCAAGATCTAAAGATATCTGTGAATTATGCGTTGATGTTTGTAAAGATTGTGTTGAATCTTGTGAAGATTGTGGATCAGAAACTTGCATGAAGTGTGCTGATGTTTGTAACACTTGTATAGAAGAGTGTATGAAGTGTCTTGAAACTATGTAATTCTAAAATATTTAAAGTTAAAAACCCTATCATTCGATGGGGTTTTCTTTTTTTATCAAAATATCTAAATTTTTCTTTCTGTTATATAATTTCTTTGATTTCTCAATATCATCTTCTCCGTTACCATAATAAAGTAAATTAGAATTTTCTAAATTTTCTTTAATACAATCATCACATATTGCTATTATTAATTTATCACCGTCATGTGTACTACCATACCCAGCATCTATTATTTGTATGATTCCGTTATCAACCATAGCATTATTTATACTAAAACTGGGTGTTTTCTCCCATAATAAATCTACCTCAGTTAATTTAGCATCATTATCATTAGAGATACCAGAATCAGGGTATTTAATATCATACGGAAGTACCGTATCCTCTTTACAACATATACAATACATTATTTTATAATTTTTAAGTCTTTCAAAGCTAGATACCCAAAGTAAGCTCCAAAGATAGCCATAAATAAGAATCCTGATATAACACTAAAAGCGATTAGTAATACGGATGTTACTAATGAAACTTTAGCCGATATTGTGAATGATTGTCCTCTACTTATCCCAAGCTTTCTACTCTTGACTGATAAAAAATCTCTTAACATACGACCACCATCCATTGGATATATTGGTAAAATATTAAAGATAAACAGAAACATATTAACCATCATGAATGCGTTTATAAATTGATTTGTATAAACAAAACTTATAATAAACCCGATAAAGTATAGGATTAAGTTAATCAAGGGTCCGGCTGCTGTGATTGGGATAGCATCTCTTTCGTGCATATTCGAATCTATCGATGCAGAACCGCTAAACAAACCAATCTCAATACCATGTACTCTATATCCCTTTTTAGTAGCGACATAAGCGTGTGCCATTTCATGTAGTAATATAGCGATGAATATTGAAACAGCTACTGGTATCGGTGTTACCGCGAATATAATAAGTAAGAGTAAGTTTAGATTGACCGGGGCTCCCATGAAATTGAATAACTTAAATGTTAAATTCGTCATACTATTAGTTAAATAATTATTTTTAATTAATTACAAATATAAGGTATATTATCAACATATCACAAATTAAAATTACTGATTTTTCTAATTTAATATATAATTTGTAAAATTACAATATAAAAAATGGCTTTACCGACAGTATCTTTTAAAGAATTTGCTAAAAACCCCATAGTGGCATTGCTTTTCATGTGTTTAATGGCTATCGGATATCTTTATATTGATAATAAATCAACATTAAGTTCTCAGATAGAAACTCTTCAAGTTGAAGTAGTTACACTAAGGAAGGATTATAAAGAACTCAATAATAAATTCATTGAAACAATACAAAAGATTAAAAAATGATGAAGAATAAGAGCTATATAATTTATATTTTATTAGGACTTTGTATATCACTAACCATGATTTTAATATTAAAAGATGGTTATGTTAAAAATAAGTATGATAAAACTCATGATGATGTTAGAGAAATATCTAGTCAACAAGACAGTTTATTTAATTTAGCGGATGAAGTTTTAGACGTTGTTGTTCATGAGAAGGAAATGAGTGACTCTATTGTTGGTGAATTGGATAATCAAGTTAGAAATAAAGAAATGACAATTCATCAACAAGTTATACAATTAAAGAAGCTATTAAAACAAGCTACTGATGCCAAGGATCTTGCTATAAAACAACAAGAGAAGGCTTTACAGATGGAAGAAATGTCTATACTTCAAAGTCAACAATCTAAATTAGCCAAACAAAAGGCAGAATTGGAATATAAAAAACTACTTGAAAATAATTCTAAATTATTAGAAGAAATTGAAGAACTAAAGAAGAAGATTGGTGATTTCAAAAATGAACTTGATAAATTCAATAACATAGAAATTGAACTACCTGATAGTTTAAATATAGAAAATATATCAAAGAAAAGGAAAAGGAAAAATTAAACTAATTATTTTTTTCTCCGCTGATTTTATGTCCATTTTTTTTACAATCTTCCAAATGTTTATTTAATTCTTCGTATAATTTTTCTCTATCTCTATTATAGATTAGTTTTTTACATCTAGGACAATTCAGTTTATGTGATGAATATTTTAAAAAATCTAAACTATAATTTGAATCTTTCACCTATTCCTCTTCTATTTTTGGTAATACCGCAATTAGAATATCTTGTACTGATTCAACCGCATCATAATCATTTGATTCTTCATTAACAACATCTACAATCATCTTTGCTAATTCTCTAAAAGCTTCTCTTTGTATATTCATATTACAAATATAATAAAAAATACTAAAGGATAATCAATATTGGTAAATGATCAGATAAACTTCTTCTATCACCATCATAATTAAAATCAAAAACTTCTGAATGGTTTATTTTAATACCTTTTTCTACAAAGAAGTGGTCATAACTATTTTTGCTTATACTACCATCTGTTTTAAATGTGGTTGGTAATCCTTTCAGTGGACATTGAAAGTAAGTAAGTAATGGTATATAAATCAAGTGGTTTGATGTTAAATTAAAATCACCACAGATTATACCATCTTTATACTTGTATAGTTGTGATACCTCATATTGTGGGTTTTTTGATGCTGGTACTAAGTGTACTTGTCTAATAACTATTTTTTTACACATATATGTGAAATGAGCTATAAAAGGTTCTCTATCAATAGAATCAGCTAATGATTCATCTAAGTAAGCAGAAT
>Ga0102814_10001729_pt1 | contig 15212 bp, 16 predicted proteins | sample ColrivemetaGS741_FD_79112 | JGI IMG/M metagenome (GOLD analysis project Ga0102814, IMG submission 79112) | Estuarine microbial communities from the Columbia River estuary - Flood tide ETM metaG S.741 | ecosystem: Environmental > Aquatic > Marine > Intertidal zone > Estuary | place: USA... | reverse complement strand
TCCGCCGTTTTTACTGTATATCGGTTCCACACTAGAGCTAAAAACAAAGTTAGTATCAATAGGAGAAACTGACAATTTAAAGCAATACCACGTAAAATTGTAATTACCATTGCTCGGGCGAGGTGTTTCTTTCCAGCTATTACCTCCATCGCTTGTTTTGTAACTCTTTAGTAAACTATTATTAGATGAATTCCCTACGTGGGCAAACATTACTTGAGGGTAATTTTTACAATAGTCAAAGCTAATTCTACCATAACCTGTTGCAGGCCAAGTGTTGTTTAACCGTTCGTTATTTAGCGATTCTTCATAAATTTTAACGATGCCAAATCCTTCAATAGCAATCATTATTGTGCTATCTGCAAATGCTTTTATTTCGTGTATTTTACGACTTGAACTATAAATTCTACTAAAGCTTTCTCCCGCATTATTGCTTCTCCATAAGCCACCTCCATCAGTTGCTACGTAAATAGTGCTATCAAAAACCAGGGAATGTTGTACATCCCAAATTTCGTTTAAAGCCGAGGTCATAGTATGTTCTAAGTGTTCAAACGATTTTGCTCCATCTGTGCTTCTAAACAAACCTAGGCCACCTATATCTGCAGAGTTACCCATTGGTTCACCTGTTCCGTAATAAAACATATTAGGATTAAACGGGCTTTGTGTAATGCTTGTAGCAGAAAGTGTAGGGGCACTATCGTTTACTATGGCCCAATTATTACCGCTATTTTCGCTAATCCAAATACCGCCTGAAATGCCTGCGGTTAATAATCTATTTGGGTTGGAGTTGTCTATTACTATACTTCGGGTTCTTCCACCAACATTAAAAGGGCCTATTTCTTTTACATTGGTTAAACTGTTTTCAGCCTTTTTAAAACGTAGCGTATTTTGCTTATCTGCTTTAAACCAAGATGCAACTAGTCCGCTTGGCAATATTCCAGTACCACCGCTTTTAAGATCTAAGTAAAAAGCCATCCAACCAGGATGTTCGGTTATTGTGTCGTTAGATTCCGTTTTGTTAGTGAGAACAAATAATATGGATATGTTTAAAAATATAATGATGAGGGCAATCCCTAGCTTTTTTAATTGCATGTGGTAAATAAACAACTTTTATTTCTTTCTGTTTAGCCCCAAACTTTTAAGCATCCAGCGAGGTAATGGCTTTTTAGCATCTCGTTTGCGTAAATCGAGGTACCAGCCAATTTTTTTAAATATCGGAATTTTATGCGTTTCTACAAATTCAATAAGTGCTCCATCTGGGTCTTCAATATACGAGAAATGCCCTGCTGCCTCACCCATGTCGAAGGAGTTAGCACTGTCTACCGTAAATGGATGTCCTGCTGCTTCGCACTCCTGCTGCAAGGCTTTCATATTGTTAATGTCAAAGCATAAATGTATAAAGCCTAGGTCGCCCCAATACCTATCTTTAAATATTTTATTTGGCTCAGCGTCAAGTAATTGTACTAATTCTATTTGCGAGCTGCCAAGTAAAGGGCTAAAGGCTCCTTCTCGTTTTTTACTATGCGTAAGTATGGCTCGTTTATATTTAGCTTTACCGTTTGACAAGTCTTTTAGGTCTTCAAAAATGCCTTCGCCTTGCCACAACACTTCGTCATATCCTAAAATATTAGAGTAGAATGTTTTTGATTTTTCAATGTCTGTTACTCCGATAATGGCACCAAAAACGCCGCCTGTATCGTCTGTTTTTAAGTTAAACCAATTGTCGCTTTCGGTAATTTGAAAAATATTTCCATAGGGATCTTTTACAAAAAAATGTCTTAAGCCATTGGGTGTCGTTTGTATTTGGTTGCTGATGCGGTAGTTCTTGTCAAAATTGTCAAAGGCTTTTTGAACATTCGATGTTTTCATTTTGCAGCTATAAAAACCTAAATCACCAAGTTTAATATCAAAGGAAGCTGGTTGTGGTGTTCTGCTTGTGTATTGCCAAATTTCAAATCCGCCACCACCTTGCATATTTAAAGCTAAAATAGCGTGTCTGTCGTGCGGTTTGCCACCAGTGTAAGGTAACATAAGAGCTGCTGTTGCTGCTTCTTCAAATACCGGAACATCCATTTTGAAATTTTTTCGGTACCAAGTCCAGGCTTCGTGTACATTTGGGATTCCAACCCCCATTTGCTGTATTCCGCTAATTGTTTTTTTCAAGGTGTGCGAAAATAAACGTAAAATAGCGTGGTTTCAAACCTAGATTACTTTGGACTAACCTTTTTTGCTATATACCAAAATAAAGAAGGGATATATCGCTTTAAGTAAATAAGAAAAACCTCCCCGCTACCAATATAAACCTCGTGTTTTTTACGTTTCAATGCTTTACGAATAATTCGTACACATTTATCTACTGGTACACCTGTTTCGTGGCTTTTATCCATTTTATCGTGCGGATTGCCACTTGCAGTTAGTGCGTTTTTGCTTATATCGGTATTTACCCGGCCAGGGCAAACTAATAAAATGTGAATATTAGTGTCTCTTAACTCTAGTGCCAGGGTATCGTAAAAACCGTGAAGTGCGTGTTTAGCTGCAGCATAGTAGGAGCGAAGTGGGAAACCAAATTTGCCAGCAGCACTGCTCATTACCACTATTTCTCCGCTGTTTTTGGCGAGCATGCTGGGTAAAAGTGCTTTGGTTAAATTTATGCTCCCATAAAAATTCACATCCATCAAGGTCTTGCCTACCTCATTTGTTATATCTTTTGTTAGCGAACGTTGGCTTACCCCAGCATTATTTATTAGCACATCAACTCTGCCATATTTGCTAAGTACCTTTTGGGTTGCGACAGCAATATCTGCTTCGTTGGTAACATCTAGTTGTAAAACATGGGCATTTTGCACTGTTTTGGCAAGGTCTTCAAGCGGCTGTATCTTTCGGCCTGAAAGAATTAAGGTATTCCCGTTTTCGTTGTATTGCTTAGCTAATTCTTCCCCAATTCCGCTACCTGCTCCTGTTATCCAAATTACTTTACTCATTAGTTGGTGTGTACAAGCAAATATTCGTCAAAAAATTGGTATTCAAAATTTAGTTTAGCGTAGTAGTCACCTTTTTTTATGTGACCTACTAGGCTTCCTTTGTCCATAAGTTCCTCGTAATCAACCCACATGTGTTCTTTAAAATCCAGAGCTTTTAGGCCGTAATATTTATAAAGGGTTTCTTTTGCACACCATAAAAGGTACATTCCATTTATATCGTGCTTTAAAAATTCTTTCTCGTCGTCTCGCACAAATTTGGTAACAATTCGTCTTACCCTATCGGTTATTTGCTCCATGTCTATTCCACAGTCGCCTCCTTCTTTTTGCATAAATGCAGCATAGTTTCCAGCGTGTGTTAGCGATATTTTACAAGAAGAACTTTCGAAGTATGGTTTACCATACTCGTCTTTTTCAAGAATGTCAAACTCTGGACATACGGTATTGGCTAAAACGCGAGCAGCTAGGTTGTGTTTGCTTAGTTTTTCAACCTCTAAGTTTTTCAACCACGAGGTTGGTAGCATTTCTAAGAGCTGTTCTTTGGTTTCATTTATCTCCCAAAGTGCAACAATTCCATTTTTAATCTGTTTCTTTGAATGCAGTGGCAAATCGACGTAATATTGAGGTAACAAAGGTAGCACATTTGCGAGGGCATAAGGGAGCTATTTACGATTTTGTAATTGATAAAAATACAGAAATAGTTTATACCGCAGGTGCAGATGGTTTAGTAGTAGCGTGGCAGGCTAACGACCCAACAGGAGTTTCTATACTACAGACTAGTGAGCCATTGTATTCTATTTTTATACATAAAGATATGCTCTTGGCTGGAAGCCGAAGCGGTACTATTTATACCATAAACTTAACTACTAAAACCTTGCCCAAAACAGAGAAAAGACATACAGGGGGTGTGTTTTTTATGCAAAATGAGCTTAGTGGGGGAGAAGATGGTGTTTTTATTATTGGAGATAATAAAATTCAACTAAGCAAAGATAGCATACGTTGCTTGGTTGAAAGAGAAAATGACTGGTTAATCGGAAGCAGTGATAATTCTATTTATAGAATAAATAAATCCGATAACTCGATTGAAGCTGTTTTGCAGGGCCATACGAATTCTGTATTTGCACTATGTTTATTAGATGATAATACGCTTGTGAGCACGGGTAGAGATGCATTGATTAAAGTTTGGGATTTAACAATTAATAAAGAAGTTTTTTCTGTTGCGGCTCATATGTATCAAGCAAAATCGCTAAGTTTTAATGGTGAGTTTCTACTAAGTAGCAGCATGGACAAAAGCATAAGGCTTTGGAGCGATAAGTTGAAATTGCTTAAAGTAATAGATTTTGAGAAGAATGAAGGCCATACCAATTGCATAAATAAGGTACAATGGTTGGATAATAAAAGGTTTGTAAGTTGTAGTGATGATAGAAGCCTTATTTTTTGGCAAGTAGAAATAAATAACTAAAATTGAACCACCTAAAAAAGCGATGATTTTAAGCGACAATAAAATTCTGGAAGAGATTGAAAAAGGGACTATTTTAATAGAGCCTTTTAATAGAGATAAATTAGGCACTAATAGCTACGATGTGCATTTAGGCAGGCATTTGGCTTGCTATACCGATCGGGTTCTAGATGCTCAAAAGCACAATAAAATTGAACACTTTGAAATTCCGATTGAGGGATTTGTGCTACAACCGGGAGTGCTTTATTTAGGGGTTACGGAAGAATACACCGAAACCCACGCTCATATTCCTTTTTTAGAAGGTAAAAGCAGCACAGGTCGGTTGGGTATAGACATACATGCAACCGCTGGAAAAGGCGATGTAGGTTTTTGCAATACATGGACACTAGAAATTAGTTGCACGCAGCCAGTAAGGGTTTATCGGGGTATGCCAATTGGCCAACTTATTTACTTTGTGGTAGAAGGTAATGTAGATGTAATGTACAATAAAAAGAAAGACGCCAAATACAATAAACGCACCATTAAGCCTGTAGAAAGCATGATGTGGAAGAATAAGTTTTAGGTTTAGTTATTTGTTATTGGTTAATAGTTATTAGGTAGTAGTAAAGACTTTAGTTAGGAGGATTTTATTCCTGGCTGGATTAATTCTTCTTTTTATTTCGTAAGTTTACTTCTCCGATTCTAAAATTTAACGTCGGGTTTTACAGCAGATTAACTAATTGTAAGTAACACTTTTAGCTAAAAATCACACTTCGGCGTTTACGCAAGATTCTTTATAAGTTAATCTAAGCCATAGACCGGTTATAAATCTAATTGGTGATTCTAAATACAGGGCATTAAAATACTCAATCTTTAAAGTCATCTGAATATCAGATTATTAGGTCTGACATTTAAATTACATTGTTTAACTAAATACATAAAACATTAAACAAAATGCAGGTGTTGTTACTCTATAAATCTTAAAAAATTACAAATTATGAGTACGAAAAAATTTATTTATCCTTTGATGTTCGCTTTATTAGGTTTGTTCGCTGTTGGTTGCAACGATAATAATGACGATCCGAAACCAGGTGACAATGTAACTCCAAACACTCTAGTAGATGTAGCTAAAAACAACAACTTTACAATTCTTGTACAAGCTTTGGAGAGAGTAAATTTAGCAGCAACACTTTCCGGAACAGACGAGTTTACAGTTTTTGCTCCAACAGACGCGGCTTTTAACGATTTATTAATTGAATTAAATTTGGAAAGTTTGGCAGATGTTGATGATGCTACACTAACACAAATTTTATTGAACCATGTCGTAAGCGGTAAGGTTTTGGCGGCTGATTTAGAAGATGGTTATGTTAAAACATTAGCTGAAGGTCCAAACCAGTCTAAAATTAGCTTACTAGTTGCTGGCACTAGATTAAACAACAGAGCAGATATAGGAACTTCAGATGTAATGGCAGACAATGGTGTTGTGCACGTAATCAACAAGGTTATTACTATTCCTAACGTGGTAACTGCGGCTTTAGCAAATCCTAATTTTAGTATTTTGGTTGCTGCTTTAACCAGAGACGATTTAGATACTGACTTTATCGGTACGCTTTCAGCAGAAGGTCCATTTACGGTTTTTGCACCAACAAACGATGCATTTACAGCATTGTTGGCAAGCAACGAAAATTGGAATGGATTAAGTGATATTCCAAAAGAAACACTAGAGTTAGTTTTAAAGTACCACGTAATTGCTGGACAGAACATTACTTTAAGTGCAATTACAGATGGGGTTAAACCGGAAATGTTTGCAGGTGGTACTATTACAATTAATACAACCAGTGGTGTAGTAATTACAGATGGCAACGGTGGAAAATCTACAGTTAGAATTGCAGACGTACAAACATCAAATGCTGTGATACACGCAATCGACAATGTTTTAATACCAAATCCATAATTAGAATTAGTAGGTAAGCAATATAAAAAAAGCCACGCTTAATATGCTTCAGCGTGGCTTTTTTTATTAAAAAATGTTTTAGCTAACTCACCAATGTTCCTACTTTATCGCCTCTTACCAAACTAGCAAGGTTTCCAGGTTTGTTCATATCAAAAACAATAATAGGTAATGAGTTTTCTTGGCACAATGTAAATGCGGTCATATCCATTACCTTTAAGTTGCGTTTTATTACGTCAGTAAAGCTAATTTCATCAAACTTAGTAGCGGTTGCATCCTTTTCAGGGTCTGCGGTGTAAATTCCATCTACACGTGTACCTTTTAATATAACATCGGCTTCTATCTCTACAGCACGTAAACTTGCTGCGGTGTCTGTTGTAAAATAAGGATTACCCGTTCCGGCACCTAAAATTACAATTCTGCCTTTTTCTAAATGTCGCGTTGCTCTTCTTCTAATAAAAGGTTCAGCAATTTGCTCCATTTTTATCGCCGTAAGCAAACGCGTGTATAAACCTTCATTTTCCAATGCTCCTTGCAAGGCCATTGCATTAATTACAGTTGCCAACATACCCATATAATCGGCATTTGCACGGTCTTTCATTCCGCCTTCTACACCACTTACACCTCTAAAAATATTGCCTCCGCCTATTACAATGGCGACTTCTACACCCATAGATGCAATCTCTTTAATCTCTTTGGCATACATAGCGAGTACTTTTGTATCAATGCCAAATTCCTGATCGCCAAGCAAAGCTTCGCCACTCAGTTTTAGTAATATTCTTTTGTATTTCATGGGTAAAGTAGTGTTTGGAAAGAATGGGACTGTGGTATTTTCTCCGTTTTGCTGAATATTATCAGTTTTGATGTGTAGAATTCCCATTCAAAGGTCAAAGGTAATGTTAAATTAAAAATACGACAATAAAAAAAGGCATCCACTTTTGGTGAATGCCTTTTCGTTATTTGATCGTTTGTGTTTTTAAGCTCCTAATTGAAGTCTAGCAAATGCTTTTACTTTTAAATCTGTATTTACAGATTTTAAGAAAGCTGCTACTGTCATAGAACTATCTTTTACATAAGATTGGTGCATAAGCGTGTTGTCTTTGTAAAAACGTTGAAGTTTTCCTTGTGCAATTTTATCTAACATTGCTTCTGGTTTACCTTCTTGGCGAGCTATATCTCTACCAATTTCTAGTTCTTTTTCTTTTACTTCGTCAGATACAGAAGTTTCATCTACAGCAATAGGATTCATAGCAGCTATTTGCATAGCTAAATCTCTGCCTGCTTGTAATGCTGCTTCGTCGTTTGAGTTTAAAGCAACTAAAACGCCAATTCTGTTTGCACCGTGGTTATACGCTGCTACACCTTCGCTAGAAAGCAAAGCATAATTAGAAACGTCTATTTTTTCTCCAATTACTGAAGTTTTTTCAAGAAGCAATTCAGAAAGCACTTTACCTTCGAAAGTAGAAGCTAAAAGAGCATCTTTATCTGCTATTTTATTGTCTAATGCAAACTTAGCCAAGTTGTTGGCAAATGTGCTAAAGTCGTTGTTTATAGCTACAAAGTCAGTTTCGCAATTTACTTCTATGGCAATACCATAAGTATTATCGCTAGATGAAATAGCTATTGCTAAACCTTCTACTGCATCTCTATCTGCACGTTTTGCTGCTTTAGCGGCACCTTTTTTACGAAGTACGTCTACTGCTGCGTCTATATCGCCGTCTGCTTCTTGCAATGCTTTTTTGCAATCCATCATACCGGCTCCAGTCATTTGTCTTAGTTTATTAACTACAGAAGCTGAAATAGTTGTCATTTTTCTATTGTTATTTATTAATTGTGTTTAAATAAAATGTTGAAATGTAAAGTATGAAAACTGTTGGTTTACGCCTCAGTTTCTTCTTCTTTTTCTTTTTTAGCTTGCTCTTTCTGCTTGTTTCTATCTTCTAAGCCACTAGCAATAGCATCTGTAATTTCTCTTGTAAGAATTTCGATAGATTTTGCTGAGTCATCGTTTCCAGGAATTGCATAATCCACTTTGTTGGGATCTGAATTTGTGTCTACGATACCGAAAATAGGAATATTAAGTTTTTGAGCTTCTTTTACTGCAATGTGCTCTCTTTTAATATCAATGATAAAAAGAGCTGCTGGCAATCTGTTTAAATCTTCAATGCCGCCTAAAACTGAATGCAATTTTAGTTGATCACGAGATTTCATTAAACGCTCTTTTTTATTCATGTTTTCGAACGTTCCGTCAGTCTTCATTTTTTCGATGTTTTGCATCTTTTTAATAGACTTACGTACAGTTGCGAAATTAGTAAGCATACCACCTAACCAACGTTGTGCAACGTAGGGCATATTTACTCTTTTAGCGTTACTTTCTACTATTTCCTTAGCTTGTTTTTTTGTAGCTACAAACATTACTTTACGTCCTGTTCTTGCTATGTTGCCAATAGCAGCTTTAGCTTCTTCTAGTTTGCTAGAAGTTTTATTTAAATCTATTATGTGAATACCATTTTGCTCCATAAAGATATAAGGAGCCATTTTTGGATTCCATTTGCTGGTAAGGTGACCAAAGTGCACCCCAGCTTCTAATAATTGTTCGGTTGTTACTGCCATGATATTAACGCTTGCTAAATTGTGTTTTCTTTCTTGCTTTTGGTTGTCCTGGTTTTTTACGCTCAACAGATCTAGGATCTCTGGTCATTAAACCTTTTGCTTTTAGCATTGGTTTATTCTCAGCATCCACTTTTACAAGTGCACGGGCAATAGCTAATTTAATAGCATCTGCCTGACCTGTGGTTCCCCCGCCATCTACATTAACTTTAATGTCGAACTGGCCGGTTGCTCCACAAACCTCAAGCGGTAAGTTTACAAAATAGCGTGACTCTGGAGAAGCAAAGTACTTTTCTAACGGTCTGTTATTCACCGTTATAGCACCTTTACCTTCGCTCATATATATACGAGCTACTGATGCTTTTCTTCTCCCAATTGTATTTATTTTATCCATATAATAATTAAATGTCTAATTTTTCTGGCTTTTGTGCCGCATGTGGATGCTCATTGCCCACATAAACATGAAGATTAGTAAAGATTTTTCTTCCTAATCTGTTTTTAGGTAACATTCCTTTTACACCTCGCTCAATCAGGTCTTTTGGCTTTCTAGCTAAAAGATCCTTTGCAAGTATAACTCTTCTACCTCCTGGGTATCCACTAAATGTTTCGTATTCTTTTACGTCCATTTTGTTGCCGGTAAAGGTTATTTTTTCTGCATTTACCACTATTACGTAGTCACCACAGTCCACATGAGGAGTGAAATTTGTTTTTGTTTTGCCACGTAATACGCTTGCTAGCTCTGTGCAAAATCGGCCTAAAGTTTTACCTTCAGCGTCAGCTATTACCCAACGTTTATCAACGGTTTTGGCGTTTGCTGAAATGGTTTTGTATGATATTGTATCCACTTTTAATTCTATTTACTCTTAAAAATCGGGCTGCAAATGTAGCTTTTTGCTTTGTATTTTCAAACAATTGCAATTAAATTATCGGATTGAATTGTTTGACATGAAAAACATAGGGTTAAAATGCCGTTTTTTAGCCTAAAATGTGCTTTTGCCAATAACCTACGTTTATCCATTTTTCAAACTTGAAACCCACATGATCAAATTCGCCAACTTTCTTAAAACCGAGCTTTTCGTGCAAGGCAATACTTTCTGGATTTGGAATAGTAATGCAACCGATTACCGTCGCAATATCAAATAGCGGCAAAGCAGCTAATAAAGCATTGTAAAGTCGCAATCCTAATCCCTTACTTACAGCATTGGGATGTAAGTAAATCGTTGTTTCTGCACAAAATTGATAGGCAGCTTTGTCTTTCCATTGGCTAGCATATGCAAAGCCTACCACTTCGTCATCTTCGGTTATTACCAAAAATGGATAAGTCTTCATAATACCCTTAATTCGTTCCGCCATTTCTTCTTCGGTGCTCAACACCAAATCGAAGGTTATGGTGGTGTTTTCTACATAGTGATTGTAGATTTTGGTGATGTCTATTACATCATCCATTGTTACTTCTCTTACTGCAATATCGCTCATTATTCTGCTGTTAATTCTCCCATTTGTATTTCTAATCCATTTAACGCGGGCGAAACGGGTATTTGGCACATAAGTCTGCTACCTTTTATATCAAGAACAAAAGCATCATCCAGCATTTCTTCTTCTGATTGATTCATTTCTGGCAAAGGATGATTACTCAATATAATGCAATTGCAAGTGGCACACATTGCCATTCCTCCGCAAGTAGCTTTTATAGGTATTTCGTTGGCACGTAAAGCCTCCATCATATTAAAGCCCATGTCAGTAGGAGCGAGCAATTGATGTTTTTGTCCTTCTAAATCGAGTACGTGTATGGTTATAGAATTCTCCAAAGCTGCGAAATTAGGTTTATTTTGTTTGAGTTAAGTGTTTATTAAATGCTAAACATTCAATAGCAGTAATTGTTGGTTTGGTTTACTAGATACCCATTTAATTTTTGAGAACAACTTTTAGTTATTTGTAATTCATACTCTGATTTCTTATGTTATAATGTGGTTCAACTCTTAAATTGTAGGCAGTAATAAAAGTATTATTAACTTCGCAATCTAGCTACAGTAAAAGGTTAATTCAACGTATACCTAGTACCTATCTGCTCGCTAGAGTTTAAAAATAAAACAATTAAAATATTACTACCATGTTTGAACTTTCTCTTGCAATTGGCAATAGTTTATCACTAAAGAAAAACGCCAACGATTTTTTTTCGATTTTACTTAATAAAAAGACTATTGCTTACATAACACTTTGGCAGCGAAACGATGATACACTTAATCTTTTGGCCTCATACCCTAAGGTAAAGAATGAGGATGAAGAAATAGACAATAGCTCACCCATTTGTAAAGAATTGGCATTACTACACAAAAATACGCTCGTTACCATGGAGCAAAAGGATTTCTGCATATCTGGTTTTCAGGCTGACAAGATTTGGGCTTATTTTTCGGACGATTTGTATCTTATTTTCATTCGACCCGCTGAGGCACCTCTTTTTAATAAGGAAGATTTAGATCAACTTAAAATTCTTTTTAAGAAGTTCATCATTAGTGCAAAAGCATGTTTGTCGCATAAAATGTTACTAGATGAAGTTGTAAAACGAAAAGAGGCGGAAAACCGATTGTATGAACGAGAATCGTACTATCGATTTGGAGCAAATAGCTTAACAGAAGGTATAATTGCTACGGATTTAGAGGACAAAATTACTTATGTAAACCGTGCTATGACAGCCATTACTGGCTATACTAAAGATGAAATGATGGGGGAAGTGGCTCACCTGTTGTTTAAGCCAGTGGGAATAAAAGATTTTTTAAATGACGTAATTGAAGCTAAACGCAAACAAGACATAAGCGAGGTTTACGAGATACAACAATTGCATAAGAAGGGTGGAGCGTATTGGGTAAGAATAAATGCATCTGCTTTTAAAGATATTAAAGGCACCATTGTGGGCTCCATTGCTACCATGTTAGACATAACAGAAAGTGTAAAAGTGCAAGCTGCTATTGCCAAGAGCGAGGGCGATTTGCAGAACCTTTTAGAAAGTATGTTTGATGGATTATTGGTTTTGGATGCTAATGGCACTATTTTAAGTGCAAACAAATCTTGTCGTACCTTATTCGAGATAGAAGAATCGGAAATGGGCAACATAAACTTGGAGCAACTGGTGCATCCAGATGAGAAAAAGAAAGTGCAAATAAACCGGCTAAAAGTGATGAAACATGGCCGCTTATCTCGGTTTGTGTCCAAAATTATTACCCGAAAGGGAAACGCTAAAATTGTGGAAGTAACTTCAAGTGCTATTGTAGAAAACGGTGTCTATCTAGGTAGCAGAGACATTATTCGGAATATAACACAAGCTACAGAATTAGAAGATTTAAGAGAACAAAGTGAACAGAAGCTTAGATTAATAATTGATACGGCTTTGGATGCAGTAATTTCAATGGATAGTAATGCCAAAGTTACGGAGTGGAATAAAAATGCGGAGAGGATATTTGGATTTAGCTATGCTGAAGTTATTGGTAAAGAGCTTAGTACGTTAATAATACCACATAAATACCGTGATGCACATAACGCTGGAATGCGGCATTATGCTAAAACGAAAGAAGGCCCGGTTTTAAACCAACGAATTGAGATTAGTGCCATAAACAAAGCTGGAGAAGAGTTTCCAATTGAGTTGGCTATTACCCCTGTTAAACAAGAGGGTAAAACATTTTTTAGTGCATTTTTAAGAGATATAACAGAGCGGAAAGCAATTGAATCGCAACGAGAAGTTTTGTTGGCAGAGCTAGAGTCTGTAAACCAAGAACTTCGAGATTTTGCCTATATCGTTTCGCACGATTTAAAAGCTCCGTTAAGATCAATTGGTTCTATTTCCGATTGGTTAATGCAAGACTATGAGCAGCAACTGGATGATGAGGGAAAAGAACTTCTCCGACTATTAAAAGCTCGTATAACACGAATGCATGGTTTAATAGAAGGTGTTTTGCAATACTCCAAAGTAGGAAGGCTGCAAAACGCAAAAGAAGATGTAAATGTTGAGCAATTATTGCACGAAATTATTGACTTACTTGCCCCAGAAAAGTGTAAGATTACGTTGCCAGAAAACTTGCCAATTATAAATTATGATCGAGTTAGACTTCATCAGGTTTTTCAGAATTTAATAAGTAATGCTATTAAGTTTATGGATAAACCTGACAGTGAGATTAATATATTGTGCGAGGAAAATGATACTCACTATGCTTTTACAATAAAAGACAATGGAATGGGAATTGAGAAAAGCCATTTTGAAAAGATTTTCCAAATTTTCCAAACACTAAGATCAAAAGATGACTTTGAAAGTACAGGAATTGGTCTTAGTATTGTAAAGCGTATTGTAGAGCTGAATAAAGGCACCATTTCTGTAAAATCTGAGATTGGAAGAGGAAGCGAGTTCACATTCACTGTACCAAAAAACTAATGAACTATGCTAGCATCTAAAAAAATACTATTGCTTGAAGATGATATTGTTGACGTAATGACCGTAAAAAGGGCCATTAAACAATTGAATATTGTAAACGAACTTGTGGTAAAAGAAAATGGAGAGGAGGGGCTTGAGTTTTTAAGAAATACAGCTGAATTGCCTGGATTAATTTTTTTAGATATCAATATGCCTAAAATGAATGGCATAGAGTTTTTACAAGAACTGAAAAAAAATGAAGAATGGTTGCAGATTCCAATTGTTGTACTTACTACTTCAAAAGATCAACAAGATAAATTACACACTTTTAAGTTAGGGATTTCAGGCTACATGATAAAGCCTATAAGCTACGAGCTTTTTAAAGAAATGGTTGTGACTATTAAAAATTATTGGAATTTTAGCGAGCACTCTTATTAAATTGTCAGTTGAAAACAAAGCTTCTATATATTGAGGATGATGTGGTCGATATTCTTGCTATTAAGAGAGTCTTAAAAAGCTTCGAAGACATAGCCCTTTTTGTTTGTTCTACTTTTAACGATTTGCAAAATCTTGATTTAAGTGATTATGATGCTATTATTTCAGATTCTAATCTTGCTGATGCGGACTATATAAAACTAAAAAGACATATGGGTGGTTTGGCCAATGTGCAGTTTGTAAGTGGTTCGGGTATAGCAGGAGAACCTATTTGGTTGAAACCCATTAATAAAGAAAACATTGAGACATTATTTTGTTTTCGTAGTGTAATGGATTTAGATTACATAGAAAATTTGGCACAAGGTGATGCCGATTTTGAAATTGATATGATTGAAACAGCGTTAAGAATATTACCTGAGAGATTAGATGAAATGAAAAAATCTATTGAATCTCTAAAGGATCTTAAACTGGCAGCTCACCGCACAAAAAGTTCGTATCGTGTTTGCGGAATTGACGCTACTGCCCTTAATGAAGTAGAAGAAATGAGTGAAATTGACTTTTGCAATAAAGTTCAACTAGAGGCTCTTTTAAAGAGTATTTATACCACTACAACCAAAGCGATAAGTGAGCTAGAAACGTTATTGCTATCGAGGGTTAAAAAGAAAAACTAGCTCTTATTCTTGCTCTAAATGCGTAATCTTTGTTTTCCATTCATTAAAATCTTTAATTATTGCCATTAGAGCAGAAATGGCTAGAAATAAAGCTGATACCACAATTATTGCGGCATTCAGGCCATAAAACTTGACTACAATACCTAGCAGAAATAAAAATACTATAGATGCTCCCGCTATAATAGTCGATGTTTTTTTATGACTGATGTTAAAGTGTAAAAATAGATGGTGCAAGTGGGTTTTGTCGGCTTCAAAAGGAGAGAATCCGCGTTTCATTCTACTGTAATAAACTCGAAGTGAATCTAATACAGGAATAAGAAATACGCCAAAAACAATGGCAATTTGCGAACCATTTACCACAAGATTTTGTGGATTGTTTTCTAATAAATGGATGCCAGACGTTACCATTAAAAAACCCAGCAGTAAGGAGCCGCCATCTCCTAGAAATATCTTTTTCTTGGTATTTAGGTTATATACTAAAAAGCCAATAATAGCTCCTATTAAGGAAAGAAGAATAATAAGGACTATCATTTTTTGGTTTATAAAGGCCAAGTAGCTGAGCACCGAAAAGCCGACTAAAGCAAGTAAACCCGCCAAGCCATCAATACCGTCAATTAGATTGAATGCATTTACAACTCCAGCTATTAGCAGAATGGTTAAGCTATAAGATATATAAGGAGTTAGTTCATAAACTCCGAAAATACCATATAGTGATGTTAGGCGAATCCCCGAT
>Ga0102814_10001725_pt1 | contig 15235 bp, 13 predicted proteins | sample ColrivemetaGS741_FD_79112 | JGI IMG/M metagenome (GOLD analysis project Ga0102814, IMG submission 79112) | Estuarine microbial communities from the Columbia River estuary - Flood tide ETM metaG S.741 | ecosystem: Environmental > Aquatic > Marine > Intertidal zone > Estuary | place: USA... | reverse complement strand
CCGCTTCTATACGTTTAGGTTCAGATTTAGCAACTCCTTCACCACGACTAGGCCAATGGTTAACAAAGAAATACAGTGTTTCTCCGTTGCCTAGCTTACCTTTTACCATAAGTATGTCCCTAGTTTTATCATTTTCAGGTAAACTTATTTTATAGGCTTTGGCTTTTTTAACCGTGAAAATAGACTTGTTGTACAGAAAAGCTACGTCAATGCCCCGTTCGTCATCGCTATCAAAATGCACAATTCCATAATTACCTGCCTTCATTTTAGGTTGAGCAATTAAATCTTGAACTACTTGCTTATTCTCTATTTCGCATAAACCTAAAAACTGAGGTAGCTCATTATCTACCATTTGCGATATAACGAAAGCCAGGTTCTCTAGTTTCTTTTGATACTTCTCTTCGTTCCACTTTAAATAACTGTTAGGCAGGTAGTTGGCATCGTCAATTGTAGGGTCGTCTTTTGTGTCAAAAAGGTTTTCTACATTGTAAAAACCAACACCTATTCCACTTGTTACTGTTTTGCAACTTGCAACTGCAATTAATACCGTTGCAACTAAACTCCATTTCATTGCTTCAAATAAAATGGATAGTGGTGGTTTTTATTATAACATTCACTTTTAAAAAGCCAATTATTTATTCCACAACCGTCTGCGAATATGTTTTAGGGTATTTTAATACTATTTGATGCTAAAAGTTAGTTCCTTTGCAAACGAAAATTTTTAAATGACTTTAATAAAATCGATTTCTGGAATTCGCGGTACAATTGGCGGGCAAGAAGACCAATCGCTAACGCCAATAGATGTAGTAAAATACGCAACTGCGTTTGCAGATGTAATAGCTGGTGGATCTAATAAAAAAATAGTTGTAGGTAGAGACGCACGTTTATCTGGAGCTATGATAAACCAATTAGTATGCGGAACCTTAGTGAGTAAAGGTGTAGAGGTAATAGATTTAGGCTTAAGTACAACACCTACGGTAGAAATGGCGGTGGTAAACGAGCAAGCAGCTGGTGGTATTATACTAACTGCAAGCCACAATCCAAAGCAATGGAATGCCTTAAAATTATTGAATGACAAAGGCGAGTTTATTTCTGCTGAACTGGGAGAGGAGATAATAAACCGCGTAAAAGCATCAGATTTTGAATACAATGAGATAGATGCAATTGGCAGCTATTCTGAAAAATCAGGCTATATTGATTGGCATATTGAAGAAATTTTAAAATTGCCCTTGGTCAATAAAGAGGCTATTGCAGCTAAAAATTATACTATAGTTGTAGACGCGGTAAATTCTAGTGGTGGTATCGCGGTACCTGCTTTGTTAAAAGCGTTAGGCGTATTAAATGTGGTTGAGCTTTATTGTGAGCCTACAGGACATTTTCCGCATAATCCAGAGCCATTGCCTGAAAATTTAAAAGACTTATCTGATGCAGTACTTAAGAATAAGGCTCATTTAGGAATAACCGTAGACCCGGATGTAGATAGGCTAGCTTTTGTAAATGAGGATGGGGAAATGTTTGGCGAAGAATACACTTTAGTTGCTGTTGCAGATTATATTTTGTCTCATAATAAAGGTAATACTGTTTCTAACCTTTCGAGCACAAGAGCATTAAGAGATGTAACCAACAAACACGGTGGAAGCTATGCGGCAAGTGCAGTAGGAGAGGTAAATGTGGTAAAAATGATGAAAGAGACCAATGCAGTAATTGGTGGAGAAGGTAATGGCGGAATTATCTATCCTGAATTACACTATGGTAGAGATGCCTTAGTAGGTATTGCTTTATTTTTAAGTCACTTAGCGTTGGGTAATAAACCAATGAGTCATTTAAAAGCTTCTTACCCTAAATATGTAATTAGCAAGAATAAAATAGATTTAACAGCGGATATCGATGTTGATTTAATCTTGGAAAAAATTCAAGAGAAATATAAAAAACACGATATAAATACTACAGATGGTGTAAAGATTGACTTTGAAGAAGAGTGGGTACACCTGCGTAAATCGAATACCGAACCAATTATCAGAATTTATGCAGAAGGAGGTACACAGTCAGTTGCAGATACTGTTGCCAATAAAATAAAGCTTGATATTAAAGAGTTGCTTGTTTAAGTAATTCTGTTTAGAAGCTTCGCCGTTTCAAGCAATCGCGGACCGTACCAGCTAAATAATTCGCCATCTACCAATTTTATTTTGGCATTGGGAAGAATTGCTTGTAATTCGCTTATATGTTTTTGTCTAAAGGGATAAGGTTCAGAAGAAAGCAGAATAGTTTCGGGGTTTAATTCTAAAAGTTGCTCCTTATTTATTTCAGGATAGCGACTGTTTTTTGGCATAACATTACTATAACCCAAAGCCTGTAGTATAGCATTAATAAAGGTGTTTTGACCAGCAGCCATGTAGGGCTCCCGCCAAATTAAATAAAGACAGCTCTTTATAGTATTGTTGCCATATGGCCGATAAAATTCTTGCTGTAAGGTAGTAGCTAGTTCGTTAGCTTTAGCTTCTTTACCAACTAACTTACCAATTTCATTTATCATTTCGAACGCGTCGGCTAAGGTGTAAATATCGCTTAACCAAACTGGAAAATGGGTTGCAAGTTCCTCTATTTGGGTCTGGTCGTTTTCCTCTTTATTACCAATTACTAAATCAGGTTTTAACGCTAGTATTTTAGCTAAATTTATCTTTTTTGTACCTCCAATTTTGGTGGAAGATTTAAAACGATTTTTGGGATGAACGCAAAACAGGGTTTGTGCTATTGGAGGAACACCCAAGTAGTACAGCAACTCTGTTTGCGAAGGAACCAGCGAGATAATTTTTACAGGTTTCTCCAGAGGTTTAAATCCATCTCCTTGATAGTGAATCATGTGATTTTAAAACCAAATAACTTTAAACTCAGTTCTTCGGTTTTTTTCTCTGCCTGCAGGGTTATCAGATCCATCTTCGTTTTCGTTAGGTGCAATTGGAGCACAATCGCCGTACCCTTTTGCTTGTAATCTAGCTTTTGCCTCTACTAGTTCTATTAGGTAGCTTACACAACTTTGTGCTCGTACTTCGCTCAAATTCTGATTGTATTCTTCCGAACCTTTATTATCTGTATAAGACGAATGTACTATGTCTAAATTTGGATTGTCTAGTATAATAATTTTCGTTTTTATTATTGATTCCTCAACGTTCTTTTTTCTAAAGTCATAATCAGCTCCAATTCTCAGCTTGGTTTTATCCAATATAAAACCATAGTTTATGTTTAGCATTGCATTTGTTTGGTGCCAACCAAGGCTGCCTGATTTGTCATCAAAAAGGATGAGATTTGGCTCTACATTTTTATTCAAGGTGGAGTTTATATTTATACCGACTGCGGAAAATGGGGTCATTACCGATTTTCAGTTAAAAAAAATAGAGGAAGAATTAGGTTGTTTATACGCATAGTGTCAAATTTACACTATACAAAATAACACTTATATTTGTAAAAGTAAAAGTGCTAAGGCTAAATAAGCATATCTTCCTTCTTTTAGGGTTTATTGTCTTCTCAAAAACAATATTTTCTCAATCATACTTTGCCAATGGTGATGCAAAGGCAATAGGCGGGCAGTGTTATGAGCTTACACCTGCATCTGGTTTTAAACTTGGTTCTGTTTGGTATGCTGATAAATTGGATATTTCTAAAGATTTTGATCTAGAATTTTACCTTAATTTTGGTTCGTTAGATGGAAATGGGGCCGATGGAATTGTGTTTGTATTACAAACGGTTGGCAATAGAGCAATTGGGCAAGCCGGCGGAGGCATTGGTTTCGAAGGGTTTTCGCCAAGCTTGGGTATTGAATTTGACACGTGGCAAAATGCAGGAGATCCAGCTTCAGATCACATCGCTATATTTAAAAATGGAAGCGTAAATCACAACAGTTCAAATCAATTACAGGCAGCAGTTTCCGCATTACCTGGAAATTTAAATATAGAAGACGGCAAAGATCACATCGTAAGAATTCGTTGGAATGCGACAGGCAAACGAATGGATGTGTGGTTTGATTGTAATTTAAGACAATCCTTATTTTTAGACATTCAATCGCAAATATTCAACAATCAAAGTGAGGTTTTTTGGGGTTTCACTGCGGCTACAGGTGGTTCTGTTAATCGGCAAATTGCCTGTCTTAGAGACGACATATTGATACCCGACACATTTGCATTGTGCAAGGGAGAGAGTATACAGCTAAACGCAAGAGAGAGTGCTAACAACAAGTATAAATGGACGCCTAATACGTTTTTAAGCAACGACACTATTCAAAAACCAATTTGCAATACAACTATTCCAATGACTTATTACTTGGAATATACCGATTTATGTAATAATGTACTTTTCGATACACTTAATGTTCGCATAGATCAACCGTTTAAAATGGATGAAGGTAAAGACACCTTGCTTTGCGATGGAAAACCATACACTATAGATTTAACGACCAGGTACGACTCTGTAATTTGGAATAACGGTTCTAATCAGCTTTATCGTCAAATTTTTACTAAGGGGTTTCATAAGCTTAGAGCATGGAAAGGAGTTTGTTATGACGATGATTCCTTTAATATTCGGGTAAATGTTTCACCGGAAATAATAATGGACGGTCCAGACTATTTCTGTGATGACGACTCCGCATTGATAACCATTGCGGTTACACCTGATGATGCAGTTTATAGTTGGTCGGATGGTCCCATAAATGTAGCCAACAGATATTTTACAGAATCGGTAAACGCTTTTGCTACAGCTAGCAATGAGTGTGCAACCGTTATAGAATCAAAACGCGTAGACGAAATTATTTTTGATCCGTTTGATTTAGGTGAAGGTGGATTAATTTGCGAGGGAGACACAGTGGATATTGCTGTTCCTCTATACGGACCATATGAATATTTATGGAGTAACGGAGACATAGATCAATCAACTCAGATTTTTTCTGCTGGAACGTACTGGTTTAAAGTAAGCCAATTTGAGTGCTTTGCCAGCGATACTGTTTCATTTACGTACAACATACCTCCAATTCTTGATTTACCTGAGAGCATTATTTTGTGTAATAAAGAACGACTAACATTAAGTGCCAATCTTCCTTATGCAAAAGTTAATTGGATGAATGGCACAATAGGAGATAGCTACCTTTTAACCAATTTTGAAGGCGTTTTAAACGTTAAAGCTGAAAATGATTGTGGGGTGGATTCTGCTGAGATACCCGTACGCTTAGTAGATTGCTATTGTATACTTGTATATCCTAACGCTGTTACGGTAAACGGCGATAACTTAAATGAAACATTTAAACCTGTTGTGGATTGCGTAAAATTAGTACAATATCAGTTGTCTGTTTATAATCGCTGGGGAGAAAAATTGTTTAGTACGACAGATATAAATGAATCTTGGGATGGAATGTATATGGGAGCCAAAGTGCAACAAGACGTATATATGTGGATTGCAGAATATACGGGTTACGAAAACGGGGATGCTCAAAGAAAGGTGCAGAATGGTATTGTGCACGTAATTTATTAACCACTAAAATTCGAGTAGATGCCTCAAGTTTGTAATTTTAGCAAACAAAAAAAGCCTTCCAAATTTGGAAAGCTTTTAATATATCTTTTATCAAGAATAAGATTATTCTTCTTCTTGAGCTGATTCTTTCTCCGCTTTAGGAGCTTTTTCTGCCTTTGGAGCTTTAGCCTGAGCTAGAACTTCAGCAACATCACCAATTATAACTCCAGATTCTGCTTTAAAAGGAGATTCTACTGTTACCTTGGTTCTTAATCTTTTAATAGTAGCAACTCTTTCTTTAGCTACTGTTTTATTTTTTCTACCTTTTCTTTCTAATCTTGTTACGCCCATTGCTAAAAATTTTTGCAAAAGTAATACTTTTACCGAACTTAAATTTATATGATCAAAAAATATTTAGCGGATAACGTACCAGAATTCTTTTTTCGTTTCGATACCAACCAGCCATTTGAAAAATGCACGATGTGTGGCGAGTCTCTAAATGGTAAAAAACATGTGATAGAAAAAGTATTTAAAAATAATAAGTCTCTCAATATTAAAGAGATACTATACGAGTATGCGGTTTGTTTTGATTGTACGGGTCAAATGCAAGGAGATATTTCTGAAGAATCGATGCAAAGTATGTTGAGAATTATGGATGAGCACAAACATCAGTTTGTAATGAAACTGGAGTATTTGCACGAAACAGAAAAGTATGATGTAGCGAGTTGGATAGAAACGTGTTCTTTTACTGGTAAACCGATTCATTTATGTGAAGAATATACGGTAAGTGCTATTGTTGAAGATAATCAATTAGTTTTTGAGCAAGCTCCAATTGCGGTATCAGATAGTTTTATGCAACTTATTCAAGAGAATTTATCAAAAGAAACGAAAGATAGTTTCAATGGCTTGCGAGATAAAATTAACGATGATTCGCCGAGCATAGAAGATATTATAAATACTCCAGTTATGGGTATTATATAGAACTGTTTAACTTGGCTACGCAGCGTCTAAGCTAAAATAAATGGGTAATTACGTTTACTATAACTACCCGTTTTTTCTTATTGAATTAGTTTAAACGGTATACTTCGGACTGCAAATTTGTAATTTAAATCCCCAATTTGGCTTTTTCTTCATTGTAGCTTTAGCTATGTCTTAAAAAATGAGCTTCTATTGTGCACAAATCCCTTCTATTCGTCTGCAAACTATAAAGCACAAACAACTTCATTATTTTGTGAGTTTCTAAAACAGATGTTGTAAAAATTTGGCATAAAAAAAGCGGCTTTTAGCCGCTTTTTAAAATTTTATTTTGACGGTGATTAGTCTGCAATAACTACTCTAATAGTACTTGCGGCGTTATCTGCATTAACAGAGATTAAATAAACTCCACCTGCTAAATTGTTAGTAGGTATAGCAAATTCATTACCTCCAACTACTGTAAAGTTAGAAGTTATAACGTTTCCTAATAAATCGCTCATTTTGATTGAGATATTATTTAAAGCTACATTTTCGTCTAAAGAAACAAGAATTTCTTGTCCTTTTTTAGCTGGGTTAGGATAAGCAATAAGACCTAAATTGTCATTTACTGAAGCAACACTTGCCGGGTTTTCTACAGTTACTAAGAAATCAGCATCAAAAAAGAAATCTCTTGTCCATCCAAATAAAGCTAATGTAGGCAAGTATCCTTTAATAGAACCAAAATCCTGACCGTATCTTACTTGACTATTTGTTACGAAAGAGTTATTAATAAATTCGTTTTGAGTAACCGCAGAACCTGAGTTAGAGTAAGAAATAACACCAAAGTTATTTAACTTCTTAGTAGGCTCGATATTATCATTAAAGCTAGATAATGTATCTCCAAAATTATATTTCTGCATTGGTTTGTAAACAACAGAAACACCAACACGGTTAGAACCATTTCTTAATGGGTCTGGACCTGATTGGCTAACACTTGCAGGAACTGCAGAACGTATTTGCAATGGTTGGAACGTACCTTCTGCAGAAACTGGCGTTGCCGCAGTTGCATCTAGAAGTAAAGTATCTGTAAATTTAAGTCCTCTAGGTCCACAAAGAGCTACACTATAATCTGCAACAGTAGGTATAGCAAAACGCTCTCCTGTGCTGTTTAAAGTCCAAGTACCAAGGTTTGCAGATTCGTAATAATGAACTACAACTGTATCTACAACTTCTACCGTTGTACCGTTTACATCCATAGAATCAACCTCTCTGAAGTAACCCATAGAGAATCTAACTGAGTCTACTTTGTAATCGTCGTATCTATTCATTAACCAACCTGCTTGCAACTCATAAAATGGTTGATCCGGCTGTAAAACAGTACCTAAAAGTGCAAAACTGTGGTGAAACGGTGCAGTTCCATCTGAAGGAACATAAACTACACCAGTGTCAGGGAATAATCTATTGAAAGAGCTTGATTGAAAAAAAGCTCCTTGATCTTGCCAGTTTGTAACTGGGCTTAACCAAGATGTTTCAGTTGCTTTGTTTTTTAAAGTATTGTTATTTTTAACTACTTCCAACGGTCTAATTGGATCTTCAAAGGTTTTAAGCCCTTGAGCGGGCGATACTGTTTGTGCTGCTGATTGGAATGTTAAACCCAAAACACATGCTACTACTACGTAAAATTTTTTCATTTGCTGTTTTTTAAAATTTTTGCCAAAATTAATTGATAATTCAAAATTACATAGCAATTAATTTAGATATTGTCAGAAGCCTGCAACATTTACTAAGAGATGTCGCCATCCATTGGCCTCACTAGGATTTCTTCCATCACCATATTGTCATCTATTTCATAAGCTGCAAAAAGCAGGCTAGCAATGCTCTCGGGCTTAATAAATCGTTCTTTTGGCAAGTCGGAATTAGACCAAGAATCGGTATATGTAGCTCCCGGTAATATGGCACTTACTTTTATTTTAAATTCTTTTAATTCTTCTCTTAAAACTTTGGTTAACCCTAATTGAGCATATTTACTAATGCAATATGATCCGCCATTTATATAAGGAGTTATGCTCGCCGTGGAGCAAATATTAAAAATATACGGTTTGCTCGACTTTTTTACCTCGGCTATTAAAGCTCTTGTAAGATGGTAGGTGCTTGCCAAATTAGTGTTTATTTGTGTTTCAAAGGCTAGATCTTCTTCTTCCGTAATTTTTCCTGGCATAAAAACACCAACATTGTTTACTAATATGTCTACAACGTTTGTATGCTTCTTTATTTCTTCCGCAAATGCCAAAACTGCTGATTTTATGGAAAAATCTGCTTGAAATTGGTGTAGGTTATTGTGTTGGAAAGAGTAGTCTTTATGGCGAGCAGAAGTAAAAACAGTAAAACCGTGAGACAATAGTTTTTCGCAAATTGCTCTACCAATGCCTTTTGTTCCTCCACTTACAACCGCATACTTGTTTTTAGTCATGCTGCAAAGGTAGAAGGGTTAAAGTATTTTAGTTCAATGCTGAGAAGAAATAGTGGGTTAGAATAATTTTTTTATAATTTCATTTAATTACCGCCCAGTCCAATTAGAATTCTGGGCCATATTTCATTATCTGAGCATTATTTTGGGCATCAAATACAAAGTTTAATCACATTTATGGATTTGTTTCATTGACCCCAAAATCTTGTTCTTATATTTACCGCCGAAATGAAATTCTTTTATCAGTTTGGTAAATACATCCTTTTTCTAAGAGGTATGTTTTCTAAGCCTGAAAGGTTGAGTGTGTACATTGATAGAACTTTTACCGAGATGAATAACATCGGAATTGGTTCATTGGCAATTGTAGTAATCATAGCATTTTTTCAAGGTGCAGTAACAACCTTGCAGATTGCTTATCAATTAATCAGTCCCCTAATTGCAAAGCCAGTAATTGGTTCTATTGTAAGCGATTCTTCAATGCTAGAGTTGGCTCCTACCATTACCTGCTTGGTTTTAGCCGGTAAAGTAGGCTCACATATTAGTTCCGAAATTGGTACAATGCGTGTAAGCGAACAAATTGATGCCTTGGAAGTAATGGGAATAAACAGCAGTGGTTACTTGGCTTTGCCCAAAATTGTAGGAGGCTTAATTATGATTCCTATCTTAGTAATTATCTCTATCTTTTTAAGCAACGTTGGTGGAATTATTGCTGGTGAAGCTTCAGGTATTTTAACCTCAGAAGAGTATTTGCAGGGAGCAAGAGAATCATTCTTACCTTATAATTTATTTTTCTCCTTAGTAAAGGCAGTAACTTATGCGTTTATAATTACTTCAGTATCCAGCTTTCACGGCTACTACACTCACGGAGGTGCATTAGAGGTCGGTTCAAGTAGCACTAAGGCTGTAGTATATAGTGCTATCGCCATATTATTTTCAGATTACATTTTAGCCCAATTGATGTTGTGATAGAGATTAATAATATTAGAAAAAGTTTTGAAGGAAAGGAAGTACTAAAAGGTATTACCACCACTTTTGAAGCTGGTAAAACTAACTTAGTTATAGGTAGCAGTGGACATGGAAAAAGTGTGTTAATGAAATGCATGGTTGGTCTCATAGTGCCTGATGACGGACATGTGGTTTATGATAATCGAGATTTTACCAATTTGCCTTACAGCGAAATGCGTGATGTTAGAAGAGAAATTGGTATGCTTTTTCAAGGCACAGCATTGTTCGATTCCTTAACAGTAGAGCAAAATGTAGAGTTTTCACTCAAAATGTTTACGAAAATGACCCCAGCTGAAAGAAAAGATCGTGTTGATTTTTGCCTTTCTCAGGTAAATTTAGAAGGGATAAACAGCAAATTTCCTGCAGAAATAAGTGGTGGAATGAAAAAACGAGTGGGTATAGCTAGAGCTATTGCACTTGACATTAAGTACTTGTTTTGCGATGAACCAAATTCGGGTTTAGATCCCCTAACTTCAAGGGTAATAGATGAGTTGATTCGAGACATAACAGAAGAATTTAATATAACTACGGTAATAAATACACACGATATGAAAACCGTATTTGACATTGGAGACAATGTAATATTCATATATGAAGGCAGTAACGAATGGCAGGGTAAGGTTAAAGATATAAAGTCTTCTGGCAATAAACGTCTTATGAATTTTATTGAGGCATCATACTTAGGTTAATAAAAATGAAAAAATACAGCATAATTTTACTTCTTACTTTATTCCTTTTTTCTTTTAAACACGATGTGAATGAAGAAGGAATGTTTCCAATGAGCCACTTGAGCAAACTCGATCTTAAAAAGGCAGGTTTAGAGATTCCGGTGCAAGAAATTTACAACGAATCGCGACCAAGCTTAGTAAATGCTCTGGTTAGATTAGGAGGATGTACAGGTTCATTTATTTCAGATAAAGGATTAATTATAACTAACCACCATTGTGTTTTTAGTTCTGTTGCTGCAGCAAGTACGCCCGAAAGTAATTATTTAGAGAATGGTTTTTATGCCAAAACAAATTCAGCAGAAATTAAAACAACCTTGCCCTGTAAAATTACACAATCGTATAGCGATGTATCCAATGAGGTATTACTAGGGCTGGATTTAACTACGAATGCACTAGACAAGCAGAAAAAGATTAAACAAAATATTGATGCCCTAGTAAAAGCCGAAAAAGAAAAATTTCCTACTCTTGATATTGAAATTTCTGAAATGTTGGTGGGTAAGTCATACACGCTGTTTAGATATAAAACTTTAACCGATGTAAGACTTGTTTATGTACCACCAAAAGAACTTGGTAAGTTTGGTGGAGAAACGGATAACTGGGAATGGCCACGCCACAATGGCGATTTTTCTGTAGTTAGGGCTTATGAAAATGGTTTGCCATATACACCAGAAAAGTACTTGGAAGTAAACCCTGGAGGTACAAACGAAGGCGACTTTACCTTTATATTAGGATACCCAGGAAGAACCTATAGAAACGAAACAGCACAGTTTTTAGATTATCAAAATAATTATGTTTTACCCATTATTTCAGATTGGTTTGACTTTAAAATAAAAGCAATAGAAGACTACGCAGGAAGTGATGTTGCAATGCAGTTGGCTTATAGTGGAACACTGGCTAGCTTAAGTAATGTTACCAAAAACTTTAAAGGCAAAATGCAAGGATTGCAAAGAACAGATGTGATAGAGCAAACCTATAAAAATCAAAATTACTTAATGGAATACGCTGAAACCAATCCAGAGTTAGCAAAATATGTGCCTTTATTCAAGAAAAATGATGATTTATATAAACGAAAATTTGCATTAAGTCGAGATTATTTATACCTCAATCAACTATATAGCACGGGCATTTTTGCGGCAGGTGCTTATACCTATATGTATAAAGAAAAGTTGGCTGAACTTGATAAGAAAAAACAAAAAGAGTATTTAGATAGCAATAAAGCAAGTATTGAAAATTCTTTTGGAACGTATTTTTCAGTAGGGAACAATGAGGCTTTGGATAAAACACTTTTCATAGAATTGTATTATCAGCTATCTAAAACAAACATAGCAGAATTACAAAAAGCATTTAATCCAGATAATTTAAAATCTAAAGAAGCAATTTATGCCAAGGCGACAGCTTTATGGGAAAGCACCAAACTAAATAAGTCTGCAGACGGAGCTTATTTGCTGCGTGAAAAGCCAACTAAGTTCTTTGCAAATAACGATGCGATGGTTGTTTTTGCAGGCAATGTAAACTCGGTTTTTAGAGCAATACAAACAGAAATAAACCAGATAAATGCAGAGTTAGATGAAATAATTCCTCGTTTTAATGATTTGGAGATGGAAGTAAATGGAGGCAACTTTATACCAGATGCCAACGGTACTTTACGTTTTACATATGGCTATGTAAAAGGTTACGAGCCACAAGATGCAATTGAATTTAGTCCTTATACTACCACAAAAGGTATTTTAGAAAAAAGCCAAGGTACAGACAATCTAGATTATATTTTACGTCAAGATTTTATTGATAAAATTAAGCAGATACAACCTGCTGATATTCTTAAATTAAAAGAACAAAATGCAGTAGTAGTAGCCTTTTTATATAATATGGATACTACGGGAGGTAATAGTGGAAGCCCAATCATGGATAGCAAGGGCCGTTTGGTTGGCGTAAATTTCGATAGGGCATACACAGCTACTATTAATGATTATGCTTGGAATGAAAGTTACAGCCGTTCTATCGGAGTGGATATTCGCTACGTACTGTACATTATGAAATACTTTGGCGAAGCCGATGAGGTATTAGAAGAAATGGGAGTGACGCTTTAACCCGAATTATGCATTAGAAAATCTATTCCGAGTCAAAATCGCTGCAACTAGCCGCGGCTAGAAGCTCTTTGTTTAGTTTTTCTCATTCACCATTGCGGTGCTATGCTGAAATCGATAAAACTCTTGATTTTATTGTGCTTTTAACTCTCACTACGAAAAGTTCTAATACATAATTCGGGTTTAGCCGTTACAAAAATTCTTGTTCCGTACTTATATGTACTAGAGCATCTCCTTGGTTTACAATAGGTGCTTGGTTAGAGCAAATTATAAAGCCATTATGCGTGCTTTTTACACTTCGTTCAAAATCTCCATAAGGGTCTGAAATACTGCCGATTACCTCTTTATTATTAATTGGGTCGCCAATACTAACAATACGTCGGTACATGCCACTGTGGTTAGCCCTTATCCAATGCGATTTATGAATAAGAATTTGTTCGGTTACTTCTGGATATTCCGAAATTTCAGCTGAAAAGTTGGTTAACCCTAGGTGATGCATTACCCTCACAGCTCCTCTTACACCTTGTCTGGTAACTTGTTTGTCTAAGTGTAAACTTTTGCCACCTTCAAACAATAATACCTTTTTGCCCTTTTCTGTTGCTGCTTGCCTAAAAGACTTATCTCTATTTCTAGAATCTATAATAAATTTTGCCCCAAAAATTTTAGCTAAACTTAAACTTTCTAGGTCATTCGCATCAACTCTTATTTGCGAATAATTAAACCTACTACTACCTCCAGTATGATAGTCGATAACGTAATCTACGTGAGGCACAATTTCTTCCATAATGTAATAAGCAAATCGAGCAGCTAAAGAACCTTTTAAACTCCCAGGAAAAACCCTGTTAAGGTCTCTGCCATCAGGAAACATTCGTTCTTGATTTAAGAAACCAAAAACATTAACAACAGGAATACAAATTATGGTGCCACATTGCGGCTTGTTGTATTTTTTCTTAATTATTTGACGAACAATTTCTACTCCATTTACTTCATTGCCATGTATGCCAGCGAGGATAAGTAGGGTAGGGCCATCTTTTCGAGCCCGCTCTATAATTACAGGAACTTCTAGTTTAGTTCGTGTATGTAGTTTGGCAATGTCTAAATTTATAACTGTTTTACCAGGCCCTATTTTTTGATCGAGGATTACAAGAGGTTTAATCGACATTTCTCTCTATATAGCGTATGATTGCTTTTGCAATGTCTTTGCCCGTCGCACCTTCTATGCCTTCTAAGCCAGGGGAGGAGTTTACCTCCATAATTTTTGGGCCACTATGGCTTTGCAACATATCAACACCTGCAATACCTAAACCAAGTACTCGTGCTGCTTTAAGTGCAGCGTTTTCTTCCTCATCAGACAGTTCTACAATAGTGGCAGAGCCGCCTCTATGCAAGTTAGATCTAAATTCACCTTCTTTTCCTTGTCGTTTCATTGCACCAACTACTACGCCGTCTACAACAAATGCACGCACATCAGCCCCACCAGCTTCTTTTATAAATTCTTGCACCATTACACGAGCGTTTAATCCTTGAAAAGCCTCTAAAACGGAGTGAGCTGCACTTTTTGTTTCTGCTAAAAGAACACCAACACCTTGTGTGCCTTCCAATAGTTTTATTACACAAGGAGGTCCGCCTACTTTGCTAATTAAACTATCAGGATCTTTAGAAAAATCGGTAAATGCCGTTTTTGGTAAGTCTAAACCTGCTCTAGAAAGAATTTGCAACGAACGAAGTTTATCTCTAGACCTAACTAAAGCTTGACTTTCGGTTGTTGTAAAAACTTTCATCATTTCAAACTGACGAACAACAGCTGTTCCGTAAAAGGTAACAGATGCACCTATTCTAGGAATTACAGCATCTATGCCGGTTATCGGCTCACCTTTGTAGTATAACTGTGGTTTCTTTTTTTCAATAACAATATCACAAGCCAAATGGTCTAAAACAACCATTGTGTGCTTTCTTTTTTCGCCTGCTTCTATCAATCTTTTGGTAGAGTAGAGTTTCGCGTTACGCGATAAAACGGCAATTTTCATATTATATGTTTGTTCTAAATGTAGTTGTTTATCGCAAAACCTCGTTGCTTACTCCGGTAAAGCTAAAGCCTCCGTCGTGGAAAAGGTTTTGCATTGTAACCATTTTGGTAAGGTCACTAAACATCGAAATGCAATAGTCTGCACAAGCATTGGCGTCAGCATTGCCAAGAGGCGACATTTTTTCTGCGTAGTTTATAAAATCGTCGAAACCTTTTACTCCACTACCAGCTGTAGTTACCGTAGGAGATTGTGAAATAGTGTTTACACGCACTTTTCTATGTTTACCGTAGTGGTAGCCAAAGCTTCTTGCAATACTTTCTAAAATTGCTTTGCTTTCAGCCATTTCGCTATAATCTGGGAATACACGTTGCGAAGCGATATATGTAAGACCTAAAACTGATCCCCAATCGTTTAAAGCATCTTTTTGATAGCACGCTTGCAACATTTTATGGAAAGAGAGGGCAGAAATATCATATG
>Ga0102814_10001720_pt1 | contig 15263 bp, 14 predicted proteins | sample ColrivemetaGS741_FD_79112 | JGI IMG/M metagenome (GOLD analysis project Ga0102814, IMG submission 79112) | Estuarine microbial communities from the Columbia River estuary - Flood tide ETM metaG S.741 | ecosystem: Environmental > Aquatic > Marine > Intertidal zone > Estuary | place: USA... | reverse complement strand
TTCGGAGTATGTTCATTCTCTATTTTTTTCAAATGAACGGAAAATGCCTTAAATTAGGGTTAATCGATTGTTTCTTTTTTAGCACATTTTTCATTCAAGGATTAATTTAGGAGAATAATGAAATTGTTTTAAACTTGGAATGAAGGGATACACTTTGTCGATAAAACACGTTGTAAAACAGTTTCTCCTAAATTTGCCCTATGCGAATTGCCGATATTATTACCCATTTAGAAACCATAGCCCCTCCAAGCTTGCAAGAAAGCTATGACAATAGCGGGTTGATAGTAGGAGAGAATAGCACAGATGTTACGGGAGTATTAATTAGTCTTGATTGCGTTGAGGCAACAGTTTTGGAGGCTATTGATAAAAAATGCAATCTGATTATGGCTCATCATCCAATTGTTTTTGGAGGTATGAAGCGGTTTAATAATGCAAGCTATGTTCAGAGAACCGTACAATTGGCTATAAAAAACGATATCGCTATTTACGCCATTCATACCAATTTAGATAATGTATATCACCAAGGCGTAAACTCCAAAATAGCTGAAAAACTAGGACTAGAAAACACCAGAATTTTGGCTCCTAAAAGTGGTGGTTTGTTTAAGTTGGTAACTTACAGCCCAGGGGCAAATGCCGAAGCCATAAAACAAGTTTTGTTTAATGCGGGAGCTGGCCATATTGGCAATTACTCTGAATGTTCATTTGCAACCTCAGGAGAAGGCACATTTATGGGCAATCATCATTCTAATCCATACTTAGGCGAAAGAGGCAAACGCCATACAGAAAACGAGGTAAAAATAGAAGTTATACTGCGAGATTATCAGAAGAACAGAGTGCTTTCCGAACTCAAAAAGGTGCATCCTTACGAAGAAATAGCGTATGAAATTTATTCTACACTAAACACAGATCAGCACGTGGGGAGCGGTTTAATTGGCAATTTAAAAGAGACCTTAAACGAGCAAGAGTTTCTAATAATGCTAAAAAAAGCGATGAATTTACAAGTAATTAAACATACAGGCAGCACTGGAGTAATAAATCGAGTGGCCCTGTGTGGAGGTTCTGGTCAATTTTTACTGAATGCTGCAAAGGCCTCATTAGCAGACGTATATATTTCTGCAGATTTTAAATACCACGAGTTTTTTGACGCAGAAAACGAGATAATGATTTGCGACATAGGTCATTATGAAAGCGAAAAGTACACAATAGACCTTTTATATGATATATTGACCAAAAAATTTAATAAATTTGCAGTCCTTAAAACGGCAGGGGATACAAACCCAGTAAAATATTTTCTATAACACATGGCAGTAAAAACAATCGCACAAAAGTTAGAGCAGCTTTATAAGTTACAAACTATCGACACTAAATTAGATCAACTAAGAGCTGTAAGAGGCGAGCTTCCTATGGAAGTTTCTGATTTGGAGGATGAGTTAGTTGGATTAAATACTCGATTAGCAAATTTTAGCACAGAAATTGAAACTTTTAATGAGCAAATTTTTGCGAATAGAGAGCAAATAAAAACTTCTAAAGAACTAATTAGAAAATACAATACGCAACTTAATAATGTTAAAAACAATAGAGAGTTTGATGCATTAAATAAGGAAATTGAAATTCAAGAGCTTACTATACAAGCCGCTGAGAAAAAGATAGGCGAAGTTGAAAGAAGCATTGGGTTGAAAGACGACCTTATTAATGAGGTTCAAACTAGACTTGATGAGCGTGAAAAGGACTTAGAAAACAAGAAGAAAGAGCTTGAAGAAATAACTGCTGAAACTGAAAAAGAGGAAGCTCACATTATTGAGGAAAGAGATAAATCGAAAAGCGAAATCGAAGAGAAGTATATTAAAGCTTATGATAGAATTCGTCAAAACTTTAGAAATGGCATAGCAGTTGCTCCTATTCTTCGTGGTTCTTGTGGTGGATGTTTTGCAAAAATTCCACCCCAATTACAGTCAGACATTAGACAGTCTAAAAAAATTGTAATTTGCGAAGCTTGCGGTCGTATTAATATCGACGCTAGAATGGCTGGTATAAGCGATGAAGTGGAAGAAGAAGAAAAACCAAAAAGAAGAGCGGTTAGAAGAAAATAATTCTTCACGCTTTTTAGGTTTTATTTTTCTCTTTCTTGTTTCTCTTGGTGTATTTGCTACACCTACTTTCTATTTTACACCTCAACTTATAAGTGCTCAAGAACAAAACTATGCACTAAAATTAGATGGAGCACGTCAGATTTTATTAGATGAAAAAGCTGCGGATCCAGCTAATTGTGCGATCGATTATCTACTGCATTTCAATTATTTTCTAGAAGCATTTGTTAGCGAAGAACAATCCGATTATGCAGCATACCAAAAAGTATTAGATGCATCCATCTCGCATTTTGAAAAATTAAGTGATGACTCGGCTTACAAACGTTTTGTGTTGTCCGAAGCACATTTTTATTCGTCAACTTTAAAGGCAAAGCACAACGAGCTATTTTCGGCCGCTAGAGACATTAAAAGAGCATATTCTCTGGTAGAAGAAAACCATAAACTATTTCCCAGCTTTGTTCAAAATAATAAAACACGTGGCCTTATAAAAACCTACATAAGTACTGTACCCGAAAGCTATGCATGGGTGGTAAAAATGATTGGTATTGATGGTAATATGGCCGAAGGTTTGCGTTTGCTTCGCAGTTTAGCCTATAGTAAAAGTACAGCACCCGAAATGAAAATGATAGCCAAAGAAACGGGCTATATTTATTCGTTTGCCTTGTATAATGTGGCGAAACAAACCAGTAAATCGTGGGCAGAAACACTAAACTTTACCAGAGATTATAGTACAAATCTTTTAAGTCTGTACTTCAGAAGCCAAATTGCACTCAAACTTAATAAGAATGAAACCGCTATTAAAACGTTGCAGAGCAGACCAGCATCCGACGAGTATTCGTCTTTTGTATACTTGGATTATTTATTTGGAGTTGCTAAACTAAATAGACAAGATGATGATGCAATAAAACCCCTATCGGTTTACTACACTAAATTTAAAGGAGGTAATTACGTAAAAAGTTGCTTACAGAAAATCAGCTGGTATTATTTGTTAGCGGGTGACTATGCAAAATCAGAAGAGTATAAAAAACTTATTTTAACAAAAGGAATAGCTGTAAACGAAGAAGATAAACAAGCTGAACGATACGCTAATAGACCAAGACCAGACCGATATCTTTTAAAGGCTAGATTGCAATATGATGGTGGCTACTATGAACGAGCACTAAAAACAATTGACATTACAAGTCTCGCTGCACTTAAAACATTGGATGAAAAAGGGGAGTTTTGTTACCGAAAAGGACGTATTTACGAAAAGCTTGGTAATATGCCTGTAGCCTTAAAGTTTTATGAAGCTTGTAGTATATATGGTGGGCAAAGTGAGGAGTATTACGGCCCATATGCTAGTCTTTATATTGCAGACTATTATTTAGCAAATGGAGATAAAGTATTGGCTAAAAAATTTTATACCAAAGCCCTTGGCTATAAACGAAATAAAGAATATGTAGATAGCATAGAACACAGGGCTAAAGTTGGCCTTAAGAAATGCTAAATGTAACTTGGTAGACTTATGCTGCACTTGAACCTATTTCTGTTCGTGTTTTTGACCTATTTCAACCTATTTTTGTAGCCCTTTTATAAAAACAAAAACAATGAGTAAACCAGTAAGAGTGCGTTTTGCACCAAGCCCAACAGGTGCCTTGCACATTGGTGGTGTTAGAACCGCGTTGTACAACTATCTTTTTGCCCGTAAACATAATGGTAAGTTTCTGCTTAGAATAGAAGATACAGACCAAAAGCGTTTTGTGCCAGGAGCAGAAGAATACATTAATGAAAGTTTAAATTGGCTTGGCCTAACTATTGATGAAGGTGTAAAACAAGGAGGAGATTTTGGTCCGTACAAACAAAGTGAGCGAATGGATATTTATGCCGGATATGCTCACGATTTAGTGCAAAAGGGAAATGCATATTACGCCTTTGATACAAGCGAAGAAATAGAGGAAATGCGTAAGAAATTGGAGGCAAACAATATGTCTTCAAAGTATGATTCTACTTCGCGTATGAGTATGAAAAACTCGCTCACTTTAAGCGAAGATGAAGTAAAAGAGCGTTTGGATAAGGGAGATGCCTATACAATAAGGGTAAAATTACCTCGTAATGAAGAAATTCGATTTCACGATGTAATTAGAGGTTGGATAGTATTTAATTCTAGCCAATTGGATGACAAAGTGTTGGTTAAGGAAGATGGCTTGCCAACGTACCATTTAGCCAATATTGTTGATGACCATTTAATGGAAATAAGCCATGTAATTAGGGGGGAAGAATGGTTACCTTCCGCACCTTTGCACGTGATGCTATATAGATATTTTGGATGGGAAGATACCATGCCAGAATTTGCTCATTTGCCACTTATTTTAAAACCAGATGGCAAAGGAAAATTAAGTAAACGAGATGGAGACCGTTTAGGTTTTCCTGTTTTTCCATTGCAATGGAACGATCCTACAACCAACGAAGTTTCTAGCGGATACCGCGAAAGCGGCTATTTGCCAGAAGCGGTAATTAATATGCTTGTAATGTTAGGTTGGCATCCTGCAGATAACAAAGAGCTGTTTACCATAGACGAATTAATTGCAGAATTCTCATTAGAACGTGTATCTAAAAGTGGTGCAAAGTTTGATATGGATAAAGCAAAATGGTTTAATCATCAGTTCTTAATGAAAGCAGAAAACGCTGATGTTTTAAAAATGATTGATGATTCTTTAGAGCAAAAGCACACCTTAAAGGGTACAGATTACTTATTAAAAGTAATAGAGTTGTTAAAAGAAAAAGTAAGTTTCGCTTCAGAATTACTTGCAGCAGGTGATTTCTTTTTTAATAATCCTGTGGCGTATGACGAAAAAGTAAAGACTAAAAAGTGGAATGCAGATGTTGCTAGTTCGTTGACATTGTTTATAAAAGAGCTTGTTGCTAATGAAATTAGCAAGGCAACAGACATAGAAGCCCATTTAAACGCGTTTGCAGAGACAAAAGGACTAAACAAGGGTCAACTTATGCAACCGTTGCGTTGGGTGGCTACAGGGCAGGCTGGAGGCCCTCCAATTTTTGATTTAATAGAATTGCTTGGTGTTTCGGAAGTAGCTGACAGACTAAAAATAGCTCAAGAAAAATTTCCGGTGTAGTGATAAACAAAATGCACCTAAATCAGGGCGAGTTGCTGACAGGTTTTTTCGCTAGCGATTTGCTCTGCTACTTTTTTGCTGTTTCCCCTAGCCTTTGCAATTTCTTCTCCATCAATAAACACTCCAATAGTGTACATTTTCTGATTGTTAGATCCGCTATCTTCCAATACTCTAAAATCTAGCTCCTTACGTTCTTTTTGGGCGTATTGATTAAGTAAACTCTTAAAGTTTTCGGTTGTTTCTTTTAATTGCTCAAAATCCAAATGAGGCATTACCATTCGTTTTTTTACAAACTTTAGGGTAAATGCATATCCTTTGTCCAAATAGATAGCCCCAATTAGAGCTTCAAGTGCGTTTCCTGAAATGCCCCGTAAGGCTATTTGGTTTTTTTTAATGGATTGATCATAGATTAGATAACTGGGAATACCCATGTCAACTGCAATTTGGGCTAATTTTTTTCTACTTACGGATTTCGACCGCATTTCGGTTAAAAATCCTTCTCCTTGAAACGGGTATTTTTTAAATAAAAGTTCTGCAATTATCAAATCAAGTACGGCATCTCCCAAAAATTCAAGACGTTCATTGTTGTTTTTTGTTTGAAGCCCGGCAATTTTTTCAGCACTAGAATTATGCGAAAATGCTTGTTTATAAAGCGACAGATTTGCAGGAAAATAGCCAAGAAGGCGATAAAGATTGTTATAAAATTCTTTTTTCGGTGAAAAGCTGGAATAATATAGTCTTAGTAAACCACCAAGCACTTTTTTAGAGACATTTACCCATTATAACAGACACATTGTGGCCTCCAAAACCAAATGTGTTACTTAGGGCGTATTTAACTTCGCGTTTTTGGGCTTTGTTAAATGTAAAATTTAATTTAGAATCAAAACTTTCGTCGTCATTAAAATGGTTAATAGTAGGAGGAATCACTCCTCTGTTTATAGCCATAAGACAAGCTAGAGCTTCTACAGCACCTGCAGCACCAAGTAAATGACCTGTCATAGATTTAGTAGAGCTTATATTTATATTATAAGCGTGCTCGCCAAAAACATCTATAATAGCCATACTTTCGCTTATATCACCCAGCGGTGTTGATGTTCCATGAACATTAACGTAGTCAATATCTTCTGGAGTTAAGCCAGCATCCCTAAGTGCAAATTTCATTACATTTTTGGCACCCAATCCTTCCGGATGTGGAGCAGTAATGTGGTGGGCATCTGCGGTCATTCCACCGCCAAATATTTCGCCATAAATTTTTGCACCACGAGCTTTTGCATGCTCATATTCTTCGAGTACCAATGCGGCTCCACCTTCTCCAAGAACAAATCCATCACGTTCTTTATCAAAAGGGCGTGAAGCTGTGCTTGGATCATCATTTCGCTCCGAAAGAGCTTTCATGCTATTAAAACCGCCAATAGCAGAATAAGTAACACAAGATTCTGAACCTCCTGTTACAATAGCTTTAGCCATACCTAGGCGTATGTAATTAAACGCGTCTATAATGGCATTGTTGCTTGATGCACAGGCAGATACAGTTCCAAAATTTGGGCCTCTAAAGCCATATTTTATAGAAATAAAGCCAGGAGCAATATCTCCAATCATTTTTGGAATAAAAAACGGATTAAACCTTGGAGTTCCGTCACCCAAGGCGTAATCCGACACTTCTTTTTCTAAGGTAGTTAGTCCACCTATACCAGATCCCCAAATCACACCTATTTCTTCAGGCGTAAAATCAGTTTCAGTAATTCCAGAGTCAAGCACAGCTTCATCAGCTACTACCATGGCATATTGTGTAAAAGGGTCCATTTTACGAGACTCTTTTCTATCAATAAACTCAGCTACATCAAAGTTTTTCACCTCACATGCAAACTGTGTTTTGTGTTTAGATGCATCAAAACGAGTAATTGGACCTGCTCCGCTTACTCCTTGTTCTAACGCATCCCAATATGCTTGTGCAGTGTTACCAATAGGTGTTAGTGCACCAATGCCGGTTACTACAACTCGCTTTAACTGCATACTGCGGGATTTGGATTAACCTACGTTATTAGTTATATACGTTATTGCGTCTCCTACTGTAGCAATTTTTTCTGCTTGCTCATCAGGAATAGCGATGTTAAATTCTTTTTCAAACTCCATTATCAACTCTACGGTATCTAATGAATCAGCACCAAGATCGTTGGTAAAACTTGCTTCCGCAACTACCTCAGACTCTTCAACTCCTAGTTTATCAACGATAATTTGGGTTACTTTTTCAGCTATTTCAGACATATTATTATTTATTTGTTCAGTGGTGCAAAGAACAATTTTTTAAATAAAAAAGACAAAATTAATTTGCATTTAACTTTCAACACTAATTTAGCAGACCATTGCAAAGCCTTTTTTCTATAGACGAACTTGCTCTTGAATACCCAATTATTTACGGTGTATCTTGTGCCCTTAAACCGGTCAAACTAGCTTATTATTTAAGTAAGTGTGTTGACATAGAGGTAGTTGCAGTTAATGATATTTCGTCTTACGATGGAAAGAGTTTACACCAAGCTTTCCAAATAATGTATCTGGATGATGGTTTTAAGTGTCTTCTTATCAAGAATAAAGGAAGTCAAGCTTTCTTTTATAAACGGTATAAAAACATAGATTTTCTGCTTTGTTCGCTCGATGATGATAATATTAATGACGATTTAATCAACATTATAGGCAAACAACAAGGTATATCTATTTGTTTTGCACTAGAAGAACCCAATCAAAGAGAAATTCTTAATTTCAGTCAATTATTATGAACAATAAAGTACGATACAATAAAACAAAGATAATAGCAACGATAGGCCCGGCTACCTCAAGCGTAGCAATGTTAAAAAAAATAATATTAGCGGGGGTAGATGTTTGTAGAATAAATTTTTCTCATGGCGATTTAGCTACCCACTTAGAGGTAATTAAAAACATAAGACAGGCCAATGAAGAATTGGGTACGCACGTTGCAATTTTAGGAGATTTGCAAGGTCCTAAGCTGCGGATTGGGCAGGTAGAAAACAATAGAATGGTGTTAAAGAATGGTGCCACCATTATACTTACCACGGTTCCTTTAGAAAGCGACAATAAAACTATTCACGTTAAATATTCGACACTTGCACGAGATGTGAAAGTAGGTGAAAGAGTGTTGCTAGATGACGGAAAATTAGAGCTAGAATTTACAAAAAGAGTTGATAAACATACCGTAGAAGCCATAGTAATTAATGGTGGAATATTAAGTTCAAACAAGGGCTTTAACCTTCCATCTTCTGACCTTTCTGTAGATAGTTTGACGCCAAAAGATGAAGCGGATCTGATATTCGCTATGGAACATAAATTCGATTGGATTGCACTTTCTTTTGTTAGAGAAGCAAAAGATATAATAAAGCTTCGTAAGATTCTTGAAAAGAACAAGTGTCAAGCTAATATAATTGCGAAAATTGAAAAGCCACAGGCCGTAGAAAATATAGATGCTATAATTGATGCGACTGACGCAATAATGGTGGCTCGTGGAGATCTAGGAGTGGAAATGCCAATGGAACAGGTTCCAATGATACAGAAAAAGATTGTTCGTAAGTGCATAGAAACAGCTACTCCAGTAATAATTGCAACGCAGATGATGGAGAGTATGATTACTTCTCCTACGCCTACTCGAGCAGAAGCAAGTGATGTTGCAAATGCGGTTATGGATGGAGCTGACGCTGTGATGTTAAGTGCCGAAACTTCTGTAGGGGAGTATCCATTAAAAACGATTGAAGCGGTAGAGAGAATACTAGGAAGCACTGAACTTGGTTGGGATATTTATCACAAATTAAAGGTGCCAGATTCATCTTCAAGATCGTTTATTTCTGATGAAATTTGCTTTGCCACGGTTACAATGAGTAAAGCCATAAAGGCAAAGGCAATCATATCAATGACTCAAACGGGCTATACAGCTTATAAGATAGCTAGTGGCAGACCAAATTGCGACATTTTTATTTTTACAGCGAGCAGACATTTGCTTACTCGCCTTAGTTTGGTATGGAATGTAAGAGCGTATTATTATGACAAACGAACGAATACTGACGATACCGTAAGTGATGTTATTGAGGTTCTTAAAAAAGATAAACTATTAAAAACTGGAGATATTGTAATAAATACGGCGGCAATGCCAGTTATTGAGAATACAAAAACCAACACGTTAAAAATTAGTACAGTAAAATAAATTATGGACCAGTCATTAGAAATAGTTAACCGAGTTGCACAAAGTGGTCTTATTTCTCTGGATCTAGAAGAACTTGTACCTGATAAATCTGAAGAGTCATTGGATATTAAAGAACAATTATTCCAAGGTTTAATGCTTAAAGAAAAAGATTTTAGAGCGTGGGTTAAAGAAAACGATTGGAGCGTGTATAAAGACTCTTATGTAGCTATATATTGTTCAGCTGACGCTATTGTACCTACTTGGGCATATATGCTTATAACGGCTGCACTCGAGCCTTATACTTCAGAATGTTTCTTCTGTCATCCTAGTTCGTTATCTGCATTGGTTGCAGAGAAGTATTTAAATTTAGTTGAAGTTGAGCAGTACAAAGATTGTAGAGTGGTTATAAAGGGATGCGGACATAGAGAAATTAGCAATCATGCGTATGTTAAGCTAACAACTATGTTGTTGCCTTATGCAAAAACTGTAATGTTTGGGGAACCTTGCAGTACCGTACCTGTATTCAAGAGAAAGTAAAAAGCCCCGCTGGTTTTAACAGCAGGGCTTAAATTATTTTTTATAGTGTATGTCACTTTTTCTTGACCGCTTCAAAATCCATAATTCTTTTTCCATCAATATATTGGGTTACGAAAGCATCTTTAACACCAAGTGTTTGTATATCTTTCCTGAATTCTAAAGCAGCTTCCACATTCTGAAAATATCCGATTATGTAACGCTTAGCACCATCTGCATCTTCAGCTTTTATATATTTCATTGCTTTGTTAAAAGACTCTAAGTTTAAGTACTCGTAGTATCCCATTTGAACTTGATAAACGGTGCCGTTCGGTAATTGCGGTCCTTGCTGCGAAACAGTGATTAAATCATTATATTTTGCTTGTAAAATACCTAGTTTAGCTCTAAGTTCTTCATTTTCTGACTGAGCATCACTAAGTTGACTCTTAACCGAAGTTATCTCTTCTGTAAGCGATTTTACTTCTTTTTTTTGTTGAGTTTTTAGGTTAGAATAGGTTTCTGGTTGCTTTTTGTAAGCTTTAAGCTCTTTTTTAAGAGCTTTTTTTTCTGCTTTACTTAAAGTTTGAGCTTGAACTCCATTAATGGCGAATAGAAACAATGCTCCCAATAGTAATAACCACGATTTTTTCATTTGGATATAGAATTATATATAGCACAAAGCTAAATTTAATGCGAGATAATTTAATTTAAGGTAATGTTAATATCTAAATTTGCGAATCATTTAGTGAACACATGGAATATAGAATAGAAAAAGACAGTATTGGAGAAGTAAATGTACCAATTAATAGATATTGGGCGGCTCAAACACAACGATCTCTTGAAAATTTTAAGATTGGAAGTCAACGTATGCCAATTGAAATAATAAAGGCATTTGGGGTGCTAAAGAAATGTGCGGCACAAACAAATTTTGAGTTGGGGGTGCTTTCTGAAGAAAAGAAAGACTTGATAGCAAGAGTTTGCGATGAGATAATAGCCGGAGATTTGGATGATGAATTTCCGTTAGTTATCTGGCAAACAGGCAGCGGAACTCAAAGCAATATGAATGTAAATGAGGTTATTGCAAATAGGGCTCATGTACTTAATGGAGGAAATTTAACGGATGCTAATAAAGTGTTACATCCAAATGATGATGTAAATAAGTCGCAAAGTAGTAACGACACCTTCCCTACAGCAATGAGTATTGCGGTATATAAACAAATGGTAGATTTTGCTATTCCTGGGTTGCAAGTGCTTAAAGATACGTTTAAAAAGAAAGCTAGAGATTTTAAAGATATTGTAAAAATAGGCCGCACACATTTTATGGATGCAACTCCGCTAACGCTTGGTCAAGAGTTTTCTGGCTATCGTAGGCAGTTGGAAATGAGCATTATGGCCGTGGAAAAAGCTATGATACCTGCTCAAGAATTGGCATTAGGAGGCACAGCAGTTGGAACAGGATTGAACACACCAAAAGGTTACGATGTATTAGTTGCCCAAAAAATTGCAGAAGAAATGGCAATGCCATTTCGTACGGCAGAAAATAAATTTGAGGCCTTAGCAGCTCACGATGCAATGGTTGAGTTGCACGGAGCGTTAAAACGTGCAGCAGTAAGTTGCATGAAAATTGGTAATGACATTAGAATGTTGAGCTCTGGGCCGCGAAGTGGTATAGGAGAAATTATTATACCTAGTAACGAACCTGGGTCTTCTATTATGCCTGGCAAAGTAAACCCAACACAGTGCGAAGCCATTACAATGGTATGTGCTCAAGTTATGGGTAATGACGTTGCAGTAACTATAGGAGGCAGTAATGGTCATTTCGAGTTGAATGTATATAAACCATTGATTGCGTCCAACTTACTTCAGTCAGCTAGAATTTTAGGGCAAGCATGCCTTTCGTTTAATGATAATTGTGTTGTAGGTATTGAACCTAATTATGCCGAGATAAAAAATAAATTGGATAATTCTCTAATGTTAGTTACCGCATTAAATACACATATAGGTTATGATAATGCAGCTAAAATTGCTAAAAAGGCATATGCTGAAAATACTACTCTAAAATTGGCAGCTATTGATTTAGGTTTATTAACCGAAGAACAATTTGATTTGTGGGTTAAGCCAGAGGAGATGTGCGGAGACATGGAATTAGGTTTTTAGGCTTCAAGTATTTTACGAGCATCAGCTAATACGGTTTATTCCAGTATTCCTAGAATTAAGGGTTTAAGCAGATAAGGTGAAAAATAAAAAGGGTCGTCTCGATTATTCGAGACGACCCTTTTTGCGGTAAATTAAAATTTCAGAATTTGGTATTGATTTAGGGAAATATAGCTCATTTACAATAAGCGTTTACAAAACGCTTATTTAGAGCGTATTTTGATGTTCGCTTATCCTGAGCTAAGGATTTTAAATTCTAGCGGCTTATTTTTTAGCTTTTTTAGCATCAAAAAATGAGTAAAGTATACTTTGAAGTATTGATAACATTAGGCTAAACAATAATGCATATCCAAAATTTGCAACCGAGAAACCAACCAATAATGCATCTACTAATAGTACCATGCACGCATTTATCACCAACAAAAAGAGTCCTAGCGTTAAAATGGTAATTGGTAAAGTTAGAAAAACTAAGATTGGTTGAACTATTGCCCTTGCAAAACCTAAAACAAGAGCAACTAACAGTGCGTCTTTAAAATTTACCACAGATATTCCGGGCAAAAAGTAAGCAAGACCAAAAACTGCAATTGAGGTTAACAGTAGTCTTCTAATAAACTTCATAGTATTTAAGATAAACCTGTTATTACTCCATTGTTATCAATATCCATCCCTTCCGAAGCGGGAATGGCAGGCAGTCCAGGCATACGCATCATATTTCCTAAAATTGGGATTAAGAAACCGGCACCAGATGCAATTTCAAATTCGCGAACCGTAATTCTAAAACCCGTTGGTCGGCCAATTAATTTTTCGTTATCTGAAAAAGATTTTTGAGTTTTAGCCATACAGATAGGTAGGTTATTGAGCCCTAATTTTTCGATTGTACGCAAACCACGCTCTGCGTCAGATGAATAATCTACACCGTCTGCTCCGTATATTTCTTTAGCAATTTTTTCAATTTTGTCTTTTACAGGAGAGTCCCATTTATACAATTGGGTAAAATTACTTTTTCCACTTTCAATTTCAGCAACCACAGCTTCGGCAAGTTTTGTAGTTCCATTTCCACCTTCTGCCCAACCTTTGCTTAGTACAGCTTTTACACCAATTGAAGCACATTTATCAATTAACCAGTTTATTTCTTCATCGCTATCAGCAGGGAAATTGTTAATTGCAACTACTCTTTGTAGACCAAATTTCGCCATATTTTCGATATGTTTTTCCAAATTGGGGAAGCCATTTTTTACCCGTTCTAAACTTGGAGTATTATATTCATCTGGTTTTGCACCTCCATGATGGCGAAGTGCTCGGATGGTTGCGACAATTACTACCGCTTTCGGTTTTAAATTTCCGTAGCCACATTTAATATCTAAGAATTTCTCAGCACCTAAATCAGCACCAAAACCAGCTTCTGTCACTACATAATCTGCCAAGCTCATACCCATTTTAGTGGCAATAATGGTATTAGTACCTTGAGCAATGTTAGCAAATGGTCCACCATGTATAATAGCAGGATTATGTTCTAAGGTTTGTACCAAATTTGGCTTAATGGCATCCTTTAATAAAAGTGCCATAGCATTTTGTGCGTTTAAATCTCGAGCATAAATTGGTTTTCTATCTAGAGTATAACCAACGAAAATGTTTCCAAGTTTGTCTTTTAGGTCGTCAATATCTTTAGCCATACACAAAATAGCCATTACCTCACTGGCCGCCGTTATATTAAATCCATCTTGTCTTGGAGTGCCATTTCCCGTACCCCCAAGGCCAATTACAATATCTCTTAAAGCTCGATCGTTCATATCTATAACACGCTTCCAAAGAATAGTTCTTGGATCTATATTAAGACTACGTGTTTTGCTTTGTATATTATTATCTATTAATGCTGCCAATAAATTATTTGCTTTTTCAATTGCTCCGAAGTCTCCAGTAAAGTGAAGATTAATGTCTTCCATGGGAACTACTTGAGAGTATCCACCACCAGCAGCTCCACCTTTTATACCAAATACAGGACCTAAAGAGGGCTCGCGTAAAACCACTACCGATCTTTTACCAATCTTATTTAAACCCTCGTTAAGTCCTATTGAAACAGTAGTTTTACCTTCTCCGGCTGGAGTAGGCGTAAGGGCCGTAACTAAAATAAGGTTACTATTTTCAACCTTATTTTCATCAATTAGATTCAAAGGCAGTTTGGCTTTGTACTTGCCATATTGTTCTAAATCATCCTCAGATATATTTAACTTAGCGGCTATAGTATTAATATGGTGTAGCTCTACACCTTGGGCAATTTTTAAATCAGTCATAGGATTGCGAATTTATCTATTTATGGATTACGTAAATATAATAACAGGAAAATTAGCAGATACAACAGCTGATTTTATGCTTCTATCGTCTATAAAATTGTGATATTTAGAATGATTTAAATGCCTGATATTTCGTGAATAGGTCAAAAATAAAGTCTTTTTTACACTCATATTTATGCAATTTATATCAGCAAAGACGACAAACGAATGTGGCTAAAAATGCACTTGGTGTATTATATTCCTAACAACTATAGCTTGGTTAAGCCGCGTTTAACTCAAATAACGGTTATATTTCTGGGGATATTTAGTGCTGAGAATTTACGAACTGAGGATAATTCTAAATCAGAAATGTTTTCTTATTATCTGGATTGAGCTAAAACAATGAACTTTGATTATTTTAACGTAACATCAAGATAGTTAATGTTTAGAAACTTTTTATTTTTTTTTAATAAATACAAATAATTTTCATTGGCCTATGACAATAATATGTGAAATTGAATTATTTTTGCGGTCAATAAAATCAAAAGCAGTAATGATTAAAATTAAATCAGGTTTATTTACTAACGCGAAGTTTTTCCTAAAATTGTGTCTATCAGTAGTATTTATTTTGTTTTTGGGCTTAAGTGCTCAAGCTCAAATATCAGCTACTTTTAGCCCTGTAGTTCAGAAAATTGAATTCTGTGCTACATCAGGTACAACAGCTCAAAACTTTACCGTAACAGCATCTACGAGTTGTAGTGGAAACCCAAATGCCATTGACTATCAGTGGTTTATCAATAATGGGGGAACCTATACTAATCTATCAGGTTCTGGTGGATCAGGTTACAATAGTGGTACGGCAGCAACGTTAACAGTTACTAATTTACAGTCTATGGCAAGCAGTCTCTTTCCAAGCGGTTGCAATGTCAAGTTATATTGT
>Ga0102814_10001715_pt1 | contig 15287 bp, 13 predicted proteins | sample ColrivemetaGS741_FD_79112 | JGI IMG/M metagenome (GOLD analysis project Ga0102814, IMG submission 79112) | Estuarine microbial communities from the Columbia River estuary - Flood tide ETM metaG S.741 | ecosystem: Environmental > Aquatic > Marine > Intertidal zone > Estuary | place: USA... | reverse complement strand
GCTTTAAATATTGGTAACTGGTCATCTATGTTGATGGTTGTTATCGCTTCGTTGCCACTAACCATGTGGATGATGCCAGAATCTCTTTCGCTTCGCGGATATGAGTTCTCTAACATGGACGTTTTCTACGCCATTTTAGTGGGTACCGTTGTTGGCGCATTGATGAGCTGGGTGACTGAGTTTTACACGTCAATGGGCAAAAAACCAGTAAATAGCATTATTCAGCAATCAAGCACAGGTCACGCAACCAACATTATTGGTGGTTTGGCAATGGGGATGCAATCAACGGTTATTCCGATTTTAATTTTAGCTGGCGGTATTATTTTCTCTTATGCTTTTGCAGGATTATACGGTGTTGCAATTGCTGCTGCTGGTATGATGGCAACAACGGCCATGCAATTAGCGATTGATGCTTTCGGACCGATTGCAGACAACGCTGGTGGTATTGCAGAGATGAGCGGTTTGCCTGACGAAGTTCGTGGCCGTACTGACAATTTAGATGCTGTTGGTAACACAACTGCTGCAACCGGTAAAGGTTTCGCAATTGCTTCTGCCGCACTTACTGCTTTGGCTCTTTTTGCCGCTTTCGTAGGTATCGCAGGTATCGATAGCATCGACATTTACAAAGCACCCGTTTTGGCCATGCTTTTTGTTGGAGGTATGATTCCTTACATCTTCTCTTCGTTGGCAATTTCTGCTGTAGGCCGTGCTGCAATGGCAATGGTACACGAAGTAAGACGTCAGTTTAAAGAGATTCCGGGTATCATGGAGTACAAGGCAAAACCTGAATACGAAAAGTGTGTTGAGATTTCTACTAAAGCTTCTATCCGCGAAATGATGTTGCCCGGTGCAATTGCATTGTTGGCGCCAGTATTAGTTGGATTTGGATTTAAAGGTGTTTTCGAAACAACTTCTTCAGCAGAAATGCTAGGTGGTTTGTTGGCTGGTATTACAGTTAGCGGTGTGTTGATGGGAATTTTCCAGAACAACGCTGGTGGTGCTTGGGACAACGCTAAAAAGTCTTTCGAGCAAGGCGTTCTGATTAACGGCAAAATGGAGTACAAAGGTTCTGATGCGCACAAAGCGTCTGTAACTGGAGACACGGTTGGCGATCCTTTCAAAGATACCTCTGGCCCTTCAATGAATATTCTTATCAAATTAACTTCTATTGTTGCGTTGATTATTGCGCCTCACATTGCGGTTGATTCTAATCATAGTGCTGGCCATGGTCATGAAGTAATAAACATGATGGAAGACCAAATTTTAGAAGATGGTCATTACGAAATCAATGTTCACTTTGAAAGCCAAGATGGCAGAATTTTGGTAAACCATTCAATGATTGAGTTAGTCCAAGAACGTAGAATGGCTACCGTGATGTTAGACATCAATCCAGAATCTATGCGTACCGTTTTTGGCATAGAAGGTGGCGAATTTCACTTTGATGGTCATGGTGAAACCTTGGATGAAGGACGAAGCCGTTTTCGTGCAGTAGGCCCACTTAGAATGGGAGAAAGAGGAGACTTTGAGTGCGAATTTATTTTCGGTACTAACGCAACTGGTGGCATTAGCGGAGATTTATACGTGAGATAATTATATATTTTATTATGAAAAAGGGCCGCAGATGCGGCCCTTTTTTTATGGATTAAATCGCTCTTTCCTTCGCAGCAAATCCCAAAACATAATGAAGTCTGAAGCTAAACTGTAACCCGGATATTGAAAGGTTGCAGGTTTGTTTTTCTCGAAGAAGTAATGACCAACCCAAGCAAAACCATAGCCAATAAAAGGAATGATTGCTAGATAAAACCAATCAAACGAAACAAGAAATTTTAAAAAGGATAAGATGAGCAGCCCCGTGCCTATAAAATGCAGCAATCGACAAATGTGATTCTGGTGCTCTGTTAAATAGTAAGGATAGAATTCTTTTAGACTTTTGTATTTTTTCTCCACCATAACATAAATAATTACTGTGTTTTACCGCACCAGCGCACAATGCACTGCCCGTAAATTTGAATAGCTTTTTTATAGTTTTCAATGCTGATGCGCTCATTTACACCATGAAATCGCGCTAAATCTTCACTTTCAAAAAGCACGGGCATAAACTTGTAAATGTTTTCACTCAGGCCTTCATAATGACGGCTGTCGGTTGCTCCAAGCATTAAAAAAGGTGTGATCAAGGCATCTGGGTAAACATCTTTTACGGCCATTCCTAAGGATGCAAAAGCCTCGGATTCATAATTAGATACCGCAGAAGGATTTGCCGCACCATCAATAATTTTTATTTCAACGCGATCATCGCCAATCGTCTTTTTTAAGTGGGCAATGCTAGTTTCAATGGTTTCGCCAGATAAAATACGCATGTTTATTGTGGCTTTTGCTTGTCCAGGAATTACGTTGTCTTTGATGCCCCCTTCTAAAATTGTGGTGGCCATAGTAGTATGAATCATGGCGCTACCAGAACCCGTTTTTGAATATGCATTAAAAATCAATTGCTCTAGAAGGCTTGCATTGCTAAATGCCAGCTTTTGTGCAAAAGGCATTTCTGGCCCCATGTATTCTATAAACCCTTTCACAGGTCCACAAATTCTATTTGGAAATGGGTTGTTGTTTAAGTCTGTAACCGCTTTTGCAATGACAGAGACAGCGGTTTCGGTAGCCGGCATCGAACTGTGTCCACCTTCCAAATTGCAAGAAAGTTCTACCGACAAATAGCCCTTTTCGCTTATGCCAATTAAAGCAACTGGCTTTTCTGAAATCCCAGGGACAATGTTTTTAGTTAGAAAAGTACCTTCATCGGCAATGGCTTCAAAGCTGATGTTTTGATCTCTAAAGTATTTCGCCATTTTCATCGCACCGTTTATTCCACCCACTTCTTCGTCTTCGCCAAAGGCAAAATAAACACTGCGCGCTGGCTCGAAACCCTGTTCGATAAGCGCGGTGGCTGCTTCTAACAAACCAATTACCGTAGATTTATCGTCAATGGCTCCTCGGCCCCAAACAAAACCACCTTTAATAAGGCCTTTAAAAGGGTCTTCTTGCCACAAATCTCGGCTCACTTCTTCTACAGGAACTACATCTATATGCCCAAGAAAAAGGACGGGTTTTAGGTTTTGATTACTGCCATTCCATTTTAGCAGGAGCGAATGATTGCCCATGTTAATCGCTTCAAAATTGTTAAAGACGTCTGGAAACGCTTCTTTTAGGAAAGCTTGAAACGAAGTGAAAGCGATTTCATCGTAGTACGCAGCATCAGAAATTGTGCGGTATTGGATGGCTTTGCTCAAATGATTAGTGGCCGTGTCGCCATTAATTTGTAGCGCTTGCATAGCTTCACCTTGTGGTTGAATGGATTTATTGGAAAAGGTGTTCCATAGAAGAACTAGAATGGTGACCAACAAAATAAGGCCGATGAATTGTAAAACTCGTTTTAACATACCGTGGTTTTAATGATTGAAAAATACAATTTCATCTTTACAATTAGCATGTGGTTCTAGCTTGCAAAGCAAGAAAGGCAACTTAATTTAGACGAACTGCTTCGTTTTTTTAATGTGGCTACATGAGCAGATATGCTACTTTTGCGCCAAAATAAAATTAAACATGTCAGATATTTTAATTCGATTACACAGCCTCATTCCTTATTTGTTTTTGGTATTAATGCTGCTCTTGCTTGTTATGACTATTGCAGGCCTTTCGTCTGGAAAATTCACCTTAAAACAGATGGCATTAGCACGTGTAACCTTGATTTTAGCGCACATCCAGTTGTTGTTTGGTTTAGGTGTGTTGTTTTTGGGCGATGCAGCTTCGGCCGCCATGAGCCAAGGGATGGGGCAAATTATGAAAACTGCAGAATTACGTTTGCGTTTTGTTGAGCATCCAATGATGATGATTATTGCGATTGCGTTAATTACCATTGGTTTTTCGCGTGTAAAAAGAGCATCGACAAACAGCGCCAAAAACAGAAACATCCTTATATTTTTTGGCATTGGTTTATTGTTAATACTCTCAAGAATTCCCTACGCAGCTTGGTTTAATTTGTAACTATGATTGAAACGATAAAGCCAATTTCGGATAACGAAAAGGCCATTCTAGTAGGTGTAATACGCCAAGGGCAAAGCGAAGAAAACTCTACAGAATATCTAGATGAACTTGCTTTTTTGGCCGAGACTGCTGGCGCAGAAACCATAGAGCGATTTACACAAAAGCTTGAGCGGCCAAACCCAAAAACATTTTTGGGTCAAGGTAAAATGGAACAGATTAAGTCTTTTGTAGACACGCATAATATTGATTTGGCCATTTTTGATGATGAATTAACTCCTTCTCAGTTGCGCAATATTGAGAAGTTGTTAGAGATAAAAGTGTTGGATCGCACCAATCTTATCCTTGATATTTTTGCTGGAAGAGCCCAAACAAGCTATGCCAGAACACAAGTAGAACTTGCGCAATTGCAATACTTATTGCCACGACTTACACGCCTTTGGACCCATCTTGAACGTCAAAAAGGAGGTATTGGCATGCGCGGACCAGGTGAGACACAAATTGAAACGGACCGCAGGATAATTGAACAAAAAATTAGCTTACTAAAAGAAAAGCTTAAAAAGATTGACAAGCAAATGGCAACACAGCGGAGCAATCGCGGGCAGTTGGTGCGCATTGCTTTGGTTGGCTATACCAATGTTGGAAAGAGCACCCTCATGAATTTGCTTTGCAAAACCAGCGTTCTAGCCGAGAACAAACTCTTTGCTACGTTAGACACAACTGTAAGAAAAATTGCCATTGAGAATTTGCCAATATTATTGACAGACACGGTTGGTTTTATCCGCAAACTGCCAACGCAGTTGGTAGAGAGTTTTAAATCTACCCTGGATGAGGTTCGCGAAGCTGATGTATTGTTGCACGTGGTAGATATCAGTCACGAAAGTTTTGAACACCACATAGAAAGTGTAAACAAAATTCTAGGTGAAATTGATAGCATGGATAAGCCGGTGATTATGGTATTTAATAAAATAGATGCCTATACCTACGAGCCCATGGAAGAGTTTGATTTGGATAAAACGAATCGGAATTTCAGCTTAGAAGATTGGCGCCAAACGTGGATGGGAAAGATGAGTGGAAACTGTGTTTTTATATCAGCAACAGGCAAAGACAATATTCAAGAATTACGAGAAATGATCTATAAAGTGGCTTCTCGCATTCATGCAGAGCGTTTTCCCTTCAATAATTTTCTTTATTAAAAAGCTGGGTTTAGTTTTGAGCTAGGGTGCGAAGGGCCGAATCGTTTAGAATACGCAACCGTTTGTTGTTAATTTCAATCATGTGGTCGTCTTCCAAACGTTTAAAAACACGGTAAATGGTTGTGCGCGTAGTTCCAATAAAATTGGCAAACTCTTGCGGGCTCAACTTTAGCATCATGTAGTTATCGCCATTTTGCCCAAACTTATCGCGCAGCAATAAAATGGCGTGCGCCAATCGTTGGTCAATAGTTTTACGCAAAAAATAAGCGGCTCTATTTTCAATGCGGTCTATTTTTGAGTCAATCTGCTTAAGTAGAGGTATTGTAATACTAGGGTGCTTGGCTAGCCAGGCATAAAAAGCTTCTTTTGGTATAAAAAGGGCCTGTGTGTTGCCTTGTAAAGAAACGCAGCCTTTCGTATAGGGTTGGTCGTTCAAACAAGACGTGATTCCTGTAAAATCGCCTGGACCAACAATCGTAATAATCTGTTCAGCCTCTTTGTCAATACACTTACAAATTTTACAATTGCCTTCAAGCATCCAGAAAAATCCAACGGGTGCGTCAAGTTCTTTAAAAATAGCTTTGTTCTTGGCGTAAGAATTAACTTGGCCAAAGGCAAGAAACAGTTTTAGCAGCTCAGGATATTCATCTCCAAAAATTGCTGCATAAGTGCTTTTTACCAAATGGGTATCTGCCGGAAGCATTGTATTAATTTTAGGTAGCAACAAATCTATTTTAAACCGAATGGCTGTTAAATGACAAAAATCACCTACAAATACCTACGCCAAGTACAAAGTTTTATTAATCATGATATCAATCAATGAAATTGCAGGTGCACTATATCTACATTTGCGGCTCATTCAGGGATTATGAAGAAAGAAAAAATTAGGCGCCAGGATATTCTTGACTATCACGAAGGGAAGCGCCCCGGAAAAATTGAAGTTATACCCAGCAAACCCAGTAACAGCCAGCGTGATTTAAGCATTGCTTATAGCCCTGGTGTTGCTTTGCCCTGCACAGAAATTGCGGCAGATGAGAATAATGCTTATAAGTATACAGCAAAAGGCAATTTGGTTGCTGTAATTAGCAATGGAACGGCAGTTCTTGGGTTAGGAGATATTGGTGCCTTGGCTAGTAAACCCGTTATGGAGGGGAAAGGCGTGCTTTTTAAAATCTTTGCTGATATTGATGTTTTTGACATTGAACTCGATACAAAAGATATTGACAAGTTTGTAGAAACGGTAAAGATTATGTCGCCAACATTTGGCGGAATTAACCTTGAAGACATAAGTGCCCCAGCTTGTTTTGAAATAGAAAGGCGCTTGCGTGATGAACTTGATATACCCGTTATGCATGACGACCAGCATGGTACTGCAATAATAAGTGCAGCTGCCTTGCTAAACGCTACAGAAATTGCTGGTAAAAAGTTAAGCAGGCTAAAAGTTGTTTTTAATGGTGCAGGGGCTGCGGCTGTTTCTTGTGCACGCTTGTATTTGGCTCTTGGCGTTAAGCCAGAAAACCTTTTCTTGGTTGATAGTAAAGGAGTTATTAGTACAACCCGAGAAGATTTAACTGCCGAGAAAAAAGAATTTGCACGCAAAACAAAATTCAGCACACTAGAAGCAATAATTAAAGATGCTGATGTTTTTGTTGGCCTTTCTAAAGGAAATATATTGAGCAAGGAAATGGTGAAAAGCATGGCTAAAAAACCGATTGTTTTTGCCCTTGCCAATCCAGATCCAGAAATATCTTATAAAGACGCTAAGTCAGCAAGACCTGATATTATTGTTGCAACTGGCCGAAGCGATAACCCCAATCAGGTAAACAATGTGCTCGGATTTCCATACATATTTAGAGGCGCACTCGATGTTAGGGCAACTTCAATTAATGAAGAAATGAAATTAGCAGCCGTAAAGGCAATCGCCAATTTGGCTAAGGAAACTGTGCCAGAAATTGTGAATATTGCCTATAACGAGCGCGTTATTTCTTTCGGGCCAAATTATATTATCCCTAAGCCTTTCGACCCTCGTTTAATAACATCTGTGGCCCCAGCGGTGGCAAAAGCGGCTATGGACAGTGGTGTGGCAAAATCGCCCATAAAAGATTGGAGTGCGTACAACGCAGAACTCATCGCTAGACTTGGGCGCGATGACAAGTTTATTCGTCTTGCTTTAGAAAAAGCGAAAGCCGATCCTAAGCGCGTGGTTTTTGCCGATGGCGATACATATCGTGTGTTAAAGGCAGCGCAAATTGTGCTTGATGAAGGTATTGCGAAGCCCATTTTGTTGGGCTCAAGAAAGCAAATATTAAAGTTGATAGACCAATACCAACTTGGTATTGAGGATATCCAGATTGTTGATCCAATTGCCGAAGAAGAGCTTTTAGAGTCCTATTCAAAGCGATTATGGGAAAGTAGAAAACGCAAAGGAGTTACGCTGTACGAGGCTAAAAAGCTGATGAAAAAGCGTGAGTACTTTGCAAGTATGATGGTAGAGTCTGGTGATGCAGATGCCTGTATATCCGGTCTGACCATTAAATATGCATCCGCAGTAAAACCAATTTTAGAAGTTATTGGTACGGTTAAAGGCGCTACAACAGTTGCTGGCATGTACGTATTACTTACAAAGCATGGCCCCTTGTTTTTGGCTGATACTACAATCAATGAAGAGCCAACCGTGGCAGAAATTGTTGAAATAACCGTCAACACGGCTAAAAGTATTGCTCGCACCAATCTTACTCCACGAATAGCATTACTTAGTTACAGCAACTTTGGTTCGCATAAAGGCGAAATCCCAAGGAAAATGCATGAAGCGGTTGCAATTTTACAGCGCGATTTCCCTGATTTAATCGTTGATGGTGAAATGCAAGCCAACTTTGCTTTAGACAAAGATCTGCTGGCAGAAGTTTTTCCATTTAGCAATCTTGTTGGGCAAAGACCAAACGTATTTATTTTTCCAAATTTAGCTGCGGGCAACATTGCCTATAAGCTTCTGCAAAGTTTTGGTGCACTCGAGGCCATTGGTCCTTTACTTATTGGTGTTCAAAAAAGTGCCCACGTTTTACAAATGGGAAGCAGCGTTCGCGAAATTGTAAATATGACAACCTTAGCCGTTGTTGATGCTCAAACGCGAAAGCAAAAATAAATGCATAAAAAAAGCCCAGACGATTATTCGTCTGGGCTTTTAAATAGATTTCAAGAATTATACGATGCCTAGCTTGGCCTTTACCAAGGGTAAAATGTCTTCGCCTTTTTCGGCAAATATTACAACTCCTTTACTTTGAGAACTGTCTAACACATACGTGTAACCTTTTTCACGAGCTATTGCGTTTACAGCATCTTGGGCTTTTTCTATAATGGGTCTCATCAGTTCCATTTGCTTATTCTGCAAATCTTGTTGTGCTTGTTGTTGATATTCCTCCATTTTTTGACCAATGGCTTGTAACTCTTCCTGCTCCTTGTTAACACGCAAAGAAGTCCAATTGGCCTGGTTAGCTACTAAATTTTGATACTTTGTTTGCGCTTCTGCTTGCATGTCTTCTAAATCTTTTTGCAATTGGCCTGCGTACTTCTGTATTTCAAGTTCAGCGGCTTTTGTTTCAGGCATCAAACTTAAAAGCTCATCTACGTTAAGGTGAGCTAATTTTTGCGCTTGCGCCTGTGTGTTTGCTGCAAACATGAAAGCTGCAAATGCTAATACTGTTAGGGTCTTCTTCATTTTTGTTGTTATAATTAATATCCTAGTTCACTTAATACGTCTTCACTAATGTCAATTTTATCACTTGCATACAACATGGTTAGCGAACTTGCTTTGTCAAAAACTACATCTAGTCTTTTTTTACTTGCAACATCTTGTACCGCATTGTAAACCTGATCTTGTATAGGCTTTACCAATTCTTGACGCTTTTTAAAAAGGTCGCCTTCAGGACCGAAATACTGCCTTTGCAATTTCCGTGCCTCTTGTTCCTTCTCGCTTATAACTTTTTCACGCTCTTCGGCCATTTCGTCTGTTAACAAAATCCGTTCGGCATCCAAAGATTTTTGCAAAGCATCTGCTTCACTAAGTAAAGCTTCAACTTCTCCTTGCCATGTTTTACTCATTTGGTCTAGCTGACTTTGGGCTTGGCTGTACTCTGGTATTTTACTCAAAATATATTGGGTGTCAACAATTCCAAAGCGTTGCGCTTGAGCTCCAAGAGCAAGAAAACTAAATAATATGAACAGCAGTGAACTCCGCATAAGCCGGGCGAAAATAGTTAAATTAGAATTGTTGACCAATGATGAAATGTGTTTGCCAACCGCTTGGTCTGATGGTGCCAGGGATAGGGTCGAAGCCATATCCAAGGTCAAGACCTAAGAGTCCAAACATGGGCATAAAAATGCGCAAACCAACGCCTGCACTTCGCTTTAGCTCGAATGGGCGGTAGTCGTAAAATTCGTTAAAGTTATTTCCACCTTCAAGAAACGCCAACGCAAAAATTTGTGCACTCGGGTTTGGTGAGATGAGAAAACGAGTTTCGATGATGAACTTGTTGTACATGGCTCCGCCTCCTGGAGGAGTTATTGTTTGGTTTGGATAGCCGCGTAAACCTATCACTTCACGTCCGTCAATTACAAAGTTTTGTAAACCATCACCACCTAAATAAAAACGCTCGAAAGGAGGCAAGCCAATTTGAGAATTCCATTTGCCTAAGAAACCAAACTCGGCATGCGTGCGGAGTACAAATTTATTTTTAAAGCCAAGTGGCGTAAACCAGTCTGCATTAAATTTCCATTTGTGGTACTCAATCCAGGCGTATTTTTCTTCAGACGATACGTTTTCCCAATCTTTATCTTGAAAATAGCTAAAAGGTGGGGTTACTTTTAACTCACCAGAAATTTGAGAACCTTTTGTTGGAAAAATAGGAACATCTGTGCTGTTTCTAGCCAGAATAAATTTGAAGTTGAAGCTTCGCGACACCCCATTGTTGAAGGTTAAAAAGCTTGTAGGGTAGTTCTGCATGTAAAAACGCTTGAACTCAATTCCTTGATATAAAGTAAAATAGTCGTCTGGCCATTTAAGCCTTTTACCCAAGCCGATAGAAGCACCAGTGATATACAAAGACTGACGCAATGGGTCGTTTTTAGCCACACCATTTGTTTGGATGTTGTGGTAAACAGAAACGGTAAGCGATTGTGGCTTTTTACCTCCCAACCAAGGTTCGGTAAAACTAAAGCTATACGATTGATATTGGCGGCCGTTACTTTGGGCGCGTAAGCTTATTGTTTGGCCATCGCCACTAGGCAGAGGCGTCCATGTTTTGCCATTAAAAATATTTCGGGCAGAAAAATTATTGAAGTTTAATCCTAGCGTTCCAATAATGCTACCGCCACCCCAGCCACCTTGTAGCTCAAGTTGACTTGTACTTCGCTCAACAACGGTATATTCTAAATCTACAGTTCCTGTTTCTGGATTTGGTTTGGGTACAACGTTCAGTTGTTGCTGGTCAAAATAGCCAATCTGCGCAAGCTCGCGAATGGTACGTTGTATTTGCGATTTGCTGAACAAGTCGCCTGGTTTTGTGCGGAGCTCTCGGTAAATAACATGGTCGTTTGTACGGTCATTTCCTGTTACCGTAACCTTAGCAACAGTGGCTTGGCGGCCTTCGCGAATTCTTATTTCTATATCTATCGAGTCATTTATTGCTAAAACTTCAACGGGTATTACTTGAGAAAAGAGATAGCCATTATCTAAATAAATGGTGGCAATATCAGCGCCATTTACGTCAAGACTAACTCGCTCGTTTAGCAATTTGTTATCGTACACATCGCCTTTTTCTAGGCGTAAAACCCGCCTTAAAACCTCGGTGCTGTATTTTGTGTTGCCAACAAAAGTGATGTTGCGGAAGTAGTATTTTCTTCCTTCTTCAACATAAACATCCACATTCATCAGGCCAGGTTGGACTTCATAAATCGTATCTTTTAAAATACGAGCGTCTCTAAATCCAAGCTCATTAAACTTGCCAATTACAGCGCGTTTATCTGCTTCGTATTCTGGTTTCCGCAGTTTAGAAGATTTGAATATGCTCTTAAGTCCCGAAGCACGGGTTTCTTTCATGGCTTTTATAAGCACTTTATCTGCCACATGATCGTTGCCATAAAAGGTTATTTTGTTGATTTTAACACGTGGTCCAGTGGCAACCTTAATTCCTAAAATAATTGAGTTGCCGTACGAAGAGTCAACAACTTGCGAAACATCTACTTCAACATTGCGGTAGCCTTTCTCTACAAAATATTTAATGATTTTATTTTTTGAAGTAATGATGAGGTTTTCTGTAACAATAGAGCCGCGTGCAAGTTTTAGTTCTTCGCGCAAATCGTCTTTCCACGATTTTTTAATTCCTGTAAAATAGAATTTGGAAAGTTTGGGTAGCTCCTCTAAATGAATGTCTAAAAAGATAAGGTTGCCTTGCTTTTCTGTAACAAAAATGGAGATATCGGCAAATAATCCTTGTTTCCAAAGTGCAGTAATGGCTTTTGCAAGTTTTTCTCCAGGCACGGTTATTTTATCGCCAACGGTTAAACCAGACAGTAAAATCACTACTGTTTTATCTAGGTTCTGAGATCCACTAACGATAATACCGCCAATTTCATAATCAACTCCCGGTATAATATCTACTTGGGTGTTGGTAGAAATTTGAGCGTTTAGAAAAGTGCTTAGAAGTAGCGTAATAACAACGGCTATCCTTTTTGTCATTGTTTGTTTTTTAGCTGTTCACTGGTTTTGCCGAAGCGTCTTTCTCGTTTTTGGTAACTGGTGATTGCGTTGTATAAGTCGTTTCTGGTAAAATCTGGCCATAATGTATCAGAAAAATACAGTTCGGAATAAGCGATTTGCCACAATAAATAATTGCTTATCCGGTACTCGCCACTTGTGCGAATGAGCAAATCCGGGTCGGGCAGGTCATTTGTATACAAGTATTGCTCAAAGAGTTTCTCGTCAATTTTATCAGGCTCAACAAGGCCATTTTTGGCGTCTATGGCTATGTTTTGTACGGCACGTAATATTTCTGATTTTGAACTGTAACTGAGAGCTAAAGTTAAAACCAAGTGACTGTTGTGCTTGGTCTCATCCATCACTTCGTTTAGTTCAGCAAAAGCCTTTTTAGGCAATGTGCTCAAATTGCCAATTGCATTTAACCTGATTTTATTCTGCTGTAAAATAGGAAGTTCATTTTTAAGCGTGCTCACCAACAAACTCATTAGGGCATTAATTTCCGTTTTTGGGCGGTTCCAATTTTCGGTACTAAAAGCGTAAACTGTTAGATATGGGATGCCCAATTCTGCCGTGCTTGTGGTGAGTTCGCGCAGTGCGGTTACACCATTTTCATGGCCTTTTATTCTGGAAAAGAAACCTTGCTTTTTGGCCCAACGCCCGTTGCCATCCATAATAACGGCAATGTGTTTGGGCATGCGTTGCATGTCAAAACCGAGGTCAATAATCTTATTTAAAATCTTAGAATCCAGAACAGCGTTCATTTTTAGGAGTGAGGGCAATGTACAAATGGATTCCAGTAAAAACGTACCAATCTTTATTTTGATTGTTGGCACGGGCATAACCCGTTTTGTCAGTATCAGATAATGTTCGATCAGCGAAATATGCGCTTAGTCCACCTGCTTCTGCTGCCAATGCTGCATTGTCTACATAGTAGCCGCTTGCATCGTCTAAATAATCTGTGCTTGTTGCTCTAAAGCCTGTTTCTATTGCGATTGAGGTATTCGTGCCGATGCTTATGCGGTAGCCAATTCCAAATGGTAAGCTTATGCCGTTTAAGCCGTAGGCTCCCGCGCCATTCAATGTAGTTCCTTGGCCTTCTGTGCTAAGCGGCTGTAAGTCGTACCAATTTCCGTCTAAGAATTGCGCTTGCGGGTTAAAGCCAAAAAGACTAATGCCTCCAAATATGTAAGGCGAATGCTTCATGGTTCTTGAACCCGTTACAAATTCTAAAAAGTTTATTTCTAAAAGAATTGCTCCTTCCCAAATTGGTGAACGAAAGCGTAAGTTTCTGTCTTGTTTTGAGGCCCACGGGCTGTTAGCGTCATCATTGTTCAGTTCGCCATAGCTACCTGAAAACCGCACGCCATAGTGTGGATTAAACTGATATCGAAATGCCAAACCTCCAACCCAACCAGTTGGGGCGTGTACACCGCTGTTTCCAACATCGCCATAAAAGTTTGTGCCACCCGCAAAAAGGCCTAGTTCTGTAAACTGGGCGTTTGCTGCTGTTGAAAGCGCGAACAATATGATTACTAGCCAATTACGCATGAAGAAATGCTTCTTGAAAATGGAGGGCAAATATAAACTTTTGGAGGGGACGAAATGGACTAATTCTAGGGCTAATTTCTTCTGTCCAACCCCCACAAAAGTTTATTGCGCAGGGTTGTTGGAAAGTCTTGTGTATCAGTTTGAACCAGTTTGATTTGTGTCTCTGATTGTTGTAAAAAAATCTCCACTTCATTGTTAAAAGTGTAAATACGCGAATCAAGGGAAATAAGGAACTCGTTTTCTATGCCTTCAATTTTTAATCTAAGTTTAGAATCGTTAGATATAACGAACGGACGCACGTTTAGATTATGCGGAGCTATTGGAGTAATTACAAAATTTTGTGAACCCGGCATAATAATAGGTCCGCCACAGCTTAAAGAATAGCCCGTGCTACCCGTAGGCGTGGCGATAATTAACCCATCTGCCCAGTAGGAGTTTAAGTATTCTCCATTGATGTAGGCGTGGATAGTTATCATGGCAGTAGTACCTTTTCTGCTCACAGCTACCTCGTTCAAAGCAAAAACAGGGTCGGGTTGTTCATCAATTGATGTTTGAACCATGATAGTGTTTCGCACATTGATTTTAAAATTGCCAGATATTAAACTGTTTATGGCGATATTGATTTCCTCTTTGGCAACATTTGCTAAAAAACCAAGGCGGCCTGTATTGATGCCTAAAATAGGAATGCCGCTGTTTCGAACAACAGTTACTGCATCCAAAATGGTTCCATCGCCTCCAATGGTAATTAAAAAGTCAGGGCTAAAGGATATAAATTCTTCATGATTCTCAAAAGTGGGATATTCAGCCTCCCAAGAACAGTTTTCTCTTAAAAAACTATCAAGGCGACTGTAGATTGTAAGCGCCATGTTCTCCTCTTTCAATCGCTTGTAAAGGCCTTCTATAAATGGTCTCGCTTCAATGGGAAAGGCTTTGCCGTATACCGCAATCTTCATGGTTACATGTTTAAATAATTCATGAAGTTTTCATAGCGGTCTTTCAAATCGGCCGTATGCAAACTTTCATGAAAAGTAGCACTTATGGTATAGTCGTAGCGTTGAAAAGTTTGAATGATAGGTGTGAGATCTTTTCTATTTATGCGCAAAGTGATTTCTATTCGCGTAGAATCAGGATGAGACGTTAAATAACTAGCAAGAATTTTGGCGTCATTGCCTTCAATTATTTGAGCTATTTGGCTCATCTGGTAATCATTTTGATTTATTTCTAAAACCAAGATACCACCAGGTACACGGCTACTTAACATACTGCCCATTTCAACTACAATATCTTTTGGCAAAATGTAGCCGATGTATTTTTCGTCTTCATCTAGCACAGGCAGCATGCTTAATTTTGTTTCACCAATCATGGCAATTGCATCAAAAAGGTGCTTGTTTGATGGAAGAAAGGTCCGCATGATACGGCTGCTGCCCTTTTTTACACTTAAGTCGTCATGTGCAGCATCAAGCAAGTCGTCCTCATAAAGCAAGCCAATATAATCGCCATTTTCTAGAACTGGCAGGTGCTGCACTTTGTATTCCTCCATTAACTCATGTGCAAAAATTACTTTGTCTTCTGGGTTAAGAGGCTTAATGTCGTTTCGAATGAGGTTTAGTGCAATCATAATAGTCGAGCAAACTTAAATCATTTTACTTCTACCAAGGTCTAAAATGAATAAATAGAGTAACGGAATTAGTCACTAGAATGTACGGATTGGATATACTAAAGATTAAGTGAAACGCCAATAAGCTAATTATATTACG
>Ga0102814_10001714_pt1 | contig 15302 bp, 13 predicted proteins | sample ColrivemetaGS741_FD_79112 | JGI IMG/M metagenome (GOLD analysis project Ga0102814, IMG submission 79112) | Estuarine microbial communities from the Columbia River estuary - Flood tide ETM metaG S.741 | ecosystem: Environmental > Aquatic > Marine > Intertidal zone > Estuary | place: USA... | reverse complement strand
AGGCAGTATTGATAGCCTCTATGTCGAGATTGCTCGCTGCTATATTTTGACATCTCGCGATCCCCCCATCATTTCCAAAAAACACCGTACCGGAGTTATTACCTTCAAAAACGATGGCATGCTGATCAGCGTGCACATAATCGTATCCTCCTGCACCTGACCAATTGCTGATCTGGGCCCAGCTTTGCCCGCCATTCTCTGACATATGCAAATCTATACCGCCTACAATTACCCTGTTTTGATTTCCGGGGTCAACAGCGATTGACAGATTGTACCACGCCTGATTTCTGGCAAAATTGGTCATTCCATAAGCTTGTGGTACTAATAATTCAGTCCAGCTGTTTCCCTGATCCGTGGATTTGTAAATATGCTCACAGCCATCTGTCAATTCATCCTGGTACAATGCATAAATTAAATTTTCATTCTGTGCAGAACCTGCAAGCGCAATTCTCTGATATCCCCCGGCAGGCAATCCATTGGTCATTTTTACCCAGCTGTCTCCAAGATCTTCTGACCTGTAAATACCATCCGTACTAAATATTCCCAATGAAACAAAAATTACATTATCAGTTGTAATGATCAGATCAACAGCTCTGTCACTCGTCGCATTCACATTTATGCCGAGTACTTTTGTCCAGCTTGCGCCGGCATTATCCGAACGCATGACCCCATTATTTCTCGTACAGGCAAATATTTTCCCATCATTGCTAATTCCAATTTTTTGAATATAATTAAATTGCTCATTTGCTGTTGAACTCAACCTTGACCAAGAGTTCCCGCCATCATTGGTTTTCCAGATGCCATTACCTTTCTGAGCATCAACGTTAAAATATCCTTCGCCGGTACCCGCATACATTATTGAATTATTTGAAGGATCCTGAACCAGACAACCGATCGCAAGGTTATCGATCAACCCCGGCACATGCGACCAGACTGGTTGGGCTGCTTTAGCATTGGTTGTTTTCCATATCCCGCCAGCAACACTGCCTGAAAAGATCGTATTGCCAGTGTTATCTGCTTTATCTATCAGAATCGCTCTTGTTCTGCCCCCCACATTATCAGGGCCCCTTTCCTCCCACTCTAGAGGTTCGACATTCCTTTTTTCAGTAGCGATCTGCCTTTGTAAAGCCTTCTGAATATCTATTAATTTTTCAGAAGGAATGCGTTTTAATTTGGGATCAACCGTGGATTCAAATTCCTGTCTGATCGCCAATTCAATTCGATCTTTTTTAGGAATCTTTTTTAATTTTTCCGACTGCTGACTTTCGTGTCCCCTGATCAACAGGAAAGGTAGCATTATACATATTAGTATAATGTTTATGTGTATATGCTTATATTTCACCATATTAAATCATTCATTAGCGAAAGTATTTCAATAATGTATATGAAAGAACAAAAATCATTCCATATTATAATTTATGTAAATTTGTTTAGTACTGACTAACAATGTTTAACGGCTTCTAAAATGAATATTGCAAGCTATCTCAATAAAGTAATTCCAGAAATTCGAAGGGATTGATTTAAAAATGAAATGAAAAATCCGGAGCCTGCATTATATTTTATCTACATATCCTTATATTGGGAAATAAACTAAATTCAAATGAAACTCAGATTAGATGTTGCTGTACCGACTAAAAAAGAATGGATTGAGCTTGTGATGGCCAATTTTGATGATTTTCTGATCGACCATGCCGAAAATGAGCGAAAAGCCCAGGCAATGGCGTTAAGTTTCGTTGCTAAATATCCCGCCAAAACTAAAATCATACCCTCTCTCATTAAACATGCGATGGAAGAACTGGAACACTTCAGAGATGTCTATGATTATATGCATGAAAGAAATCTACAGTTGCCACAAAAGATCAGTGAAGACAAATATGCCAAAGAGTTGATGTCAATGACCAGATCCGGCTATGAAGACCGATTTCTCGACAGGTTATGTCTGGCTTCCGTAATGGAGGTGCGAGGTGGAGAAAGATTCAGGTTAGTGGAAGAAGCACTGGACGAAGGCCCCATGAAAGAATTTTACAAGATATTATGGCGGGTGGAGGCCAAACACGGGGATGCTTTTGTAAATATGGCGCTGGAGTATTTTCCGGAATCCGCTGTTTTTGACAGATTGAAATATTTCAATGAAGCGGAAGGGAAACTTGTAGAAAGAATGGAATTAAGACCGACGATGCATTGATACTCGTTGTTTTTGAATGTGCGTTAAAAACGCATTTTTTTACCACAATCAATCTACTTCCACTTAATGCCTGATGATCGAAATCCTGATCATCATTTTCGCTCACAATTGCGCTAATTGAAACTGCAAAATATCAAATATTAAACCGAAAAATGCCTGACCGCCGCACAGCTCTGGCAGGCGGGTAAAAGTAATTTTGCGAGAAGATCAATCCCAACAGACCAATAGTTGCTTACTTATAGGGTTTTGTTATTTTAGATTTAATAAAGGTCGTTTGTTAAATTGAAATACCAAAAACCAGAAATATATTTTCAGACATTGGGTTGATGATCAAAGAAGAAGAAATTGGCAAAGAAAATTGTTCAGATATTGGCAAGGCATAATTTGCCGAAACACCGAGGGTAACAAAACCTCTTGTCTTTCCATAGAACCCCGTTTCACCAACATAATCGTGTTCAACATTATTGAAAATAAGCGTTTTTGCTGCTTTGGGTTTGTTGGGGGTGAATCCCGCAAAGGCATTCAGTTCAAACTCATCAATATTAATAGTGTAGGCCAGCTCGAGGTAAGTGGAAAACTGAACTCCTTCTGTTTCATTAAAGAATTCAGATCCGGGTTCATTATTTACCTTTCTGGAATCATCTCCAAAAAAATTGGTTGATATTAAAAATGATAATGGAAAATTTTCGGTCCCGTTAAAGGAAATAGTTGTTTCCAGAATGTGACCGGTTTCTTTATTTTTATAATTAAAATATTGACCTTCTTTCAATTGGTCCCCTGGAAAATAATAATCGGTGAGCATGAAGGTCAGGAGTTCACCGGGAATTGTATAGGATAATGAAAGATCTACTTCAGCGCCTTCTGCTCCGTTAAAATTGTATGCCCCCCAGCAAGCCAGCTCGAATCCGGCAAAATCAACTGACATTTGTGGCTGGATAGAAGGCGTTGAGCTCAGCTGTGTACCTCTCCATACATATCGGCTCACCAGTTCTGATCCCAGACCAAATTCTACCTTTTTTAAATTGTCTTGTCCCTGCAAATGAAAAACAGAAGTGATCAGCACCAATGCTATGTATAAGTTTTTCATGAAAATAAATTTCTGTTTTGTAATTGGAAAATCGCAAAAAATGAATAAGTGCCTTAAACCAACAAATCATTCCGGCATAAAATGACCCACTCGCATTAATAAATACAAAGCCGATTTTCAACGCTTATTACGAATCAAATTTAGCGAAATAATTTGGGTTTCCGTTCTCTTTCTATGAATGACATGGCTTTTCCGGGGGAGGCTAAAATTGAATTTGAGCGGTCAAAATGATTTCGATCGTATAAAGGTTTCAGGCGTTGCCCTTTTCCACGATCATTCGCCATTAATTATTCCCTGATGATCGAATCCAGATCATCCTCTTCGCATTTGGAGTCACTTTTTGAACTCACAATAAGTAAAAATACTTTTGCATTTTATCAATCTTTGATTAACCAGACAATAGGCATCATCTATAAAGAATATATTCTATTCAACCAGGAATTTTCTGAATATTATTTGATCATTCGTTTTGATCTTCAGAATGTAAATACCATTTGGATGATTGAAATCAACTTTTATCTTACCATTTTCTTGCGCCAAAAAGCTTTTTTGACTTTGGCCGTCAAAAGTTAATAACGTAGCTGAAACCAGGTCAGTCCCCTCAATGAAAATATGATCTTTTGCCGGATTCGGATAAATAAATATTGGATCTTCAGAAGCATCCGATTCATTGGCACCCACCTGATCCGACCATTCTTCATTTTGATGAATACCCCAGATATATTCCACTAATTCTGGCAGATCGATAAATGGGTTCCGGTTGTGTTGCCATTCCTGAATGACATTATTCCGGTTCATTTCAAAATCATCCGGTGGATCCTGTCTGTGCCATTCCAACAAGGTTTCAAGGTCCCCTAACTGACCGGTGATATCAGGAAAGCCATTCACAATTTGAAGCCCATTGTACCGGATGGCCATATAAAATACACTCCGGGCAACATCTCCCTTGAAACTGCCCATATTAGCAGGTGGACCATTGTATTCCCCATAATGTTGATTGCCTCTGCTACTGTTTTCAGAACCATCGGCTGCTCTGAGCCCATGCCCATCTGAATTGCCGTGCCGGAGCGAATCCGCATTGGTTTCCCAGTACAGATCAATTCCATCAGCAATATTGTCGCCTTCAATACTATGGAATCCGCCTCGCGATCTTGGAAAGGTATGTTCCCTGTTCCATTTTCCATTATTATCCGAGGTATATTGATAATCCAGTTTTGCCCGACCGGTTTCTGTGTATACCAACCAAACCTGATTACTGTTTGCAGGATTCTGATCAGCACTATTTAACATCTCTACAATATCAGCATAAGTATGCACCCGAACAATATTCGGATCTGCAATAATATCCTGAAGTTCCTGGATCAGGTCCGGTCCGGACTGACCGTCCAGATTTTCATAATAGTCTGCTGTTTGTGAACTTTCAACCAGGCCAAAGCTTGGATCAGTAGGTATACCCCAGGGTGCCACTTGGTAATCATTATCGACAACTCTGACCTCAACATCATTGTTGAACGTAAAAAATCCATCGGGTACATCATCCAAACTGATCATCAACACTTCATCCCCCTCGTCTTCATCATCATCCTCCAGAAATATGGTTGTACTCACTGAAAATTCACCTTCAGCTATTTCCAATGAAACCTCTCCTGAAAAATCATCTGCATCAAAAGTTCCGTTTTCCAGTGACAATTCAAAATTCAGGTCCTCTTCTGCCGGAAGTTCCATCTCCAAAACAATATCAAAAGATTCGCCTTCCATAAACTGAACATCATTCAAAACAATATTGATACCATTCAGTACCACACCGGAACCGTCATTTAGTTGCCGGGGCGTAGGCGGGCCAACAAAATAACTACCATCATTATTCCGCTGGATAGACTCCGTATCTTTTTTGCCATTCATCCCTTCGTTTATTTGTTCAGAAACCCCTAGCAGTTCCATCATACTGGTTACATCACTATCATTGGTATCGTATACCAGTGCATCGATAAGGTTAACATCTGTTGCCAAAGTCCCATCCGGAAAATTTATAGTATCAGATTGATAGATCCCTACCCCATCTGCGCCATTCTGGATCATATTCGCAGGTATTAAAAACTGTGGGGAAGGAGAAACGGTTTTACTTCCGATCAGGAATATCCCATTTATATCAGTAGCGTATCCATTCAGATCGATCTTCAAATAACTTGTATTACCCCCTGAACTCGATCCGTTGAAAAAGACTATGATAAATCCATCCATGTTAAAATTTGGGCTTTCCGATCTGAGCTCAATAAACTCTTTATCATCAATACTGGGCGAATCACAATCCAGTTCGTTAATGACCAATTGACCCGATAAAAAGTGGACAAAGAATAATAATGTGAGGGATATTATAAATTTAGGCATGGAAATGTATCTTTTTTTTGTGGCTCAAATATACCTAAGATAAGTAGATTTAGGTCCTGACCTCACAAATGATTATATAGCTTTTATAAATGGTTTACTTAAAATAAATCAAAAACCATTAATAAAAGCATAATTTATGACCATACTCCGTTTGATAGTTGAAAATTCCAAGGTCCCCAAATCGCTTGTTAATTAGTTAATTAAAAGCAAATAAATAGTTAAAAACGGAGAGGATGGAAAATGAATGGTAATAATACCATAACTTTATGATTAGCAGGAAGAGGCCAAGTTTGAATAACTGACAAGTATCTGTTTTATAACATATACAAAATTAATTTCTTCTTTAAATTTCAGATCTTTTAACAATAAAATATTTAAATCATCATAAAGTACATTCCAATGATTAATAATGCTATTTATCGATTTTCATTTTACACTTTTTTATTTGCTGTAATAATTCTATTTGCCTCCTGCAAAGATTCTAATACCCAAAACAAAGAACAAACTGACACCGACTCAACCCAACAAGTTCAGGTGAAAGAAGAACTCCTACCTGCTGAAACGGAAAAAGAGATCTCCGACGATAGTTTGTCAATGGAAGTTCAAATTGAAGAAGAACCGGATCCTCCAGTGAGCAATGAAACAAAACCAACAACACAAACAACATCTAATAAAACAGATAAAATATCTCCGGAAAAGACTACAAAAAAGCAGAAATTACCAGAACCGACAAAAATAACCACTAAAGAAGTCACTGAACAAGTGCCAGCTGAAAAAGAGATCATTTCGAAAAAACCAGTGGAAGTCATTTCTGAGACAAAAGTACCCACCAAAGAAGAAACAGTTATTACAGAACCTGTCGAGGAAAAAGTAGCACCAAAAGAAACAGACCCTGTCATAGAAAAGCCGGTAGAAGAAGTAAAAGAAATCATCGTTGAGGAAACAAATAACTGGAAGGTTCCGGCAAAATACAATAACAAGAAAAACCCGATTGCATCTGATGATGAATCTTTACAAATCGGCAGGGTTATTTACAAAAAGCATTGTGCTTCATGCCATGGAAAAACAGGAAGAGGGGATGGTTCAAAAGCAGAAAAACTTGAAACCTCCACAGGTGATTTTAAAAGTTCAAAATTTCAAAGTCAGTCTGATGGTTCCTTATTTTATAAAACGATAGAAGGCAGAGACGAAATGCCCGGATATAAAAAAAAGATTCCCGATGAAGAAGACATCTGGCATTTGGTAAATTTTTTAAGGAGCTTGGGGTAATTTAAAATAAAATAGTTAATAATTAAACCAGTATGATTACTTTTAAATGTAATTATGTTAACTAATTATTGTAAATAAGTGTATTTCAATACCAAATAATAGCTAGATGAGAAGTGATTAATTCAATTAAGATCCGATCTTATGACATTATTTTTTAAATAAAACGGGTAAGAAATTCTATTTTTTTTAAAAAAAGTAAAAAAAAACATGCATTATTGAAACTTATTGCCCTCTAAAATTGTAACACATACTAATGGCACAAAATATTTTACTATTTTTGCCATTGAATTTAATTTATAATAAAAATATCAAAAATGAGTTACGGTACAGTAAAATTTTTCAACGAAAGTAAAGGATTCGGATTTATCAAGCCAGATGATGGTGGACAAGACGTTTTCGTTCATGCTAATGGTTTAATTGACACAATCGCTGAAGGCGATAAAGTTAGTTATGATGTTGAAGAAGGAAAGAAAGGATTGAATGCAGTAAATGTTGCAATAGCATAACATAAGCTAAAATTTCAAGGTAAAATTAGCCTGTCAACAATGTTGACGGGCTTTTTTATTTATGGTAAGTCTTTGCTGGAAAATAGTTAATATATTTGATCCGAAAATAGTTTTCATATTGAAGAGTAAATTGCATCGAAATCACTTAATGGACGATACAATTATCAATTGTAAACAAGTGACAATATTAATTCTTAACTGATTTAATTATTGTTAATCAAGCAATTAATTATTTAATGCTATACAAATAGCCATTTGTATTTGCTTATTACGGTCACCCCTCTTCATTTTGGTTCAGATAGTGGGAAAATTTTCATTTAAAATTAATAATTTATTTTTTAGTAAATAATAACGGATATTTTTATCCGTTATAGGAATATTGTTATATATTTGTGAATAAATTTAAATCAATGTTTTCAAAAGCTTGTGAGTATGGTATAAGAGCAGTGCTTCACCTCGCCAGTGAAACTAAAAAGGGCAATCGAATCAGCGTGAAGGAAATCTCGAATGTGATAGATTCTCCGATTGCCTTTACCGCAAAAATATTACAGCAATTATCCAGGAAAAATATTGTCCAGGCGATTAAAGGTCCTAATGGAGGTTATGAATTATCAACTGAAAATTACCAAGAGTTAAACATAAAAGAAATTGTAATCGCAATTGACGGAGATGGGATTTTTACAAATTGTGGACTGGGATTAACTGTTTGCGATAGCAATAAACCATGCCCTGTACATTTTGAATTTGATCTAATTAGAAAACAAATTGAGCAGATGGGTACAAATGCAAGCTTACATAAGCTTACTAATAAATTAAACTTAGGAATTACTGTACTTAAAAGATAGCTTTTTTTTATTTATAAATCGGACAAATATGTCCGCTATGTATTAAATTATATATGATGTTAATAACTAAAGACCAATTGATCGGAGATATAGTTTCAGAAGACTATAGAGCAGCTTCCATTTTCGAATCCTTCGATATAGAATTTTGTTGTGAGGGTGATCAATCACTTGAAAATGTTTGTTTGCAAAAAAAAATAAAACCCAAGAAAATATTAAAAAACTTAACAAACTTGATGGAAGAAAATATCCATTCATATAATTTTTTTCAAGCCTGGGATGTTGATTTATTAGCAGATTACCTGGAAAAAAAGCATAATAAATTATTGAATGAGAATATTCCCGAAATTTCAAATTTACTGGAAAAGATAATCAAAAAGCATAAATCAAATGCTCGTAACATTAATGACATAAGCGTACTTTGGAAAAGTTCTGCAGAAATTTTCATTAACCATATGCACTTTGAACACAGAGAAATTTTTCCTGACATCAGAGATATCAAGATAAAATTTAATGAAGTAAAGTCTTCAAATATTGTTAAAAATAATACTAAAATAATTATTAATGATTTAAAAGAAGAACATCATATAGTTGGTAAAAACCTGAAGCAAATTGCTAAATTGACCAATCATTTTACGGCTGAAATAGATGATTGTAATACAATGAAACTTTTCTTTACTGCTATGGAAACATTTTATGCGGAAGTGCTTCTACATATCCATATAGAGAATAATATCCTGTTTCCAAAATATATAAAACTGATAAACTGAGAATTAATCAAAATTAAAGATATGAGAATGTGCCTTAAAATCAATTATTGTATTTCGTCAGATTTAAGTCCACTTTTATCTGACGTCATACTGTAATGCAATTGATAGTCACTCCTATCACTTTGGGAACTTGAGGTTGTGACAAACCTCTATCTAATCTGGCTTTATGAAGGTGATCTCCCACTGTTTTAAATTCCTTCGGATAAGCAGGATTTAGGGGTCTTTGAGCCCCCGCTATTTTCAGGCTTTGCCTGAAAATCAATATCAAACTTTCACACATTGCCCCCACAATTACAATAAAAAATACCCTTCTTTCTTTATGTTCTTCGCCTCTGTACACCCCCAGGGGTTTGTTGCATATTTGCACTTTGTGGTATTGCGATGTAAACGACCTAAAAATCCTGCTTATCCTGTCGAAACATTAACTTTGGGGGACCATATAAGAAAGACAAGATTAGACAAAGAACTCACTCAGAATCAAGTTGCTACTATGATTGGTGTGGCCACTGATACTGTTACAAATTGGGAGTTGAACAGGAATTCTCCAAGAAAAAGTTATTATTCAGTAATATATGATTTCCTAGGTAAGGTTCCTTTAAAATATTGAAAGTGCAAATATGCGACAAATGGGGGTTCAGTTACTAATATTTAAATTTATAGGGTTTATTTGATATTTGTCTAATTATAAATTGGGGGGGGGGGATACCAATATTTAACGCCAATAGTCTTGATTTTAACATCGATCTTTCATACATTGAATGATCATTTTACTCAGTTATCGAAAATCATTTACCGTGAAAATTTGTGATCCAGTAAGCTGTTTTGTTCGCCTAAAATCATTTATTGGCTTTGAAAGTATTTGATTGGCTTTGAATCCAATTTGTTATATAACCAGTATTTATCAACTTAAAATTTTAACTTTGAAAAATGTATTTGTTATTACAATTTTTGCTATATTAATTTTTTCAAACTTTAATTGCGCAAATAAAAATGAAGAAACCATTGTGGTTGAAACTGAAAAATTCGATGCTTCAAAATTTATTGATTACGTCAATGAAAATAGTTCCAATTCTAGAGATGGAGTGATACCACATTTTAATAATGTTTATTGTACTCCTGATTTTGAGGATTGTACAGAAGCAGGAGATATTACCATAAGTGTTAAACCTGAATGTACCCAAATTCCTCAAAATGTTATTGGTGATTGTGAAGTGGACGTAAATTTTGATTTATGTGTTGATGAAAATGCTTCAGTGCCTGTAATAAGTTTTTATAATTTTTCATTAGGAATTCCAGATCAAAATGGAGAATGCAGTGATTTATTGAATTATCTAGATAATCTAAATGATGAAGATTATGAAGAAGCTATTTCTTGTATTGCTGATTATGTTAAGCATAAAGCTATATTTGATATTATGGAATCTTGGTCAGGTGGATTATTTTGTCAAGGTTCATACTTAGTTGCTAGTTCAAATTTGCATGAGGCGCTCTGTTCAAGAATTTGTAGAGTTGGGTACGAACGGCCAACTTCAGGAAAAATTACTGGTGGTTGGTGGATATACTTTGTTAATTGTGGTTCTGGATGTTGTCAAACAGAGACCGAATATTGTTGGGAAAATGGAACGTTTTCAGTGCAATCTCAGGTAACAATTTCATCAGGAGATTGCATTCAGGTTCCTCCTACTCCATGGGAGATAGAATATTGTTTTAATGAAAAATATCGTTGTCAACAACGTTGTGAAAACTAAGTCTATATTTTCTAAATTGGCAAGGTGAGTAATTCATCTTGCCATTTAACATATTTTAAAATGAAGCTTCTGAAAAATAGCTTATTGTTACTAATTATTGTGTTACAACTAGAAATTAAAGCACAATTTGTTCCAATTTCATTTAATGATTATGTTCCCAATTGGATTCATTATTTTCAGGATACAGCAGCTATTGGATATTACAATAAACACCCTGATGGAATGACTCATTTGTTCCATAGTCCTAAAATAATTCATTCTCAGGGCAATAACTTTTATTTTTTGTATCATATTTATGTAAATTCAATATCTTCTGATGGTGCATATTTAGAGAAAATGGATTTAAATAACAAAAGAACTTTATGGTCTAATTATTTTGATATTAGAAATAGTGAGCGTTACGAAAGTCCATCAAACTTTTTTATTAATGATACAGGGGAAATTGAGATTATTGGGTACAGAAAAAAGGACAATGGTCTTTTCACCCGACAATCTAAATTTTTTAGAAGAACTTATAATGCTGATCATGGATATTTAACTTCCCATAATTTTTCTTCTGAGATTGATACTTTAGCGCCATGGATATATTCAAATCAAGGGTGGAGTAGTTCTCAAATAATTAAAATCCAGAATAATTATATTCATAATTCTGTAATAGCTTTTGACCATGGGCCCGAATTGCAATTTAGTAGATTATTTTATGAACTTGATTCTATCGGAAAAAAACTGAATGAAACATTTTTTATAGGAGAAAGGCATTTAAAATATAATTTATCAGGTCCTCAATTGATTAAATTAGATGAAGATGAGTATGTTAATACATATTATTCAATAAATACCACTAATACTTATTCGGATACTTTTAAGTATAAACTTTTCTTGCAATATTTTAATGATTCATTTGAGCTATATAAGGAGTTTGACATTTCAGAAATTATTAGAATTAAAGATGGAGCTGAGTTCTATGTGAAATATACCGATGATAAAAATATAATTTTAGTACTTCTTGAGAGTTACGAACCAGCATTATGGCATACTGTTTTTTATATTTTTAATCATAGTGGTGAGTTAATTGATTCTTTCCCTTTTATTACGAAAGATGGTGAACGAATTATTTATATGGATATAGAGAAAGTTTCTGATAGTGAATTTTTACTGGCAGGAAGTTCTCAGTGGCACCAGAAAGGAGTAAAGAATACAGTTCATTTTTATTTGAAAGAGCTAAATAAAAACCTCAAATATCTAAATAGTTTTGAGATTGAAGAGGAAAATCATTTTTTGAAAGCTGAAGGTTTAGTCATTCTTGATAATCATGATGTCTTGTACTTGGGTTCACACAGGTATTCAAATTTTGAGGGAGTTAATTTTGTTGACGATAAAGGTGGAGGACAGAAATGTTTGATCCACTTTGAAGCTCAAGATATTGGGCTTGTTTCAAACAAAAACATATCATCTGTTTCTAGTCCAAATAATATAATAATTTACCCTAAACCTGCTTTTAATACAATTTGGGTTAAATTGAAATTTACTGTTGAAGGAAAACTAATTATCAATAATATGCAAGGTGTAGAAATGTTTTCGACAAAATTTAATAGTGATAATATGTCGATCCATATTGATAATTTGAAAAGTGGATTTTATTCATTAACAATTATAAATAAAAATGGTAATAGAATTAATAGTGCAATTTTTCAAAAATCCAACTAAAATAAAATCCCCGGTCAAAATGTTTTACGTCAGCTAAAAGTGGATTCCGCTGTTTTGTATCCGTCCGAGCAACTACAGGTCATCAAAACTTGTTGACCCGGATGGTCGAAGTTTGTCCCCCCGATTTCTATGTTAAAACCAAAGAATTATTATAATTTTTTTGATATATACGGTTGTTTTTCACACAGGTGGAAAAACCGGACAAAGTGAACACCCTTCTCCGGGGTAAATTGAACACCCTTTCCGGAGTAAAGTGAACATCCTTCTCCGGTCCAAAGTGAACACCCTTGTCCGGAGTAAAGTGAACACCCTTTTTGGAGCTGCTTTTTCATGTTTAACGAAAGCCTAATTTAGTGGATTTTTTAAATCTATAATTGATGGCTAATAAACCTTTAAACATGAGTAAAGTAAGAAAAGTGATCCAACTTCACGAACAAGGGAAAAGCAACAAGTTTATCAGTAGTTACCTGTCCATATCCCGCAACAGTGTGATCAAATATCTGGGTTTATATAAGGTGATGGATATGGATTTTGAGGCTTTGATGCAACGAACAGATGCCGAACTGGAAAGTCTGTTTATCACAAATGCTGCTGTTGAACCTCCGGATCGATTAAAGAAGCTCTATGTTTTTTTTCCCAACATGGAACGGCAACTGAAGAAGCCAGGAGCAACAAAGATGTTGATGTGGAAAAAATATATTGAACTACACCCACAAGGCTATAAAAGCAGTCAATTTTGTGAACACTACAGACGCTGGGGCAAGAAGGTGAGTCCACTAATGCACATGACCCATAAGATAGGCGACAAGATGTATGTGGACTATGCCGGCAAGACCCTTGAAGTGGTGGATGAAGATACTGGAGAAGTGAAGGAAGTACAATTTTTTGTAGCTATCCTGGGAGCCAGTCAGTATACCTATGCGGAAGCCTCCTGGAGCCAAAAGAAAGCGGATTTTATTGCTTCCATTGAAAACAGCCTGCATTATTTTGAAGGCGTTCCGGCAGCCATTGTACCTGATAATTTAAAATCAGCCGTAATAAAAAGCGATCGTTTTGAACCTACCATCAATGAGACTTTACAGGACTTTGCAGACCATTATCAAACTACGATCTTGCCTGCCCGAGCCTATAAACCCAGAGATAAATCCCTGGCAGAAGGTGCGGTGAAGATCCTCTATCAACGAATTTACACCGAACTTAGGGATGAGACCTTTTACAGCATTGAAAGCCTCAATAAGCGCATATGGGAGCTTCTGGAAACACATAATCAAAAGAAGCTGACCGGAAGACCTTTTTCACGCTACCAGCTTTTTATGGAAGATGAAAGGGATAAACTGGGATCCTTGCCCGTGGAACGCTTTGAGATACGGTACCAGTCCTTTGCTACGGTAAATCGCAATGGACACGTCATGCTGGGGGCAGATAAGCACTATTATAGTGTTCCGTATCAATACATCCGTAAGAAAGTCAAATTGCTCTATACAAGCACTACGGTTCAGATTTACTATAAATACAACCGAATTGCTATACATAAGCGAGATATCAGGGCCTACCACTACACAACAAACAATCAGCATTTACCCGCTACTCATCAGTTTTTGACCGACTGGTCTCCACAAAGCTTTATTGATAAAGCAGCTTCTGTTGATCCGTGTGTGGCCGAAGTGGTGATCAAGATACTGGAACGTGGACAACACCCTGAACAGGCCTATAAAAGCTGTATGGGCATATTGGCCCTTGAAAAGAAAGTGGGAACTGAAAGACTGATCAATGCCTGCAAACGGGCTTTGGAACATGGTATTTACAATTACCGTATTATTCAAAACATTCTGGAAAAAGGACTGGACCGCATAGATGAAGAAAAGGGCCCAGACAAGGATCAATTACCCACACATAAGAATATCAGAGGAAACAATTATTACGCATAAAAAAAATGAATTATGAATGAAACAACCTTAATGAAAATGAAACAGATCCGGCTGTTTGGCATGTACGATGCCTTCCGGACAGCCATTGAAACAGGGAAAACGGATCACTATACCCTTGATCAGTTTATCTCCATGCTGGTCGAAGCAGAAAGTGATGACCGGCAAAACCGAAGAATAAGCAGAAGTATTGGTAATGCCCACTTTCCTTATCCGGCTTCGGTAGAGAACATCATTTTTGATCCACAGCGCAATATAGATCAAAACAGTATCTTACGTCTGGCTGAGGGTGCTTATATCACCCGCTGTGAAAACATGCTGATTACAGGCAGTACGGGCGTGGGCAAAAGTTATTTGGCAACCGCGCTTGGCTACCAGGCCTGTACCGACGGAAAACGGGTGATGTACTTCAATGCCACAAAGATGTTTTCCAAGCTCAAAATGGCTAAAGCAGACGGTTCTTACCTGAAAGAACTGGCAAAGATCGAACGGCAACATCTGGTCATTATCGATGACTTTGGTTTGCAAGCCCTGGATGGGCAAAACCGCATGACTTTGATGGAAATCATCGAAGACAGGCACAACAAGGCATCTGTAATAATCACTTCTCAATTGCCGGTCAATAAGTGGTATGACATCATTGGTGAAAAGACCATTGCCGATGCCATTTTGGACCGCCTGATCCACCAGGCACACCGCATTGAACTCAAAGGAGAATCCATGCGAAAAAAAAGGGTGCGGAAAACTGAGAATTTTTAACTATTTTTGAATCAATTATCAGCATGAATAGGCATGCTCCAAAAAGTGAAAATAAGGGGTGTTCAATTTGCTCCGGTGAGGGTGTTCAGTTTAAATCGGAGAAGGGTGTTCACTTT
>Ga0102814_10001707_pt1 | contig 15340 bp, 10 predicted proteins | sample ColrivemetaGS741_FD_79112 | JGI IMG/M metagenome (GOLD analysis project Ga0102814, IMG submission 79112) | Estuarine microbial communities from the Columbia River estuary - Flood tide ETM metaG S.741 | ecosystem: Environmental > Aquatic > Marine > Intertidal zone > Estuary | place: USA... | reverse complement strand
TGTTGTGTAGTTTTTGTATGTTCATCTACTTTTTCTGATAGATTGCGTACTTCTACTTGTAAGACTGCTATATCTGTATCGTATCTCATCTCTTGTGATTTTTCAGTAGAAAGTGGCATTGTTTTATCCCATTCGCCAATCAGATCCGTCCCAGAAGAGAGGCATAGTTTGTGATCCAGTACCACCACTGACAATTGTACCAAATGAACTTAAGGTTGGTCCGTTGTTTATCATTGCTCGTTCTCCATTAACTGGTGAAGCAGGCAAATCATTAAATGCTACAGTTGCTTGAGCAATACGACCTAATGTTGCTCTAGCATCAATGTTGTTCATCTGGATATTACCTGCAACCTGAACAAACTCTGTATCTAATAAAATCTTATCTTGTGAGTTAGGACCATTTGCGGGTTTTGCAGTAGAAATTGTAGTTGTTACAGCAAGATTACCTAAACCATCGTTTGCTTGTATAGTCGATGTTTGTCCACCAGCATATGCTAATGTAGCAGTAGCACCAGAATAGGCTTGCATCCTTTCATTCTTAACTATATCACCTGCATCAACTGCTGTTGGCACTGATCTAGTGCCTCTTGCTCTAAAGTAATTGATAGGATCAATAAAGCCGTCAATACCAGATCCAGTAACTCCATTATATGTACTGAAAGACATCGGTGTATAACCACCAGACATGTTTTCTGTGTAGATATCTAAAATAGAGTTTTGTAAACTCAGTTTCCCTACATCAGAACTTGATGCTGTTCCATTAAGTTGTACTTCTGGATTGCTTCCAGGTAGAAACTGAAACGATGAATTACCGTCTAATGTACCACCATTGTTAAACTGAATTGTGTCAAAGAATCCACCTGGTGATGCTGTTGCACTTACATTAGATAAACCACCACCATCACCTGTGATAACGCCATTATAACCTAGAGTTATAGGGTTTGTCGAAATTGGATTACCAAAGCCATCTGTAGCAGATGCGTTAAATGTAGAATCGCCATTAGCATACATTCTATGCTCAACATTACCAAAATCAGTTCTAACTACAGTAAAGAATAAACCTTGTGGAATACCTATTGAAGCATCTGTTGGATCGACCCAAGTAGGATCAACTTTTGATCCCATTCTTGCTGGGTAGTTCCAAGTAACACCTGTTGCGGCACCACCAAATCTGTCTTGTGTATTGTAAAAATCAATTGATGTTTCATCATTTGCAACTGAAGATACTTTGTTAGTAGAATTTCCGTTTCGTCTGTATATCGCCATTGAGGTTGGCTGATACTGATTTGTTTGATAGCCACCGGCTAGATATGCACTCGATGTACTAGGACTAATTGTTATGTTACCAGCTGGCTCGTTTTGTATAACAGTACCTGTGTCTGTAGCGATAACTGATGTGTTACCATTTACTGTTATATCTACATTACCATTTGCTGTTGCGATGTTTACATTAGATGTACCATTTGCAATTTGTGATTGAACACCACCGCCACCACCTGCTGGAGCAAATACTCCATTACCATATAGTATATTTGCGGCATCGCCATCAATGTTAATTGTAGCAATGTTACCTAATGTTGGTGTGCCTGATACATTTGCATAAGCAACTGAGTTAGCAACTGCTGAGAATCCAACTTCGCCAGTTACGTTCGCACCTGTAAGATTTGCTAATTGATATCCGTCACCAGTTAAAGATGCAGATACGTTAGATAGTCCACCACCGTCCCCAGTAATGACACCATCAGCGCCTATTGTTACAGGATTGGTTGATACTGGAGCATTAAGATAATCTCTAGCAGACTCATTAAATATAACTGTTCCGTTGCTGTACATTCTATGATCAATTCTGTCAAAATTATCTTTAACTACTTGAAAGAATAACCCGTTCTTTATACCAGCACTATCATTTTGTGGGTCTACCCAATCGCCATCAACTTTTGATCCTACTTTTGCTGGGTAGTTGTAAGTTCTTACTGTTCCAGGACCGAACCCTTCTTGTGTATTGTAGAAACTAAATGATGTTTCATCATTTGCTGTTGCTGATGTTCTTGCGTCAGCATTACCGTTACGCCTTACAACATCAAACGCATTGTCACGGTATTGAATTTGTTTCCATGCTCCATTGTTATAACCACCAGCTGATGCTCCAGAACCTATAATTGTTAAGAAACCATCTGCCCCACCACCAGTTATCTGCATACTTGTACGAGTACTAGTATTTACATTTGCTAAATTGGCAGATTGTGGGTATCCTGTTAAAGTTAGTATACTAGTAACAAGAGGATCAGTCCCACCATTACCAATATTCCCGTAACTATTAAAATTGATATCGGCGCCTCTAACAGTGTGACCTGCGGCTGTATTTGCAAAAGTTTGAAAAGAAGTAATACCTTGTGTCGTATAGTTGTCAGTAACAAATGCTTGACTTGTAGCACTATTAGCAGTAACAGTATCAAAATCACCACGTACAATAGAACTATATGTCTTACCATCAAGTGCTACGTTTGGTTGTATTAGAACATTGCCATTCACACCGTCAACAAAAAGACTAGTAGTTGCTGTTAAATTACCTGTTTCTACATTACCTGTAGTTGTAATTGTGTTTGATCCAAATGCGGCTAAATGTGTATTGATCTCACCGTATAAATTAGCAGTTGTTGCTTCATTAGTTGCGTTACCTATAAAGATATTGCCTTCATCTAAGTTAGGTGTAGCATTTGTTCTAAATGCACCTTGTACAATAATCTGATTTGCGTTAACAACTTTACCAATCTTTTGTATTAAGTTTGCTTCGCCTGTTGGTATAGTAGTTGTTAGTTGTCCTGGAGTAGTACTGACATAAAGATCAGCACCTAATGTATATCCATGTGAACTGTCATTCATTACGCCTGATGTTGTAACTTGTCCTACAGAAGCAGTAGCAATGTTTTCTTTTACAACACCTAATGCAGGCATTTTAGTTGGGTCATCTGCATCTGCTAGTGCAACATGTGGATTGTCACCATTGTTGCCACCAGTAAGATATACAGCATCACCTTTGTTTAGTGTAACGCCTGTATTGTTGTAAACATCTACTAATAAAGCACCGTCTACGTCACCTGTAACTGTACCAGATATGTTCGCACTAATATTGTCTACAGTTAAAGTGTTAGTTACGTCATTGTACTCAAAACCTGCTTCTCCAGCAAATGACCCATTGTCATTGTACTGTACTTGTGTATTACTACCACCTGGGGCAGTTGCGCCGCCACCTGCGGCTATAAATGTACCGTCTCCTGCAAGAACGTTAGATACATTTCCATCTAAATTAATTGATGCAATATTACCTGCACCAGTAACATTTGCTAACTGTATGTTTGATAAGTTACCACCTTCTCCACTAAAGTGATCAGCAGTTAAAACGTCTGTTGCTTTGTCATATGTAAAGTTAGGTTCAGCACCGAATGATCCTTGATCATTAAACTGTACTTGTGTGTTTGATCCTGCAGGGTTTGTTGCACCACCACCTGTTTGTGCTACCCATGATGTGTTACCTGCGCCATCTGTTGATAAAACATAGTTTGCTACACCTCCACCAATGATTACATTAGCAGTTGATGCGGCATTTAGATTAAGAGCAGTATTTGCTATATTAGCAGTAGTAGAAGGACCGATTGCGCCTCTACTAATTTGTATTTGTATGTTGCCTGTCGAAGAATTTACTTTTATTTGCTGTGCCATTAGTAGTTTACCACCCCATCTGAATTAATTAAAAATAGTAGAAATACAACTTGATCATATGCTGGTTGTACTGTTGTCCCAATTGTTATTGATGGGAAAGATAACTTAAGTCTACCTGAAAAACATGCTGGTTCTACAGCATTAATGTCTAAGTCAGGATCTCCCATGATAACACCCCATGTTGCGTCATCGATAGTCATTGTAAATGTACCGTCAGCGACTACTGTATTAGTGATTGGCAGTGAAATTGGAAGAGGGTCTATTTTATTCATAGACATAGATCCAGTTGCTGTAGTTAAAGCAAGTGTTGCTCCACCACTCGTTGCTGAGATAGTAAATGTAGTCGCTGTAGGCACGGTTAGCACGTAATATGTTGTGTTGATAGCAACTCCGCCAAAGACTGTGCCAGAGAACTCTACAGGCTGTCCTACGTACAGTTCTGATGTAGATGTACATGTCATTGTATCATCTGTAGCATCTGTTGCTGTTATTGTTTGTATAAGTGGTACAGCAGGGTAATCTTGTACTACAAAATCTAACCCGGTCCTGCTGTCGTGGAACTTAGAGATTGCTCGTCTTACGATCTGAGCATCTATTGTTACTCCTGATAAATCTACTGGTGTTGTACCTGTCTGCCAACCTGATGGGTAAGATGTTATATCTGCCCATGCAAAGTTCCAATAATCTTTCTGATTATAGATTAAGTTTTCCGCTAAGATTTGACCATCAAATCCAGCAACTTGATTTAGTGTGTTTTGGCTGAATTTCGCCATGTGCTTCTCCTATGCTGTCTCGCATCTTCTACCTGCTGTCTCGCATGAAGTAGATTGAGTCGTTAATATTGTATTTATGCGTCTAAACTTGAAACACTTAACGTGTAATTACTAAGATTTTGGTCTGTATTTAGAGTGTTATTACCAAATAATGCTAGACCTGCATCACTAGGAGTAGTACTAGAAAAACTACCACCAGTAGATTCTGTTTTAGAAGAAGTAGCGTAAGTATATGTTGTGCCTTTTAAGTCAAAGGTTGCACGTGGAATACTACCATCTCTAGGTACAATTAATGCAAATCCATATGAGTCAGCATTTCCTATAACAGTTGTTCCAGGAAAATTAGTTTGAATTTTTGAATCAGTAAAGTTTGCCCCACTCAATTCATTTTGCCATTGTTGAACTCCGTTCAAATCATACAATGCAATATATAAATTACCAGATGTAGTGAAACCACTAACATATAAATAATCAACTCCAGAACGTGAATAGATATCAATACCAGTTAAAAATACATCTGCAATTCTTGTTGACCAAAGAGTTCCGCCACTTGAATCTAATGCCGCTATATCTCCTCCAGCATTTTCACTTGAAGAAACAAAATAAACATTATCATCTTTTATGAATTGATCATAGATTGTTCCATGACTGTATGATCTTTCCCAAATTGTTGGATAATAATCATATGTTGCGTTGTTATAATTTTTGTTAACTCTGCGAATTTTATTTACTGAAGCGCCGCCGCCTTTCCCATTAGTGCCTAAATTTAATGAAACAAGTCCATCACCATTACTAAATTTTGAAATGTTCTGTGGAACATAATCTACTGGTTCTGCAAGTGTATTTACAACTGTGTTAGGTCCAACTACATTCCAATTGACCCAATCAACTTGTCTGTATATTAATCTGCTATAATCACGGTACAACACCCAACCACCTCCAATACCAGGCACTATAGAACATATAGTTGTTAAGTTTTGACTAGCAGTTAAATAAGGGGGAAAATTTACTATTTGAGTGGATGGGCTTGGGCCACTGCCAGTAAAATAATTAGTAGGATATAATACGGCTCTCTGACTAACCGATCCAACAGATGCAAAAGTACCATATGAATATACATTAGGATTTGAAAAAAATGCACCTCTGTAGATTCCATCTGTACTTCCTCCAGACTGATCAGCATACTGATTAGATTGATGTCTAATTTGAGGGTATCCAGCATATCCATCACTCATCACATACAACGCTTCTCCGTTGCTAGAGTCTTGTCCTACAGCAAACGCACTTTCTAATCCATCTACAAAATTATTAAAGATAGCATTTTGATTAGTTTCTAAATACCAATAATCAAGGTCAGTGTCTGTATCACTTCTTGGATACGACAATGCCCCTACTGACGCTGTTATAGGCATTATAAATAACTTATTCTATTAGCAAAAATAGTATATGTGTTTGTTGCTGTTTTTATTATGTTAAACGTATACATATCATTACCGTTGTAAGTACCTATTGAAGGGGCTCCAGTAGGTTGTACCCATTTTAAAGTTTGTGCTACGCCATCAATTGAAACAGCATTTAAAGGATATGCATTGCCTGGTCCGTTTTTACTAATCCAAGTTAAAGTCATGCTTTCATCTGTAGACATAACATTGTTTAAAGTCGTAGTCGCATTCCCTCTAAAGTTTAATGACATACCACTAATCATATCAACTGTTTGCAATAAGATTGCTTGATCTAACACATCGTAATCAATAGAAACAGCAGTGGCTGTACTAGGCGTAACTTTTTCTTTTGCTTGTTGTATTGTTGTTGTGCCAGCAACAGTTAACGAATTAAACACTGCGGTGTTGCTTGAGACAGTATCAAAAACACTTAAGTTTGCACCCATCGCAACATTTGCAGTAACACTATCGTATGTAAAGCCTACTGCTCCAGCAAAACTAGTTGTACCATCGTTGTATTGAACTTGAGAAGCCGCACCTCCTGGACTTCCAGGAGCACCGGGAGTTGATGTGCCTCCATTCCAGACTAGATTACCTGATCCATCTGTTTGTAAAAAATAGCCATTTGTTCCACCAGTCAACTTAACATTAGCGTTTGCTCCTAGTGTTAAATTACCATTAATAAATTCTGAACCTGGAACCCCAGCAAAAGCAACACCATTTAAATTGTATTGTAATTGTCCAATGTTTCCACCAACTGGTGTTGGAGATGTAGTAAAGACACCTAAATTAATAGGCTCTACTGTCACTCCTAGATTTGTTGTTGTTGGCGTAAGTGTTAAATTAGTCTGATCAACAACTATAGTTGCGTTAATAGCAGGCATTATTGATACCTAACTATAAACCCAATAGGCTCTTTGCTTATGTTTGTGTTTGTAATAACATCTGCATCAGGGCGTTCTATATCAACACTGACTATAACTAATATTGAAGGATCGCCTTTACCGTTTGTAAGTGGTATAACTGGAGTTCCACCTGTTCCACCTGTAAGATCAGTTGGTATAAACATAGAAGAAAGACCTAAAGCATCATTTGTCTTTGTTACAGTAATTGTAGGGGGAGTTACAACTGCTGGAGTATAATCAGTAATATTACCTAGATTAATTTCTCCTTGTGCATCATCGTATGTAACAGTATCAACGTTATAATACTTTGCTTCTGCTGTTAAATTATATGATGTAATATCAATTGGGTTGCCACTTACGTCTGTAAAATTAAGTCCAATTGTATACGCCTCGCCTGTATAGATTTCTAGGCATTGCATTTCTGTCCCGGCGAAGACAATCGTTTTAGCGCCTGATAGTAGTAAACTCATAGTTGTTTCCTGTTAATGTTGTATTTATTAATCCTTATCTTTTTAATTCTTGTACTAATAAGAATGCCTGCCCTACTTCAATTTGTGCTCCATTCAAATTACCTGGCACAAGAAAATAAGTTGTTTCTTGTCCTTCCACATATTGAGTATCAACAACTGTTGTACTGAATACTTGTCCATTTGGTATTCGTGCTTGTGTCTCTGGTTCTGTTACGTCATTCACTAATGGATGACTACCAAAGAATGTTAGTCGTGTTAAGTCATATGTTTCTGTTGGTGCTTGTGTAGACACAATACTAAAGTTAATTGTACTGTCAGCAGAGTTTAATATGATTGCTTGTCCACCTATATTAAATGTGTTGTGTACACTAGACCAATCAATATTAATTAAATTTCTATCAGTTAATGTTGATTGTACTTGCGTCCAGTCAGCAGAGTCTGTAGGGTCACCAGAGTTAACTAAAATAACTCCGTCATTACCACACGCTATCCATTTACCATTACCATATCGAATGCCATTTAATGCTACAGCAGTAGGACTTTCTACTTGAGTCCAAGAATCTCCGTCATCTGTACTGACTTGAATCATACCAAACTGACCTACTGCTACCCAGACTGAACTTGTTGATTGTGTTGATCCATCTCCTGCAACATCATACAAGTCTGTTAAAACAGTATCTCCATTCACTAATGTAGTAGGTTTTGATACCCAAGCAGGTGGACTTGAAGCGTTATAAGTTGTAAAGTCCCTAGATGATCTTACAATAGTACCTGTTCCACCAACAGCACATACAGTGTACTGACTTGTGCCAGATATGTCATTAGCAAATACGCTATTTAAGGGTTGTCAAGTGCCACTTGCTTCTTCGTATCCATCCCAGTTTAATGATTGTCCGATAGTAGAAAATAAAATAAGCCCTGCTTGAGTTGTAGCAAAATAAGAATAATAATCATTAGTTCTTGCTTTTCCTGGACCATTAGTATCGGGAGCAAAACAAGCGTTTGTAAAACTATAGTTTGTGTCTCCTACATTAAAAACATCAAACTCTTTGTTAAGTCTTAACTGAGAATAGGGTTGGGCTGTTGTAGCACCTTGTTGTTCGCCAAAACATGCTGATGCTACTGCTGGATCTCCGCCTGTACCTGGATAATATTGAATAGGACCAAAGTTATCTGCATAGTAGTTAGTAACAGCAGTACCAGCACCATTGTAAGTATTAACTGCACCACTAAATGTTTGAGTTGTACCACTAATAGGTGAGAAAGGAGGCGCACTCCAAGTTGCTCCACCATCATCACTGTATAAATCTATCCCACCATATCCATATGCGTGTATTGTTTGTGTGCCAGTGTAAGAACTACTACGGAAATAACTGTGATTCATAACATTGAATCCTCTATCAAAGAACGTACTTGCGCCTGATTTCCATACTTCAATAATGTTGTAGTTTGGATCAGTAGCAGAATATAATTGACATGTTACACCGACAGTAATTCTACTACCTTCAGTATACTCAATATTAGCACTACCTTCAGGGTCTGTTGTAGGTATGATAGATGCTCCACCAGCTGGGTAGATCGCACGAGTATTGTCTGGCCATGTAGGCGTTCCTGCTCCAGGCCAGTTATAAAAAGGAACTTGTTCGTAAACTACAGGAGCTGTCGTACTTCTTGCTTGTGTTACAGCACCAATAACAAGTTCTGCTGTTGTAATAACATTTGCTTGTACTGTGCCTGCTGTGACTGCGTTTGCCGCAATTTTACCTGCTACAATAGAATTTGCTTGGAGCCGATCAGATGTAATAGTTAATGCTGTAATTCTATTTGCATCCATTGTATTTGCAATAATAGTATTACCATTAATCGTATTACCAATAATAGTATTACCATTGATCGTATTAGCAATAATACTATTTCCGTTAATAGTATTTGCAATAATCGAATTACCGTTTAACGTGTTAAAAGTAATAGCATTACCATCTAATGTGTTAGCAATAATAGCATTACCAAAAATAGTGTTGCCAATAATGACACCTCCATTAACGGAATTTGCAATTATTGTGTTACCATTTAATGTGTTTGCTGTGATCGCATTACCATTTAATGTATTAGCAATAATTGAGTCACCGTTAATAGTGTTTGCAATAAAAGTATTACCATTGATCGTGTTAGCAATAATAGTGTTACCATTTAATGTGTTTGCTGTAATCGAATTACCACTTAACGTATTAGCAATGATTGAATTACCACTTAACGTATTAGCAATTATTGTGTTACCATTTAATGTGTTTGCAATAAAAGTATTACCATTAATTGTATTAGCAATAATAGTATTACCATTAATTGTATTAGCAATAATAGTATTACCATTCAATGTGTTTGCTGTAATAGTATTGCCATTCAATGTGTTAGCAATGATAGTGTTGCCATTAATAGTATTAGCGATTATAGTATTGCCACTTAACGTATTAGCAATAATAGAGTTTCCGTCTAACGTATCGCTAATAATAATATTACCATTTGCTGTGCCAGGTATAATTCTATCACCAGGAAGTGTATCTGTTATGATAGCGTTACCATCAATACCATTCATATTGACAAGAACGTCTGTTTGATTTAATGCTACAATAGGTACAGCACTAACTGTAAATGCAGTAGAATTAGCAATACTAGTAATGTAAGTATTTGCCGCTAATTCACCAACACCTGCTCCAAGAAACACATTACCACCTGCAAACACACCACTAAATGCGTTACCTGCGTCAGTTTCAAACAATGTACCAGTAGAAGTCATGTTAGGAATGCCAACTTCAGTAGCTGGAGTTAGACTTGTGCCTAGCCAGTTAACAATAGTACTAGAAGGACTTTTGACACCTACTTGATTGTTTTTAGCAACAATTGAAAAATAATAATCTCCAATTGGTAGATCATTGATTTCAATATCTACTGTATCTCCTGCGACATAAGGACTACCAGATGACAATGAAACTGGCTTGTATAATTTATGTGTCGCTGAGTCAGGATCTGTACCAAAGTTAAAATCTAAAAATAAAACATTACCTTCAGTTGGTACAGTACCAGTGACTCTAATAGCACTTAATGATGCTTCTTGTATAATTGTTGTTGTTGGCGCAATAGGCGTATTAATAATGTTAGGATCGCTTAATCCAGTATTAGGATCAGGAACAAAATCTAGTAATGCTCTATCTGCGTATATAGTATCGTTGTATTCAAAGCCAGTAACTCTGACTCCTAAAGAACCATCTGGGTATTTTTCTTCAGAAACAGTTGATACTCTAAATAATTTTCCGTAACCAGAGTTTAGTGTGTCCCATCCATATACTTCTTGCTTGATACGAATAACATCACCAGCATCTACTTGAATACCAGAATAATCTAACTGAAAACTAACTGTTAAATCTTCTCTGCTCTGTAATAAACGTCTAACGCCTACATATAATGCTTGAACTGAGTTATTGATCTGTGGAAATGCAATATTGAGTTTATTTACTGGCTCATTTGGAGACATGATTACTTCAGCGTAATCTTCTAATTGAATTAACTGATAATCGCTTTGATCTCTGATATATGAGTTAGGATATTCAACTTCAATTTCATTAAAAGTATCATTTAAATTTATTGGAGCAATATTAAGCCCACCTACTAAATTACTTGAGTCAACTACAAACAAATCATCTATTGTAGTATAATCAGTGTAACTTTGATTAATAATGACGCTCCACTTAGCACTTAATTCACTGTATTGAAGCCACGAATCACACGAGTCTACCATAAATTGTAAATTGCTAAGACAGTCACGTCCAGTAGCTGTAGGACCGTTTAATCTGTATCTATTTTGTGTTCCTGTGCCATAGTCGATCTGTTCATCAGAATAAGCATTTAAAGCTGTTAGAGACGCTGTGTCGATGCGTGAGAGGGGTACAGCACACCCGTATCTGTCGTTTAAAAGATAATCTAAGATAGCATCGCCTGGTCTTGTAATCGTATTTGTAACTCTAAATTGTACAGCACCTAAAGCAGTAGTATAAGCATCTTGGTTATACTTGATTCGTACAATAGCAAATGCAGTGTTATTCATTGTAGATGTTGAAGGCCATCGTGCCGCAACTGGTATTCTAGCATCGTTCAAAATCTGAATAGCAGTCTGATTATTAGTGTTTACACCAGAATTAGATCCATTAGTAAACAAATAGATGTTTAGATTGCCATTAATTTTATTATCATATTGTGGTGGTGTAGTATTGTTAATTAATGAACTTACATTACCATCAGTAGCTGAAACTACTGCTCTTTTACCGTCATAATAAATGTTGTTTAGATCAAAAGACATAGTGCCGCCACCGCCGCCTTGATCGTCAGAAACTTCTGCTAGAGCGATAACATACCACATAAATTCTTGGTCTGTAGATATTTTAGCATCAATAATTGGACCACTAACATATGCTGAGCCATATATGACAGGTAATTTGTTGTCTGTTGCCGGTGGTAATTGAACACGACCACCAGATGGTCCGCCACTAGTGGCATCTCCCATCATTCGTTTTGTAATAAGACTTGAAACGCCAACTGCGAGGACTGCTGTAGCCGCCCATCCTATTGCCGCCGCCCATGCGGCTGTTGCACCTGCGGCTGCCGCCCAACCAGTTACTGCCGCCGCTATTGCTGTAAATATTGCCATATTAGATTCCTGCTACCCAGACTTCTTCTGACTTAGTGTAACCAAATCTTGCAAAATCTAAATCTGGTGAAGAAGTCATTTTTGTCATTGTATACATTTTAATTGTGTCTTCATCAACTAATTCCTGTGCTTTTTTATTGTATGCTTTGATTAATTTAAATCCAGCTGTACTTCCTCGATGTTCTTCTTCAACCCAAAACATTAATTCTCTTAACATCTTTATATCTGGATCCCAAATATTATGATCTTTTACACCTGCGATCATACCAACAGCGACACCATCTTTTTCTGCTATATATGCTACACCACCACCTAATAAGATGTGATGAAACATTTTGTTAACATATTCTTCGTTATTGCATTCTTTCATCATGTCAATAGGAGTCTGTCCACGAAAATTACGTAGCATATCAACAACTTCAGGTAGATCAAATTTATTTGCTTCTCGTATTATCATCGTTGTTCTTGTCTTCTTTGATCTCCGCCGCCGCCTCCGCCGCCGCCTCCGCCGCCACGTCCTCTGCCACCACTACTAGCAGTAACTTCTTTACCAAAGTCAAATTGTACACCAGCAATGCTATAAACATTGTCCATGCTAGTATCTAGTGGATCAAATACTTTCCAACTTTCTTCGTTTGTCTTTCTGCCTGCTATTCTATTTGATAGCACTGTTTTATAACTACTTGCACTTACTGTTACAATAAAATTATCATTGTTGTCTGTACGTTCTTCTTGTATAGTATAATTTGTAATAACTCCTGTAAATCTTAGATAACTATCACCTAATATGTCATTATCATCATAAAATCCACGCCATACTTCAACTTCACTGCCTCTAATCTTAGTATCTAAGACGATTTGAATGTTATTACCGCTAACTCCTGATAATGAGATATTAGTATCACCTGCTGTTACTCTTAAATCTCTGTTTTGAGAACCTACTGATAATAATCCGCCTAATGCTAGATATTCGGCTCCATCAATTGTTTCATTTCTGTATGCACTACTAAATGTGTGAGTAGTGACGTTTGCTGAATTAGAAAATTCGTTAAAAATAGTTAATTTAACAAATTCTGCTGATTTGATTGCGCCTGTATTCTGTACTTGTGGGATATTTTGTGACATTATGCTGTTGCTACCCATTCATAAAGTGAAAACTCACCTGAAAATTCAATTAAAGCATTTCCTACTAGTGTTCCACCTGCTGAATAGTCTGCTCCACCTGGATAAAGTTTGTATGTAGGCATGTTAGGACAAAACATGTAAAATTGACATGCATTTCCTACTGTGATGCCAGCACCATTAACAACTCCAGTTATAATATTAGGTCTATGAGTTGTAATTGTTATAAAGGAGTCTGTTCCTCTTGTTACTTTAGTAGTAGAGGTAAAAGGAAACGTATAATTGCCGATTTGAATTAAATCGTTTTGCTCAAACATTACTCTATTTGCGTTAATTGCTGGTAGATTTGTTAATTTTAATTGATTACCAATAAAACTTTCAACTGTCATTTGATTTAACTGTGATGTAGCAAGTGATCCTTGATATCTAAAGATCCAAGACAAGCAAGATGCGTTGCCAAATGTTACTACTTGAGGTGTATTTCTATCTAGTACATCTAGTTGTTCCATCAATGCTCGTGCTTCATTATAACGTAAACTAGCAGGCATAGTTAAATTGATTCTCCAAGGATTAAATGTTGGAGTCTCAGAAGTTCTTGCGACTTCGTTTCGTGTTGTTTGTATGCCGACGACCTTTCTTCGGTCTATCTCCATACCTTGACATTTGTCAACAATTGTTTGTAAGCCTGACATAATATAATCCTATTTTTTTCTTAGTTGCAATTCAGTTACATTTCTTACTTCTGAGCCATATCCAATTACAAATAGAAAAAATGTAAGTGGTAAAAACCAGAGTGAGATTAGACCCAAAAAATGTGCCCATATAAAAGATATTGCACCTAAACTAAAGACGTTGAGTGTTCCTGTTTGCGGGACTTGTGTGTTGCTTGTTATTTTCATTTGTTTCTCCTATGTAAATTATTAATAAGGCATTTCGTTTTCTGCCATTCTTACAGTACCAAGTAATGTTTTTCTATTCTCTGAAAAAACTTGAGCAACTGACCTTGAATCCATTGCTTGAATATTGTTTGTAATATAGTTGTTTGTAACAGGAGCACTTTGAACTGTTGCTCCACTGCCACCTTTACCTAATTGATTGTTTGGTATAATCTTGCCTGAACTAGGTGGAACAAACAATTCAGGTCCCTTCTCACCAACCATGATCGGTCCACCAGCTTTAACATTACCGCCTTCTGCAAATCCTGGTATGCCGAATGCTGTACCAGCGGCTTTAAGTGCGTTAAATATAACCATTTTAAGAATCATCTTTTGTATATCTTTTATAATGCTTTTTGCTAGATCGCCAAACGAGAATTTACCTGATTCAACAAAATCATCAATTGATGATTCCATATTAGAAGTCATTGATTCAAAAGCACCCTTTGCAAGATTAGCAGAACTAGTTATGGTTTCAACATATGAGTTCATTGATTCTTTCCAGCCTGCATCAAATGTACGAGATTCATCGTATGCTTCTTTGATTCCTTCTTTAAGTAAAACAGATCCTTCTCTTGCTTTAGCATAATATGATTCTACTTCTGCGTTATTTAATGGTGCTCCTCGTCTTGCTTCTTCTGCTTCAATTGCGGCTTTTGCTGATGCTGTTGCCGCCGCATCAACATCTGCATATTTTTTCTCTAATGTTGTTAGACCAATATTTGCTGTGTCGAGTTGTAATTTTGTTAGTTGATTTTGTAAATCTATATTTGTTTTAATTGCAAATTGTTGCAATTGATATTGATCAGTCAAGCCAGTGTTTGCTACAACTAACTGTTCGATTACATCTAATGTTCCTTGATGTGTGTTTCTAAGTTTTTCTAGTTGTGCTTGAAGAAGTGGAATCTTTGCTAGTTCTTCATCAGTGCCTTGTGCTTTAGCGTCTGCAACAGCATTAGTTAATCTTAATTCTTCAGCCCTAAAACGTTGTCCTTCTTCGTGCAATGCTTCCATGACACGTTTTTGTTCGTCACTTTTACCAATCAATGCATTTTGCATTTTTAGATTTTCTATAATAGCTTTTGTTTCTTCGTGGTAAGCATCTGCCGCTGATTGAATTGCGTTAATTTGTTTTGCAGTTGCTATTACTACTTTGTCAGTAGTTTTAACAGTGTCATCTAACCCGGTTTGCAATCCAGCCATCTCTATTCGCCAGGCTTTTAGAGCCTCAGTGGTGTCAGACGATTCGTCATTTAATTCTCCAACTGCTTCAG
>Ga0102814_10001706_pt1 | contig 15342 bp, 17 predicted proteins | sample ColrivemetaGS741_FD_79112 | JGI IMG/M metagenome (GOLD analysis project Ga0102814, IMG submission 79112) | Estuarine microbial communities from the Columbia River estuary - Flood tide ETM metaG S.741 | ecosystem: Environmental > Aquatic > Marine > Intertidal zone > Estuary | place: USA... | reverse complement strand
TAAAGTAAATGGATTTTGTCTGGTATCGAGCGATAGTGATTTTACACGATTGGCCGTAAGGTTGCGAGAAGCTGGTATGCTGGTTATTGGTATTGGAGAAAAGAAAACACCAAACCCATTTATAGTAGCTTGCGATAAATTTATTTATATTGAAATATTAAAAAACAAAACTGACAGAGAAAATATTGATGTAGATGCTGTTAAAGAAAGCATTGATAAAATAACCCAAAAAGATATTGAACTCATTAAGACCACAGTTAGCGATGTGTCCGATGATGATGGGTGGGCATTTCTTGGAGATGTTGGTAGTTTGTTACAAAAAAAACAACCCAATTTCGATTCCAGAAATTATGGTTTTGATAAGCTCACACCATTAATTAAATCGATTGATGTTTTTGAGTTGGAACAACGCGAAAACCCAAAAAGTCGTCATAAATTAATTTTTGTACGTATTAAAGTAAAACAGCAACCTGTTAAAAAGAAACGACGATAAAAGCTGTATATAAATAATGTCCTTAAGTGCCGTTACCATAGAAAAAGTTAAGGTTTCAGAACTAAAACAGCTGGTTATTATCAGCCGAGAAACCTTCTATGAAACGTTTCACAATCAGAATACAGAAACTGATATGAACACCTTTCTAAGTGAAAGTTTTAGTGAAGCCCAATTAACCAAAGAGTTTAATAAACCCAATTCCTACTTTTACTTTGCCAAAATAAATAAGCAAATAGCTGGCTATTTAAAACTGAATTTTGGCAACGCACAAACTGAACTACAAGACGACCAAGCAGTCGAAATAGAACGCATTTATGTGTTACAGACTTTTCAAGGAACAAAAATTGGTAAAGCGTTATTCGAAAAAACTTTAAACATTGCCAAAGAAAAAAACTTAAATTACGTCTGGCTGGGAGTTTGGGAAAAGAATTTAAAAGCGATACAGTTTTACACTAAAAATGGCTTTGTCACTTTCGATACACACAAGTTTGTTTTAGGTAACGATGTGCAAACCGATATAATGATGAAACTCAAATTAAAGTAAATCCTATCCGTTTTAGTATCATGCTATTTTATTGAAAACTTTTCTTTCTTTGCTTGCTTTCCACTTCTATTTTATAAATCTAGAATTATATTAACTTATATAATATTGTTAAAAGATTTTATTCTTATATGGATTATTTAGTTTGTTATTTCAATAAGCTTTTATGTTAATTGAATCCATATAATATTAAATATTCGTATAGTTTGATAAAATGATTTATATCATTTTAATCTGAAAAAAAAATGGCTAAATTATTTTTTATTTAAAGTCATGAAACATTCAATTTTACTTATTCTTACAGGACTTTTATGTATGAATTTATTAAATTCTCAAAATGAAGTGCTCTTCTCAAAAGTCGAAACAAAAGAAATTAACGGACAATTTGTATATCTATTAAATGGAGAAAAGTTGGACGGTATTATTTATCATAATCATCCAAATAAAGAACTAAAAGTTAAATTTCATGTAAAGAATGGTATTAAAGAAGGTCTTTCAGAGGAATATTATGAAAATGGTCAGTTAAAAATAGAAACTACGTTTAAAAACGGTGAACAATCTGGGCTTTACCAAAGTTATTTTGAAAATGGCCAACTACATTCTAGATATACATGGAAAAATATTTCTCCCGACGGCATTTCAGAAGAATATTACGATAACGGTAATTTACATTTTAAATTTACTTGGGCAGATGGTTCTCCCCAAGGTACAATAAAATCGTATCATAAGAATGGGCAATTAAAAGATATTATATCATATCAAGATGGCAAAAGAGAAGGGTTATTTGAACAGTATTATGAGAATGGTCAATTATTAGAAAAATTCACATACAAGGAAGGAAAAATGAATGGGCCATATATTGAGTATTATGAGAATGGCCAGTTAAGAAGCGAAACAACTTATAAAAATGATAAAATAGATGGATTATCTGTAATATATCATGAAAATGGAAGTTTAAAGATAAAAGGAAACTTTATCGATGGTATGAAAAATGGAGCGTTTAAAATTTATTTTGATAATGGTATATTGTCATGGCATATGTTTTTCGAGAAGGATAAATTACATGGTTTATCAAAAAAATACTACGAGAATGGTCAATTAATGAAAAAAGGAAACTTTATAAATAACTTAAGAAATGGACCTTTTGAAAATTACGATGCAAAAGGAAAATTGTTAAAAAAAGAAATATATAAAAACGATTTAAAAATCAAAGAATTAAAATAGCGAAAGTAAATCGGCGTGCTTTTAGTTGAACTTTTTATAACAAAAATGATAAACATATTTCAAAATAACCCACAAAAAAACCTCATTTATTTGAGGTTTTTTTATTTTTATATTAAACAGGATATTACTTCAAATACGCCAAAACATTCGTTTCAATACGTTTTTGTATGTTACTAACATCACCTTTTACAAAAGTTTCACCTGTAATATTTTCGTAAAGTTCTATATAACGCTCGCTAACGGTTTCTATGTAATCGTCGCTCATAAAAGGTACAGTTTGCCCTTTTAATCCTTGAAAATTATTGGCAATTAACCACTGGCGTACAAACTCTTTACTTAGTTGTTTTTGGGGTTCGTTTTTTGCTTGTCTTTCTTCGTATCCATCGGCATAAAAATAACGTGAGGAATCTGGGGTGTGTATTTCGTCAATCAATACAATTTTACCCTCTTTGGTTTTACCAAATTCGTATTTAGTATCCACCAAAATTAAGCCTCGGCTTGCTGCTATTTCGCTACCGCGGTTAAACAGTTTATGGGTATAATCTTCTAATACTAAATAATCAGCTTCGCTTACAATTCCGCGTTTTAAAATATTTTCGCGTGAGATATCTTCATCATGGTCGCCCATTTCCGCTTTGGTCGCTGGCGTAATAATAGGCTCTGGAAACTTATCGTTTTCTTTCATACCTTCTGGCATAGCCACACCACAAAGCATGCGTTTTCCCGCTTTATACTCGCGTGCTGCATGCCCGCTCATATACCCACGAATTACCATTTCCACTTTAAAAGGTTCACATAAATGCCCCACAGCCACATTCGGATCTGGAGTTGCCGTTAACCAGTTTGGAACAATATCTTGGGTTGCTGCCATCATTTTGGTAGCTATCTGGTTTAGTATTTGCCCTTTGTAGGGAATGCCTTTTGGCATCACCACATCGAATGCCGACAGTCGGTCGGTTGCAATCATTACCAACTCCTGGTTGTTAATGTTATAAACTTCTCTTACTTTTCCTTTGTAGACGCTAACTTGCCCCGGAAAATTGAAATTGGTAGTAATAATAGTGTTCATTAAATGCAGCATATTGATTGTTATGCAAATGTAAATTGTTTACTGTTGCTAAACAATATCTAAATAAAAAAAGGAGAAATTAACTTTCTCCTTTTAAATTCAAATAAATTATATTTTGACTATTTAAATCGAATGTTGTAAGTAACACCTACACCTACGTTTTGCAAATTAACATCGTTTTCAGCAAATGTATTTTGGTAAAAACCATAGATATTCCAATCTCTGTTATGATAACCAATTTGAGGGTTTACGTATAATCCACCATCATTATTTTCAATATTGGTTAAAAAACCATAACCTAAATCCGCTCCTAAAAACAGGCCGCTAGGTGTAAAATAATAACGTGCAAATCCTGCTACTGGAATAACTCCAAAATCTTCAAAACCATCTTTTGCAAAATAATGACTATAACCTGAAGCTATACCAATGGCGAAATTCGGATTGAATAAATATTGTCCTCTAAGATCTAAACCTAAATTAAAAGACGATACATCGCTTGCGTCACCTACTGGTATCCCAGCAGTCAAACCTGCTTTTAACCAAGAATTATTTGGTGTAATATCTATCTCTGTTTGTTGTGCGAAAACTGGACTTAATCCTAAAAATCCGATAATAAAAAATAATTTTTTCATGTTGTTTTTTTTAAAATATTTATAATGCAAATCTCCATAACATCTGCAGAAAATAATTTACACGATTTTTATAGAATTTTATAGAATTAAAAGGAACTTTAATAAACACAAAAGCTAACTAACTGATTTCCTGTTACAACAGAAAAGTATCCAAATAAAAAAGCCAATTACTTTTGTAACTGGCTTTGCATATTTTTTAAAGAAAGATAATTAATCTTCGTGCTCGATGCTTCTATAGGCTTCAATGACCTTTTTAACCAAACGGTGACGAATCACGTCTTTATCGTCCAGAAATATCATGCCTACGCCTTCTACATTTCTTAATATTAACAGAGCTTCTTTTAGTCCTGAAATGGTGCGACGAGGTAAATCAATTTGTCCTGGATCTCCTGTTAATAAAAATTTGGCGTTCTTGCCCATACGGGTTAAAAACATTTTCATTTGGTTATGCGTAGTGTTTTGGCCTTCGTCTAAAATCACAAAGGCATTATCTAAAGTTCTACCACGCATAAAGGCCAGTGGTGCAATTTGTATGGTGCCGTTTTCTATGTACATGGCCAGTTTCTCGGCTGGTATCATATCACGCAACGCATCATACAAGGGTTGCATGTAGGGGTCAAGTTTTTCTTTTAAATCGCCTGGTAAAAAGCCAAGGTTCTCCCCTGCTTCTACCGCTGGTCGGGTTAAAATAATACGTTTTACTTCTTTGTTTTTTAACGCTTGTACTGCTAATGCAACACCTGTATAGGTTTTACCAGTCCCCGCAGGTCCAATGGCAAAAACCATATCGTTTTGGCGCATACTTTCTACTAGTTTACGCTGGTTGGCTGTTTGTGCTTTTATTAACTTACCACCAACACCATGAACTAATACGGCCCCGCTGGAATCGGAAGTCGAATAATCGTCACTACTTTGGCTGGTTAAAACACGTTCAATAACATTTTCGTCCAATTTATTGTATTTTGCAAAATGCGCTAATAACATTTTCAAACGACGATCGAATTCTTCGAGCAAATCGTCGTCGCCAAAGGCTTTTATTTTATTGCCTCTAGCTACAATTTTTAGCTTGGGAAAATATTTTTTTAGGAGTTCAATATTGGCGTTTTCGGCCCCAAAAAATTCTTTTGGAGTAATTTCTTCAAGTTCAATACTAATTTCGTTCAAAGGCGTAGAATTTGTTTAAAAATTTCTTCTAAGAATAATGATAATATTGTTTACTCAGACGAAATGATTTATTAGTTTTGTTAAAACTCAAAAATACATAAATTTGAGTGACCTAACATTAAAAACATATCAACAATTTGCCAATGGCAATAATAACTTTAACTACTGATTTTGGTGAAAAAGATCACTTTGTTGGCGCTACAAAAGGGGCTATTTATAGTGAATTACCCGATGTTAGAATTGTTGATATCTCGCACTCGGTATCGCCTTTTAATATTTTAGAAGCAGGATATATTATACTCAATGCCTATAATAGTTTCCCCAAAGGAACCATACATTTGGTTGGTATTGATTCTGAAATAAACGAAGAAAACAAGCATATTGCTTTAAAACTGGACGACCATTATTTTATTTGTGCTAACAATGGTATTATGAGTATGATTTGCTCTGAAATTACCCCTGAAAAAATTGTTGAAATAAACATACACGATAAAATACAAACCAGCTTTCCTGTACTAGATGTGTTTGTAAAAGTGGCTTGCCATATTGCCCGTGGTGGGACACTGGAGGTTATTGGAAAAACTATTCCGGAAATTAAGCCCATTAAAAACGTTACACCATTTGTTAACGACGACAAAAACCAGATTATTGGTAACGTTATTTATGTTGATCATTATGGAAATGTAGTTACTAATATTAAACGTGGGTTTTATGAAACTATACAAAAAGGACGCGAGTTCGAAATTTCGGCACGCAATTATAAATTTAAAAAGATATACCGCAGATACTCCGATATTGTAAATTTTGAAATACCAGAAGAGAAGCGACATGATGAAGGTCGTGGAATGGTGTTATTTAATTCGGGTGGGTTTTTAGAAATTGCCGTGTATAAAAGCAATAGTGCCACCGTAGGTAGCGCATCAACCTTAATGGGTTTAAAATTAATGGATAATGTTAGCGTTAGTTTTATTTCAGAACCCATTCTACCTATAGGATTTGAAGATATGGTGATAGAGTAATTTATTTTTAGTACTCAAAAACGAAAAAATATATAGATAAATGTTGATAAGAATTGTAAAAATGGGATTTGATGAAGCGAACATTAATGCATTTCTTAGTAATTTTGAAACTAATAAAAATAAGATTAGAAATTTTAAAGGGTGTCTGTTTTTAGAGCTTTACCGCGATACAAATGACCCGACCATTTTTTTTACATACAGCTATTGGGAATCAGATCAACATCTAGAAAATTACAGACAATCGGATATTTTTAAAAGTGTTTGGACTATAACAAAACCGCTTTTTAACAGGTTACCAGAGGCATGGAGTGTTAATAGCGTAGATAGATTGGATTAATAATTTTTAATTAATTAAATAATAAATATTTTTACACTCGTTCACAAATTGTGTTTAAGCTAAATTTTAAAATACAGAAATAAACACACAACGATTAAACGCATAAACTAAAAGATGTTTGCTATATTAAAAAAAGAAATAAACTCGTTTTTCGCATCACCCATAGGGTATCTTGTAATTGCAATTTTCTTGCTGCTTAACGGATTATTTTTATGGTTATTTAAAGGTGATAACAATATTTTTGATTACGGTTTTGCCGATTTATCTTCGTTTTTCATGATGGCGCCATGGATATTAATTTTCCTGATTCCTGCGGTTACCATGCGTAGTTTTTCAGATGAAAAAAAGCAAGGCACTTTAGAATTATTACTTACCAAACCCATATCTCTTATCAACATTGTTTTAGGTAAATATTTTGGCGCTTTTATATTAATTTTATTCGCCCTTTTACCAACCTTACTTTATATATATACCGTTTATCAATTAGGAAATCCTATTGGTAATTTAGATGTTGGAAGTACCTTGGGTTCTTATTTCGGCCTATTATTCTTAATCGCTGCTTACACTGCCATTGGTTTGTTTGCTTCTACCATTTCCGATAATCAAATTGTGGCTTTTATTACTTCGGTATTTATATGCTTTGTATTTTATATAGGATTTGATAGTGTTGCTGAATTTAGCTCTAGTATTTTTATTGAACAATTAGGTATGAATGCCCATTACCAAAGCATGAGTCGTGGTGTCTTGGACACCCGCGATATTATTTATTTCTTAAGCATAACCATATTCTTTATTATGCTTACTAAGCTCAATATTAACAAAGAAAACAAATGATTTATACGCCACTATTCGTTATTTTTTTAATTGCTGTTTTTATTTTAGTATGGATGTTTACCAACACCATAGACAAACGCAAATGGTTAAGTTTTATAATTAGTTTAGCCTTAACACCTATCGTTTATTTTTACGTGTTTTATCCAATAATTAATATTTTTAGCAGCTACCATCATGAAAAACATTTTGATGCCGAAGCCTGGGCAGATAAACCTTCTTTGCGTTTTGAAATGAGCAATGAAATGATTAGACAACAATTTTATAAAGGAAAAACCAAAAGTGAAGTGGAGGCTATTTTAGGAACCAGCGAATGGTATGGTTGGGACGATAGTATTAAAGCAAATTCACCTGAAAAATGGAATTACAACTTAGGCTACAAACCAGGTGCTTTTAACCTCACTCAAGAGTGTTTAGAGTTCGAATTTAAAAACAATAAAGTAGCGAGTGTTAAACAATATCAATTAGAAACAAAGTTTGAAGAAACACCTTAAAAGTATAGGCATTCTATTAGTCATCTTAATTGCTCTTAATTATGTTAGCAGTTTGGTTTTTAAACGCTACGATCTAACCGAAGATAAGCGTTATACACTAAGCGAATCTGCCATTAATGTGATTAATAATGTAAACGCACCTATTGTGATAGACGTGTTTTTAAGTGGAGATGATTTTCCATCGGAATTCAGACGACTGCAAAATGAAACCAAGCAATTACTTGAGGAGTTTTCGTCGAAAAACAGCAACATTATTTTTAATTTTATAAATCCGTTAGCAGACGAATCCACACGCGATCAAAACATTCAACAGTTAACCGAAAGAGGTCTAACACCCATGCAATTGAGTGTTCAGGAAAGCGGAAAAGCATCGCAGGCCATTATTTTCCCTTGGGCATTGGCTAGTTATAATGATGAAACGGTTATTATTCCATTAGTAAAAAACAAAATTGGAGCCTCACAGCAAGAATTGGTAACCAACTCAGTACAACATTTAGAATATGCGTTTGCCGATGGTTTTAACAAATTAACAAAACCTAAACGCCATAAAATTGCCGTTTTAAAAGGTAACAAACAACTAAGTGATATTTATATTGCAGATTTTATTAAAAAATTAGGTGAGTATTATTTTATTGCACCTTATACCTTGGATAGTGTTGCAAGCAATCCTCAAAAAACCTTGGATGGATTAAAAGGTTTCGATTTAATTATTTCAGCAAAACCAACCGAAGCCTTTACCGAAGAAGAGAAACTGGTGTTAGACCAATACACTATGAACGGTGGCAAGAGCTTATGGCTTATTGATGCCGTTGCTATGGAAAAAGATAGCCTGTACAACGAAAGTGGTTCGAATTACGCAGTGACTAGAGATTTGAATTTAACCGATTTCTTTTTTAAATATGGCGTTCGTGTAAACCCAGAAATTGTAAGTACGCTCTACTCTGCTCCAATTACATTAGCTATGGGAGAAGGTAGCGAATCGCAATTTCAGCACTTACGCTGGCCTTATTCACCTTTAGCGTCTGCAAATAGTACCCACCCCATTGTAAATAATTTAAATTTTGTAAAATTTGATTTCGCTAACCAAATAGATACGCTAAAAAACAAGGTTAAGAAAACCATTTTACTGGAAAGTGCGCCATTAAGCAAGCTTGAAGGCACCCCACGACTAATAAGTTTGGAAGTTGTAACCCAGGAGTTAGATCCTACCACCTTTAATAAAGGCAACCAAAATTTAGCGGTATTATTAGAAGGTGAATTCACTTCGGTATATGCAAATCGCATAAAACCGATGTTGTTAAAAAAGGATAAAACCCTAAGCGTACCAACAAAAATGATTGTTGTGGCCGATGGCGATATCATAAAAAACGAAGTGTATAGAAAGTCGCCACAAGAATTGGGATTCGACCGATGGACTGGGCAAACCTACGGAAACAAAGAATTTTTACTGAATGCCGTTAATTACCTTTTAGATGATGACGGACTTATAAACATTCGCTCGAAAGAAATAGACGTCGCTTTTTTAAATCATAAAAAAATCACTGAAGAAAAAACCAAATGGCAACTTATAAATATCTTGCTACCGTTAGTGTTATTAGGCGTTTTTGGAGTAGTTTTCAATTATTTAAGACGAAAAAAATATGCACAATAAAGCAGCTTTTCGATTTATAATATTCTCGCATTTCAAGAATTAAATGTTAATAAGTTTGTTTCCGATTTCAGTCTGTATAGAATATATTTGTAAGTAGTATAATTTAATCATAATCTAAGCGATATTAAATGAAATTTATAGTATCAAGTACCTATTTATTAAAACAATTACAAGTTTTAGGTGGTGTTATTAACAGTTCGAACACGTTACCTATTTTAGATAATTTCTTATTTGAATTAGACAAATCAACTCTTATAGTTTCTGCAAGCGATTTAGAAACTACTATGGCTTCTTCACTTGAAGTGGAAAGTGAAAGTAAAGGAAGTGTTGCGATACCAGCGCGTTTGTTACTAGATACTTTAAAAACATTCCCAGAACAACCGTTAACTTTTGTAGTTGAAGAAAACAACACCGTTGAAATTAGTTCTAATCATGGTAAATATGCATTGGCTTATGCAAATGGCAACGAATTCCCAAAAGCAGTTTCTTTGGAAGACCCAAGTAAAACTGTGGTAATAGGCGATGTGTTAGCTACGGCTATAAGCAAAACGATATTTGCTGCTGGAAACGACGATTTACGCCCTGTAATGAGCGGTGTATTTTTTCAGTTTTCAACACAAGGCTTAACTTTTGTGGCAACAGATGCTCATAAATTGGTAAAATATACGCGTGAAGATGTTAAGGCAAACCAGGTAGCAGAATTTATTATGCCAAAAAAACCTTTAAATCTTTTAAAAGGTATTTTGGCTGGAAGTGAAAATGAAGTAACCATAGAATACAATGAATCTAATGCAAAATTCACTTTTGAAAATTCTGAATTAATTTGTCGTTTAATCGATGGGAAATATCCAAATTATGAAGCTGTTATTCCTAAAGAAAATCCAAACAAATTGGTTATAGACAGAAATCAGTTTTTAAACTCTGTCCGTCGTGTTAGTATTTTCTCTAATAAAACAACGCATCAAATTCGATTAAAAATTGCAGGCGCTGAACTTAATATTTCTGCTGAAGATATTGATTATAGCAATAAAGCTGAAGAGCGTTTAACTTGTGATTACCAAGGAGATGATTTGCAAATTGGTTTTAACTCACGCTTTTTAACCGAAATGCTAAATAATCTAAACTCTTCTGAAGTGCAATTAGAGATGAGTTTACCAAACAGAGCAGGTATTTTAACGCCTAATGATGGTTTAGATGAAGGTGAACACATTACTATGTTAGTAATGCCGGTAATGCTTAATAATTAGTTTTTAATTTCCTTTTTGATTAAGGAATCTCAAAAATATAAAAGCGACTATCCTGATTTATTCAGATAGTCGCTTTTTATTGTTTTAATAAAACCTCTGTCTGCACAGGAATTCATTAATTTATAAAATGAATCGATATTGGATATTTAGGGGCTTCTCCATTACTTGCTCTAACCGCATTAATAATTGGAAATACTACCGAAATTAGACCTAATATTATAAAACCTAATAAGCCTAAGCCGAATAATAAAATTAAAGGAATGCAGATTATAAAATATACTATTAAACTTAATTGAAAGTTCACGATATTCTTGCCGTGTTCATCCATTTGGTAAACCTTTTCTTTTTGGGTCAACCAAAGTACTAATGGGATTAATAAACTTCCAAAGCCGGTTATTAATGTAACTAACTGACTTAAATGGGTAATAACTAAAAGTTGATTGTCTTGTCTCATGATGGTGATTTTTAATTGATTGATACTAATAAGACGAAGTTTTCAATCAATTGTTACATCAGAAGCCAAAGAAATATTTAATGCATACCTTGCATGCCTCTTCCCCTATTTTGTTTAAAATGTTCTTGAAACCATTCAGGTTCGTCTATTTTATTATCAAAAATATAATCAGCTATTTGTTGAACATCTTTTTCTGGATACGGTAATTTTGGCATCACTCCAAATCGCTTAACAGCACCAAACATCTTAGCATCCTTCTCATTAGGGTTTTTAACCCAGTTTTGCACAATATTTATAAACTCTTCCTTAGTAGTATCATTAAAAATATAACGTGTTTTAACAGCAATCATAGGTGGTGCGAGTCGCTTAGCTTCGGGTGTTTTTGCATCATGACATGCGTAACAATAAGTTTCCAATAGTTTTTTACCTGGATGTTCGTCACTTAATTTTTTATCATAAAAATTTATTGAAGTTTCATTATGGTTCTTTTCTGAATCTTTGCATCCAATAAGTAGAAGTATAGATAATACTAATAAAGGCACTTTTTTCATTTAAGCTCTTTTTAATTATTTACATGAATAACTAAAAACGGAACATCTATACTAAAAGCGAAGGTTTCTAAAGCATGACGTGTAAACAGGCGCTCAATAAAAGAATGGCGTTCACTCATCATAACGAACATTTCAACTTTATTTTCTTTTATATAGCGATGCACGGTTTTAAACATATCTTTATTATGAACATCGATATAATCATGCTCTGCTTCTTCAAAATAGGTGTTAAAAAAATTCATATTTTGAAGTTGTTTTTGAGCTTGTTGAAACTTGTCTGATACATGCAAAATATTCAATTTAGAATTGTAAATCGCCAACATATCTTTAAGCATACTCAACTGTTTAATATTAAAAACAGTTAAATGATTCGTTGTAAAAGCAATTTTATCTAAGCTTTTTAAGATGCAACCATCCGGTATGGCTAAAACGGGTGTTTTACAACGCTGCATAACCCGTGCTGTATTACTTCCAAAAACGACCTTTTCTAAACCAGTAGCGCCTTTAGTGCCCATAATTATTAAATCGACCTTATATTTTTCGGTAACTTGGTTTATTGAATCGATAAAATTATCATAATCTACAATGGCTTCAAAATGATGCTTATCATTATTATATTGCTTCTTTATTTTTGAAATAATATTAGTAACTGATTTTTTAGCGGCATCAATTATTGTATTATAAATAGTCGCGGAAGAGCCAACACCCATCATGTCGTCAGAAATATAAGCAGAAGCCCTTTGTACATTTAAAATATAAAAATTACATGGCTCGTTTCTATATAATTCCATAGCGTAATTAATGGCATTAATAGAATTTTTAGAAAAATCTGTTGGTAGTAATATAGTTTTCATTGATAATAGTTTTTGCTTTAAAAGTCTAATTTCAACATATCAATAATTTCCGTACAAACTAAAATTTGAAATTATTTCAATTCATTTTAATAAATATTGCATGGAATTAAATATAAAATAACATAGAAAAAGAAACTATGATAAATGTCAGTTAGTTCTTAAAAAGCAAAGAAACATGGAAATAAAAATTAGTATAATTATATAAAGCATCGTATTTTCGGCACAATAAATGTTTAATGATTCTTTAAACAAATAACATAAACCTATATGATGCGATTACCCTTTTTTTTTGCTTTAATAATTACATTTAACTTTAGCATAAGTGCTCAAAACAATGCTATAGCAGCAGGTGAAAAACTCACGTTTACAGCTTCTTACAACATGTCTGGAATTCTAACAGACCTTGCGGAAGTCACTATGGAAACCAATGAAGTCAAAACTTCAAAATCAACTTTGCTTAAATTAAAATGTACGGCAGTAACATATAGTAAATGGGATAATTTTTTTAAAATTAGAGATCTTTACGAAAGTTATGTAAATCCAAAAACACTTACGCCTTATTTATATAACCGAGATGTTAATGAAGGAAGTTACTATAAAAACATGAAGTATACTTTTAATCCAAGTGCCAATACTGTAAAATCGATACAGAAAAAGAAAAATAATAAAATAGAGCACAAAGACTTAAAAATTCATTCTGGAACTAAAGATATCGTATCTACTATCTACTATCTGCGTGTATTAGATTTTAAAAACATGGCTGTAGGCACGAATAAATCGTTTACTATTTTATTCGATAGAGAAGAAATAAAAGGGCTGATTACCTATTTAGGGAAAGAAACTATTAGCACAGCTATTGGCAAAAAAGAATGTTATAAATTAGCAATTGGAAGTAGTGAAACCCATGTATTGCAAGGTAAAAACAGTAATTATTTGTATCTGACTGCCGATGAAAATAAAATTCCTGTATATGGAAAATTCAAAATACCTGTTGGCAATGGTGAGTTAAAAATTAAATCTGCAATCGGGTTAAAAAATTAATTTATTTAAATAATAACAATCATTTTTAGATGAAAAAAGCATTTACCATTTTGGCCCTTACAGCTTCTGCTTTAGCAATTATCTTAGCTGTATTGCCTATATCTAATTTAGCAATAATACCTTCGATTGCTGCCCTTATTTTTGGAGTAATCGCGTTCTATTTGTCTAAAAAAACAGGGGAACCAAAGAAAATTATTCAGTTTACAATATTGTTAACATTTGTCGCTTTGGCTCTTAGTGGGTACAAAGCATTTTTTACAACCACTAAAGTGGCAAATACCGATGTAATTGATGCTAAAGAAATACAATTTGAAGAAGAAGCTATTCAAGAATTAGAAGGTCTTGAAATAAATGATGCAGATTTTGAGGAAATTAATACTGAAGAATTAGATTCAATTCTTACTGAGTAAGTAATTTCGTCTTTTTTATTATATTTGCTTAACTATATTTCACACTATTTGAATAACTACAATTTTTTCGTTTTTTTAATATGATTTATTGTAAATTACTCGTGGTTAGCTATTATAAAAATACATGAAGACTTTTTGCATACTCTCGGCATTTGCCTTGGTTGGAACTTGCGCAACACCAAAATACAGTGCTAAGATTCAAAACCTAAAAGATAGTATTGAAATTACAGACAGTGCTTCCATAATTAATTACGCAAATACAATTACTGCACAAGAATTAAGCACCCATTTATATAAATTCGCATCAAAAGAATTTAATGGTAGAGAAGTTGGTAAGGAAGGCGCAAAAAAAGCAGCTCATTTTATAAAATATTACTACCAAAACGAAGGCATACTTTCTCCATATGGAGATGCAAATTATTTTCAAATTATTCCTGCTCAATATTTTTCAAAAGAAATTAATATATCTGAAAATGTACTTGCTTTTATAAAAGGGACAACTAAACCAGAAGAAATTGTAATAATATCTGCGCATTTAGATCATTTGGGCATTAATGAAAAAGGAGATATTTATTATGGTGCAGATGATGACGGGTCGGGTACGGTGGCTCTTATGGAAATGGCACAAGCTTTTAGGAACGCCGAAAAAGAAGGTCGCGGTCCTAAAAGAAGTATTCTTTTTTTACATTTAACAGGTGAAGAAATTGGAAAAAAAGGGTCGGAATATTACACGTCTCATCCCGTATTTCCATTAGAAAATACGCTTGTTGATCTTAATATTGATATGATAGGTAGAGTTGACGAGGTTCATAAAAACAATAAAAACTATATCTATTTAATAGGGTCAGACAGATTAAGTAAAGAACTCCATTTTATTTCGGAAAAAATTAACCAAGTTTTTTTCAAGATAAATTTTGATTACAGATATAATGCAGAACAAGATAAAAACGGATATTATACAAGATCAGATCATTATAATTTTGCAAATAAAGGTATACCTGTAATTTTTTATTTCAATGGTGAGCACGCCGACTATCACCAACCTACGGATACACCCGACAAAATAGACTACCAATTACTAGAAAAGCGTACCAAACTTATTTTTGCAACCGCATGGCAGATAGCCAATCAAAACAACAGATTAGTGATAGATAAAAAAAATGAATATTTAAATTAGCATAGAAAACTCCTTTAACGAACTTCAATTTTGTATTATAGCAAACAAATAACTTAATAGTAAATGATAAAAATTATAATGTTTTTATGCTCCTCCTTATTAATGGTCGGATGCAGTTCTTCACAAATCAAAAAAACTTCAACAAACACTGGT
>Ga0102814_10001697_pt1 | contig 15396 bp, 10 predicted proteins | sample ColrivemetaGS741_FD_79112 | JGI IMG/M metagenome (GOLD analysis project Ga0102814, IMG submission 79112) | Estuarine microbial communities from the Columbia River estuary - Flood tide ETM metaG S.741 | ecosystem: Environmental > Aquatic > Marine > Intertidal zone > Estuary | place: USA... | reverse complement strand
TTCTGGCGCCAAATTCACGATAAATGGTTGCCTTCGTGCGGTGGTTTTGATAGAAGCCCTCATCCAAGGATGTGCGACCAGCCTTTCAAGGTAAAAATTGCCAGTATCGATTTCATTAGATGCTGGCCGTTAGCCTGATCGAAAACCCACGGAAAACGTAGGGTGTTGATTGCCGTGTCTTGGTTAATTAGAACTTGAATTGGCAGATATCGATGGCTAGAGTGTCGCCCGCACAATTTGTTAGACAGGTCCGTCAGGAAATCAACCGGATTTCCTGGGCGTCTCGGCGTGAAACCGGCACTGCTACATTGACTGTATTTATAATGACAACGATCGCCGCATTGTTTTTTCTGCTGGTTGATTGGGTTTTGTCGAATGGTGTCCAGTTTGTCCTTGGCCTTGGTGGTTAAGGACGAAGCGGGTTTTTGTCGTTTCGTTTTGGCGAATCGCATCGGGAAAGAATGGTAATGGCCAAGCGTTGGTATGTCCTTCATGTCTTCTCAGGATCTGAGAAAAAGGTCGCGCAGTCTATTCGTGAGCAAGCCGCCACGCATGGATTGGAAGATCAGATCGAAGACGTCATGGTTCCGACCGAGAATGTGGTCGAAGTTAAACGTGGTGTCCGTGTCGAGGGCGAGCGTAAGTTTTTCCCGGGTTACATTCTGGTGAAATTGGAATTAAGTGACGAAGCGTGGCAAATGGTGACAAGCCAGCCGCGCGTGACCGGCTTCCTTGGTGGAAAAGGCCGTCCAATTCCGATCACCGATAAAGAGGCTGAGCGTCTGATCCGTCAGGTTAGCGAAGGTGTTGAGCGTCCGCGTACGACTATTACCTTTGATATTGGCGAGCAGGTGCGGGTGGCTGATGGGCCATTTGCGTCATTCAATGGCTATGTCGAAGAAGCCGATGATGATAAGGCGCGGTTGAAGGTGGCGGTGTCGATCTTTGGTCGGTCAACGCCGGTTGAACTGGAATATAGTCAGGTCGAAAAAATATAAAGTTTTAACATGCCGCACCTTTTGGGCGGTAAATGAACATAACGCCTGTCGGTGGCAGGCTGTATCTATGTCAGGGAAGCATTAAGATGGCAAAGAAGATCCAAGGTTACATCAAGCTGAATATTCCGGCAGGCGCGGCCAACCCGTCGCCTCCAGTTGGGCCGGCATTGGGCCAGCGTGGTGTGAACATCATGGAATTTTGTAAGGCGTTTAACGCTGCAACAGATTCACTGGAAAAGAACATGCCGGTACCGGTCGTAATCACCGTGTATCAGGACAAGTCGTTTTCATTTGTCACAAAAACAGCGCCGGTTAGCTATTTCTTGAAAAAAGCTGCCGGTCTGAAAAGCGGATCAAAAGAGCCGGGCCGTTCGGTCGCTGGTAAAGTTACAATGGCGCAGGTGCGCGAAATTGCCGATCAAAAAATGGGCGATATGAATGCAGTTGACGTCGAAGGCGCAATGCAAATGGTTATGGGATCTGCCCGTGCCATGGGCCTCGAAGTCGTGGAGGGCTAAGAACATGGCAAGAAATAGCAAAAACTTAAAAGCAGCCTATGCAGCAATTGACCGGAATAAGGCCTATGGGCTTGCCGAAGCGGTGGCTCTGGTAAAGGGAAATGCAAAAGCAAAATTTGACGAGACCATCGAAATTGCGATGAATCTCGGCGTCGATCCACGTCATGCCGACCAGATGGTTCGCGGTGTTGTTGCTATGCCAAACGGCACTGGCAAGACCATGCGCGTTGCCGTTTTTGCCAAAGATGCCAAGGCTGATGAAGCCAAAGCAGCGGGCGCTGATCTGGTTGGTGCTGAAGATCTGGCCGAAGCCATCCAGAATGGCGAGTCAGGCTTTGACCGGGTGATTGCAACGCCTGATATGATGGGTGTTGTCGGTCGTCTTGGTAAGGTGCTTGGCCCACGCGGTTTGATGCCGAACCCGAAATTGGGAACGGTAACTGCCGATGTGACGGCAGCGGTGAATGCTGCCAAAGCTGGTGAAGTTCAGTATCGTGCCGAAAAAGCCGGTGTTGTTCATGCCGGTATCGGCAAGGCAAGCTTTGACGAAGCCAAAATCATTGAGAATGCAACAGCCTTTATCGATGCGGTTCGCAAAGCGCGCCCATCTGGTGCCAAAGGCCAGTATGTGAAAAAGATTACCATTTCATCAACAATGAGCGCTGGTGTGTTCGTTGAGGATGTGGCCGCACAATAAGGCCGAACACAGTTTTTTCAGCCGATACCATTGGTTTGGCTGAAAATTAGGGGCAAATGCAAAATTGCAAATGCCCCGCACCTGTCCAAGACTACGGGGGTGCTGCCATCGGCAGGACTTAATCACCCGTAATAGACGGGGAGCAAGAGTGGATTATACCGCTTGAACTTCTTATGGGCAGGCCAGCGGACTGGCGATAATCGTCGGTTCATTTTGCAACAAGGCAGATCGTGGTTGGCCCACACTGCCCAAACGAGAGCGGAGACGATCGGTGAATAGAACAGAAAAAGCCGAACTGATCGAAACGCTGCAATCAGCCTTCAATGAGTCATCAACAATTGTTGTGGCGCATCAGGTTGGTATGACCGTTGCGGAAAGCGGTGACCTGCGCAAAAAAATGCGGGACGCCGAAGCTGGCTTCAAGGTAACCAAAAATCGGATTGCCAAGCTAGCGCTTAAAGGCACGCGCTTCGAAGATCTTGACAGCCTGTTTACTGGGCCAACAGCCGTTGGTATGTCGCAAGACCCAGTTTCAGCTGCCAAAATCCTCGTCGATTATGCCAAGGGAAACAAAAAGCTGACCATTGTTGGCGGCAGCATGGACGGGAAAATTCTCGACAAAGCTGGCGTTGAAGCATTGGCCACACTGCCTTCTCTTGACGAATTGCGTGGCAAGCTTGTCGGGCTTATCCAAGCTCCGGCAGCCAAAATTGCTCGGGTTACGCAGGCTCCGGCCGGCAAAGTTGCCCGTGTGATCAAGGCACGCGAAGACCAATTGCAGCAAGGGGCATAATGCCCTCAATCAGAAGTTCAAGCCTTAATGGAGTATATCATGGCTGATATCGCAAAAATCGCAGAAGACCTTTCTAACCTGACAGTTCTTGAAGCTGCTGAATTAGCAACCATGCTAGAAGAGAAGTGGGGCGTTTCCGCCGCTGCTGCTCCTATGGCTGTTGCAATGCCTGCTGGTGGTGACGCCGGTGGCGCAGCAGAAGAAAAGACTGAATTTGATGTAATCTTGGCGTCTGCAGGCGCTTCAAAGATCAACGTCATTAAAGAAGTCCGCACCATCACTGGTCTTGGCCTGAAAGAAGCCAAAGATCTGGTTGAAGGCGCACCAAAGGCTGTTAAAGAAGGCGTGTCTAAGGACGAAGCCGAGCAGATCAAAGCAAAGCTTGAAGAAGCTGGCGCAACTGTCGAAGTTAAATAACTTGGCAGCACAGCTGGTTTCTTAGCTGTCTAAAATATTTGCACCGGGCGGTTTCGGCTGTCCGGTGCAAGGTCGTTTAATAATCGGCGGTTTTATAACCGGGCCGAAACCCATTTAAAAAGCGCCTATGGCAATCGAATTTGGTCACTGGCAGCTGGAATTTTGACGAGGGATCACTGATGGCATCGCATGTAAGCACTCTGGACAGCCGCAAACGGGTACGTCGCACTTTCGGGCAACTTGAAGAAGTGACCCCAATGCCAAATCTTATTGATGTTCAGCGTTCCAGCTACGATACCTTCTTGCAGATGGATGTGGCCGCGCATGAGCGTGCTGGTCTTGGTTTGCAGGAAACGTTCAAATCGGTCTTTCCGATCGAGGATTTTGCGGGACGGTCAATTCTTGAATTCGTGTCCTATGATCTTGAGACCCCAAAATATGATGTCGAAGAATGTCAGCAGCGCGGTTTGACCTATGCGTCGCCGCTGCGCGTCACGCTTCGCCTTGTTGTTTGGGAAGAAAATGAGGATACCGGTTCGCGGTCTATTCGCGATATTAAGGAACAGGATGTCTATATGGGCGATATGCCTTTGATGACATCGAATGGTACCTTCATCGTGAATGGCACCGAGCGCGTTATTGTTTCGCAGATGCACCGTTCACCCGGTGTGTTTTTCGACCATGACCGTGGCAAAACCCATGCATCGGGCAAATTGCTGTTCGCTGCCCGCGTTATTCCTTACCGCGGTTCTTGGCTGGATTTTGAATTTGACGCCAAAGACATCTTGAATGTGCGCATTGACCGCAAGCGCAAGCTGCCAGCAACAACTTTCATGATGGCACTTCCGGATGATGAGTCGCTTGCCTATCTTGACGGTTGTGCAGAAAGCGGCGATGCCGTTGACGCCAGCAAGATTGTTGGTATGAGCCGTGAAGAAATTCTTGGCCATTTCTACAAATCAGTGACCTATCGTCGTCAGGGTGATGGCTGGGCCTATGATTTTGATGTCGAGTCACTGAAAGGCAGCAAGCTGATCCGTGATTTGGTTGATGCGAAAACCAAAAAAGTCATTGCCAGCGCTGGTACAAAAATGACCCCGCGGTCGCTGAATAAGTTGGCTGAAGCTGGTGTGAAGGCGGTTCTTGTTGGCGATTCTGATCTTCTCGGCCGGTTTGCCGCTGAAGATGTTGTTAATATGACCACCGGCGAAGTATTTGCCGAAGCTGGTGATGAGATCACCGAAGATCTGTTGGCTAAGTTCGAGGCGAATGGCACCAAAGAAATCAGCATTCTGTTCATCGATAATGTGAATTTCGGCCCGCATCTGCGCAATACACTTGCTGCTGACCGCAATACATGCCGCGAAGAGGCGCTGGTTGATATCTACCGTGTCATGCGCCCTGGTGAGCCGCCAACATTGGAAAGCTCGCACGGCCTGTTCCAGAGCCTGTTCTTTAATTCTGACCGTTATGATTTGTCATCGGTTGGCCGCGTCAAGATGAACTCACGTCTTGAAATGGAAACTGATGATAACCTTCGTGTTCTGCGCAAGCAGGATGTGATGGCCATTTTGAAAGTGCTTGTCAGTTTGAAAGACGGTCAAGGCGACATTGATGATATTGACCATCTTGGCAACCGCCGCGTGCGTTCGGTTGGTGAATTGATGGAAAACCAGTATCGCATTGGCTTGCTTCGTATGGAGCGGGCAATTCGCGAACGTATGGGATCAGTCGAGATCGACACGGTTATGCCTGCCGATCTGATCAATGCCAAGCCGGCTGCGGCTGCGGTTCGTGAGTTTTTTGGCTCATCACAACTGTCTCAATTTATGGATCAGACCAATCCTTTGTCTGAAATTACCCATAAGCGCCGTGTTTCAGCGCTAGGGCCGGGCGGTTTGACCCGTGAACGTGCGGGCTTTGAGGTGCGCGATGTGCATCCGACCCATTATGGTCGTATTTGCCCGATTGAAACCCCGGAAGGCCCGAATATTGGTTTGATTAACTCATTGGCAACCTTTGCCAAGATCAACCGCTATGGCTTTATCGAAACTCCTTATCGCAAGGTTGTTGATGGCAAGGTTACTGCCGAAGTACGTTATATTTCGGCGATGGAAGAAGGCCGCTATACCATTGCTCAGGCAAATGCCGAATTGGATAGTGACAATAAATTTGTTGGTGAATTGATCCCCGTTCGCCGGTCAGGTGACATTGGTCTTGCCCGTCCAACCGACATTGAATTGATGGATGTGTCGCCAAAACAGTTGGTTTCAGTTGCTGCCGCCTTGATCCCGTTCCTAGAAAATGACGATGCGAACCGCGCCCTGATGGGATCGAACATGCAGCGTCAGGCGGTTCCGCTTTTGCGGGCCGAGGCACCAATCGTTGGGACAGGCATGGAAGCGCGTGTTGCACGTGATTCAGGCGTAACAATCGTTGCGCGGCGTGCCGGTGTGATTGATCAGGTTGACGCAACCCGCGTTGTGGTTCGCGCCAGTGAAGATACCGAAGGCAACGTCTCGCCAGTCGATATCTACAGCCTGCTGAAATTCCAGCGTTCAAACCAGAATACAACGGTAAATCAGCGCCCGCTTGTCAAAGTAGGTGATACGGTTCGTCGCGGTGATATCATTGCCGACGGCCCATCAACCGAAGATGGTGAATTGGCGCTTGGTCGTAACGTTCTCGTGGCCTTCATGCCATGGAATGGTTACAACTTTGAGGATTCAATCCTGATTTCTGAGCGTGTCGTTCGTGATGACGTCTTTACCTCGATCCATATCGAGGAATATGAGGTCATGGCGCGTGATACCAAGCTTGGTCAGGAAGAAATCACCCGCGATATACCGAATGTTGGTGAAGAAGCCCTGAAAAATCTGGATGAGGCCGGTATCGTTTATGTCGGTGCCGAAGTTGGCCCGGGCGATATTCTCGTTGGTAAAGTCACGCCAAAGGGCGAGTCACCAATGACACCGGAAGAAAAGCTGCTTCGTGCCATCTTTGGTGAAAAAGCATCTGACGTCCGTGACACATCACTCAAACTGCCACCAGGCGGGTCGGGCACCATTGTTGAGGTTCGGGTCTTCTCGCGCCGCGGCGTTGAAAAAGACGAGCGCGCCTTGGCCATTGATCGCGCTGAGATTGACCGTCTTGGAAAAGACCGTGATGACGAGCGGGCGATCCTAGAACGTGGTTTCCAGGGCCGGATGAGCGAGCTTTTTGACGGGCAAACTCTTGCCAGCGGCCCAAAAGGCATGAAAGCCGGAACCAAGCTAAGCCAAGAGATTCTTGACGAACTGCCAAAATCACAATGGCAGCAGATCGCCGTCAAGGATGATGCGGTTCAAAAGCTGGTTGAAGCGCAGATTGCCAACTTTGAAACCGCCGTTGCGGCATTGCAGGCTCGCTTTACCGATAAGGTAGACAAGCTGCAGGGCGGAGATGAATTGCTGCCTGGCGTTATGAAGATGGTTAAAGTCTTTGTTGCGATTAAGCGTAAGCTTCAGCCCGGTGATAAAATGGCTGGTCGTCATGGTAACAAGGGTGTGATTTCACGCATCGTGCCGATGGAAGATATGCCATATCTCGATGATGGAACGCCTGTTGATATCGTGTTGAACCCGCTTGGCGTGCCATCTCGAATGAACGTCGGACAGATTCTCGAAACGCATCTTGGCTGGGCTGCGCGTGGTCTTGGCAAACAGGTTGGTGCCGCCGCCGAAGCGGCACGCGCCAATCTCGATACCAAACCAATCCGCAAAATGCTGGCCGATATCTACAGCAAAGAACAATATGATGCTGAATTGGCTGTGATGGATGACGATCAGATCATTGAACAGGCAGGCATTCTGGCGCGTGGCGTTCCAATGGGCACCCCCGTGTTTGACGGTGCGCGTGAAGCTGATGTGATTTCGCTTCTTGGCATGGCAGGTCTTAGCCATACCGGACAGGAATGGTTGACCGATGGCCGTACTGGTGAGGTCTTCGACCGTCAGGTGACTGTTGGCTACATCTATATGTTAAAGCTGCATCACCTTGTCGATGACAAGATCCATGCACGTTCGATTGGCCCATATTCGCTTGTCACCCAGCAGCCGCTCGGTGGTAAGGCGCAATTCGGAGGCCAGCGCTTTGGTGAGATGGAAGTTTGGGCGCTTGAAGCCTATGGCGCCGCCTACACCTTGCAAGAAATGCTTACTGTCAAATCGGATGATGTTTCAGGCCGTACCAAGGTTTATGAAGCGATTGTTCGCGGCGATGATGATTTTGAGTCCGGCATTCCGGAATCCTTCAATGTTCTTGTCAAAGAGCTTCGCTCGCTTGGCTTGAATGTGGATCTCCATGAGGCTGAATATTAAACCGGCATCTGACCCGCCTTGTTATCAGGGCTGGTCTGGCTGACCTAACCGCAATTGACTCACACGACACCAACTAATGTTGGGGAGATAAATAGATGAATGATTTGATGAACCCTTTCGGGCAGTCCCAAGGCCCACAAAGCTTTGACAAGATCAGAATCTCAATCGCCGCACCTGAGCGCATCCGTTCATGGTCATTTGGTGAGATTAAAAAGCCCGAAACCATCAATTATCGTACCTTTAAGCCAGAAAAAGACGGTCTGTTCTGCGCCCGCATCTTTGGCCCTGTCCGCGATTACGAATGTTTGTGCGGCAAATATAAGCGGATGAAGTATCGCGGTATTATCTGCGAGAAATGCGGCGTTGAAGTTACCTTGTCAAAGGTCCGGCGCGAGCGCATGGGTCATATCGAATTGGCCGCGCCTGTCGCCCATATCTGGTTCTTGAAATCATTGCCTAGCCGCATTGGTTTGCTTGTCGATATGACGCTAAAGGATCTTGAGCGGGTTCTGTATTTCGAAAATTTTGTGGTCATCGAACCTGGCATGACATCACTGGTAAAAGGCCAGCTTTTGTCTGAAGAAGAATTCTATGATGCGCAGGACGAGCATGGCGATGACGCTTTTGAAGCCAGCATTGGTGCCGAAGCAATCAAGAAAATTCTTGAAGAGCTTGATCTCGATGCCGAGCGCGTCAAAATTCGTACCGACCTTGCCGAAACCGGTTCTGAAGCCAAGCGTAAAAAGCTGGTCAAGCGTCTAAAGCTTGTTGATGCGTTTCGTGATTCAGGCTGTCGTCCCGAGTGGATGATTATGGATGTTGTTCCGGTGATCCCGCCCGAGCTGCGCCCATTGGTGCCGCTTGATGGTGGCCGTTTTGCGACGTCTGATCTGAACGATCTCTATCGCCGGGTGATTAACCGGAATAACCGTCTAAAGCGACTGATCGAGCTTCGCGCACCTGATATCATCGTTCGTAACGAAAAGCGGATGCTGCAGGAATCAGTTGATGCGCTGTTTGACAATGGCCGTCGCGGCCGCGTGATCAGCGGTGTCAACAAGCGTCCGCTGAAATCACTGTCTGACATGCTAAAAGGCAAACAGGGCCGTTTCCGGCAAAACCTGCTTGGTAAACGCGTTGATTACTCGGGTCGTTCGGTCATCGTTGTTGGCCCAGAGCTAAAGCTGCACCAGTGTGGTTTGCCAAAGAAAATGGCGCTTGAGCTGTTCAAGCCGTTTATCTATTCAAAGCTTGAATTATATTCGCTTGCCAGCACAGTCAAAATGGCCAAACGGATGGTCGAAAAGGAACGTCCTGAGGTATGGGATATTCTTGAAGAAGTCATTCGTGAACATCCGGTCATGCTGAACCGTGCGCCAACCTTGCACCGTCTTGGCATTCAGGCCTTTGAGCCGGTTCTTGTCGAAGGCAAGGCAATCCAGCTTCACCCGCTTGTTTGTACCGCGTTTAACGCTGACTTTGACGGTGACCAGATGGCGGTTCATGTGCCATTGTCGCTTGAGGCTCAGCTTGAAGCCCGCGTGCTGATGATGTCGACAAACAACATCCTAAGCCCGGCGAACGGCAAGCCAATTATTGTGCCGTCGCAGGATATCATTCTTGGCCTTTATTACATGTCGATGGAACGCGATAATGAAAAGGGCGAGGGCATGATGTTCTCGAATGTTCAGGAAATCTTGCTTGCGCTTGGCAATGGCTCGGTAAGCCTGCACGCCAAGGTTAAAGCGCGTGTTCCAACCCGCGATAGCGAAGATGGAACGCGTGTTTTGAAAGTAATCGAAACAACACCGGGCCGCGCGCAGCTGGCTGACTTATTGCCTGACAACCCGGCCTGTTCGTTTGAACTGGTGAACAAGTTGATGACCAAAAAAGAGGTCAGCGACGTGATCGATCATGTCTATCGTCATTGTGGTCAGAAAGACACGGTGATTTTCTGTGACCGTCTGATGGGTCTTGGCTTTGGTCAGGCTTGTGACGCTGGAATTTCATTCGGTATTGCCGATCTGACGACACCGGAATTGAAAGAAAAATACGTTTCTGAAGCTGAAACCGAAGTCAAAACCTTCGAGCAGCAATATCTTGACGGTCTGATTACACAAGGCGAGAAATACAACAAGGTGGTCGATGTCTGGTCACGTTGTTCAGATCTTGTTGCTGATGAGATGATGAAGGGCATTTCCACAACCAAGGATGGCGAGCCAATCAACTCGGTTTGGATGATGGCGCATTCAGGTGCCCGTGGTTCAGCTGCACAGATCAAACAGCTTGCTGGTATGCGTGGCCTTATGGCAAAGCCGTCTGGCGAGATTATTGAAACGCCAATCATTTCGTCCTTTAAAGAAGGTCTGAATGTTCTGGAATATTTCAACTCGACACATGGTGCGCGTAAAGGTCTTGCCGATACTGCTCTGAAAACAGCCAATTCGGGTTATCTAACCCGCCCTCTTGTTGACGTGGCGCAGGATTGTATTGTTCATGAGGTTGATTGCGGCACGAATAAAGGCCTGACCATCCGCCCTGTCATGAATGGTAGTGATGTTGTTGATCCGCTTTATGACCGTATCTTGGGTCGCGTTCTTGCCGAAGATCTGGTTGATCTGAAGACGGGGAATGTTCTTGTCGCAGCTGGCCAGATGGTCACTGAAGAACATGCCGAAGCAATCGGATCATCAGGTGTTGATCAGTCATTGATCCGCTCGGCACTGCTGTGTGAAGCGGAAAAGGGCATTTGCGGCAATTGCTATGGTCGTGACCTTGCCCGCGGTACCGAAGTCAATATCGGCGAAGCGGTTGGTGTTATTGCGGCCCAGTCAATTGGCGAGCCAGGAACACAGTTGACAATGCGTACCTTCCACGTTGGTGGTGCTGCGCAGCGTGGTGCCGAACAATCAAATATTGAAGCCAATATCGGTGGTGTTGTGAAGCTTGAAGATGCATCACTTGTTGTCGATAAAACGGGCAGCAATATTGTGATGAGCCGTAATACTGAATTGCTGATTCTTGATGAGCAAGAGCGTGAGCGGTCACGCTTCCGTCTGCCTTATGGTGGTAAATTGCTGGTCAAAGATGGGCAGGAAGTTGCAGCAGGTGCCATTTTGATTGAATGGGATCCATACACCATGCCAATCATTACCGAAATGAACGGTGTTGCTAATTTCGTCGATCTGACCGAAGGCGTGTCGGTTCGTGAAATCACCGATGACGCAACCGGTATTTCAAGCCATGAAGTGGTGGATTGGAAACAGGCTGCTGGCGGTGCTAACCTTCGTCCGCGCATTACCCTTCGTGATGATAAGGGTGAGGTGTTGACCCTGACAAACGGTCTTGAGGCACGTTACTTCTTGTCAGCTGGTTCGATTCTCTCGGTTGAGAATGGTGCCAAGGTACAAGCGGGTGATGTTTTGGCGCGTATCCCGCGCGAATCATCAAAGACGCGTGATATTACCGGTGGTCTTCCCCGGGTTGCTGAATTGTTTGAAGCACGTCGTCCGAAGGATTTTGCTGTCATTTCTGAAGGCGAAGGTCGGGTCGAGTTTGGGAATGACTATAAAGCCAAGCGCCGGATTCGGGTTGTGCCATTGGATGGTGATCTTGATGCGGTTGAATATCTGCTGCCAAAGGGCCGTCCGCTTGCCGTCAATGAGGGTGACGTTGTTCGTAAGGGTGATCTGCTTCTAGATGGTAGCCCCGTGCCACATGACATTCTCAGCATTCTAGGCGTCGAGGCGCTTGCTGAATATCTGGTCAAAGAAATTCAGGATGTGTACCGGTTGCAGGGTGTGAAGATCAACGACAAGCATATTGAAGTGATCGTCCGCCAGATGTTGCAGAAGGTAGAGGTTGAAGACGCTGCTGATAGCACCTTCTTGAATGGTGAGCAGGTTGATCGTGAAGAGTTTGCCCGTGCCAATACAGCTCTTGAAGCTGAGGGTCTGCGGCCGGCTACAGCGCATCCAGTCCTGCTTGGCATCACCAAGGCATCGTTGCAGACAAATAGCTTTATCTCAGCTGCATCTTTCCAAGAGACAACAAGGGTTCTAACTGAGGCTGCGGTGAGCGGCAAAGAAGACACGCTTGATGGTTTGAAGGAAAATGTGATTGTTGGTCGCCTGATTCCCGCGGGAACCGGGTCGGTCATGAATCGGCTTCGTCGGATCGCCGCAGATCGCGATAAATCGATCATGGCACAGCGTGCAGCTGCCGCGCCGGCACTTGCAGTGACCGAATCCGATGCAGAATCAGCCGAAATCGAGGCAAATATATAAGAATTCGCCGCCAGATACGGTGAATCTGGCGGCGAATGAAAAAAAATGCGGATAACCGAGGGGAAGGCGTAAAAACCGCTTGACCGTTCGCCCTGCAAAAAATAGTATCCGGCAACCTTTTGGACTTAGGTGGTGGATCACCCTGCTGCAAAACAGTGGTCGATCCAGACGCTAGGTCAGAATATTAGGTGTCGAAAATGAGGCTCCGCCAGCGGAGAAGGATGGGTGTTCTGCTCATATCTAATTAGAGCAGAACCGCCCTGTTGCACGTTTTGTGCGTTTAGGTCGAGAAAAAAGGGGCAGGAATGCCAACGATTAACCAGTTGATCCGTCACGGGCGCAAGCGTCCGGTAGCACGTACCAAAGTTCCGGCTATGGAAGCATGTCCACAAAAGCGTGGCGTATGCACCAGAGTGTACACAACAACACCGAAGAAGCCGAACTCGGCGCTTCGTAAGGTCGCCCGTGTGCGTCTTACCAATGGGTTTGAAGTCTCCAGCTATATCCCTGGTGAAGGGCATAATCTGCAGGAACACTCAGTGGTGATGATTCGCGGCGGTCGTGTAAAAGACCTTCCAGGTGTGCGTTACCACATCATTCGCGGTACTTTGGACACACAGGGCGTCGGTGATCGTCGCCAGCGTCGTTCGAAATATGGCGCCAAGCGTCCTAAGTAAGAAGAGGCAGATATGTCACGTCGTCATAGAGCAGTAAAACGCCCAGTTCTTCCTGATGCGAAGTTCAAGGACACTGTTGTTTCAAAATTCATGTCTTGCCTGATGTTTGATGGCAAGCGTTCAGTGGCTGAAAAGATCGTTTACGGTGCGTTTGACCGTATTCAGGAAAAGTCAGGCAATGAGCCAGTTAAAATCTTTCACGATGCGCTTGAAAATGTGCGCCCTAATCTTGAGGTTCGCTCGCGGCGTGTTGGTGGGGCAACCTATCAGGTGCCGGTCGAAGTTCGCTCTGAGCGGGCACAGGCTCTTGCAATCCGCTGGTTGATTGACAGTTCGCGCAAACGCGGTGAGACCACAATGGTTGACCGTCTATCAGGCGAGTTGATGGATGCGGCCAATAATCGTGGCAACGCGGTTAAAAAACGTGAAGACACCCATAAAATGGCCGAGGCAAATCGGGCTTTCTCACATTACCGCTGGTAATTGAGTTAGTAGGAGCTAGATCATGGCACGCGAATATACTTTAGATCGTTATCGCAATTTCGGCATCATGGCGCATATTGATGCTGGCAAGACCACTGCGACTGAGCGGATTCTTTATTACACAGGCCGGTCGCACAAGATCGGTGAAGTGCATGACGGCAATGCGACCATGGATTGGATGGAGCAAGAGCAAGAGCGTGGAATTACCATTACCTCTGCTGCGACAACCTGTTTCTGGTACCGCACCGAAAACGGCACCGATCCATCGGGTGAGCATGGTGATGATCCTGAGGCGGCAAAATTCCGCTTTAACATCATCGACACACCAGGCCACGTTGACTTTACGATTGAAGTTGAGCGCTCACTGGCGGTTCTTGATGGCGCCGTTTGCGTTCTTGATGCGAATGCCGGTGTCGAGCCACAAACAGAGACAGTCTGGCGTCAGGCTGACCGGTACAAGGTTCCGCGGATCGTTTTCGTCAATAAAATGGACAAGATCGGCGCTGATTTCTTTAACTGTGTCAACATGATCAAAGACCGTACTGGCGCGCAGCCTTTGCCTGTGCATTTGCCAATCGGCGCTGAGAATGAATTCGCTGGTCTTATCAACCTTGTGACGATGCAGGAATGGGTTTGGGATTCGGAAGATCTGGGCGCGACTTGGCGTTTGAATGATATCCGTCCAGAGCTTGCCGACAAAGCCGCTGAAATGCGCGCCGAGTTGATCGAGTTGATCGTCGAGCAGGACGATGACGTCATGGAGAAGTTTCTTGACGGCGAAGAGCCAGATGTCGAGACAATCCAGCGTTTGATCCGTAAAGGCACATTGAACATGTCTTTTGTTCCGGTCTTGTGTGGATCGGCTTTCAAAAACAAGGGTGTCCAGCCTTTGCTGAACGGCGTTATCGATTATTTGCCTGGCCCATTGGACGTTGCTGCCTACACTGGCTTTTCGCCAGATGATGCAACTGAGACTCGGAACATTGAGCGGCGTGCAAACGACGCCGAGCCGTTCTCTGGCCTTGCTTTTAAGATCATGAATGACCCATTCGTCGGTTCATTGACCTTTGTTCGTATCTATTCGGGCGTTTTGAAAAAAGGCGACAGCCTGCTCAATTCTACAAAAGGCAAGCGCGAGCGCGTTGGCCGGATGATGATGATGCACTCAAACAACCGGGAAGAAATCGAAGAAGCGTTTGCAGGGGACATTGTCGCGCTTGCTGGCATGAAAGATAGCACCACAGGTAACACTTTGTGCGATCCGCTAAAGCCAGTTGTTCTTGAGACAATGACATTCCCTGATCCGGTTATCGAAATCGCGATTGAGCCTAAGACAAAGAATGACCAAGAGAAAATGGGTGCAGGCCTAGCGCGTCTAGCTGCTGAAGATCCATCTTTCCAGGTTAGCACTGACTTTGAATCAGGCCAGACGATTATGCGCGGTATGGGCGAATTGCACCTTGATATCTTGGTCGATCGTCTAAAGCGTGAATTTAAGGTCGAAGCCAATATTGGTGCGCCGCAGGTTGCTTATCGCGAGACCATCACCAAAGAAGTCGAAGTTGATTACACCCACAAGAAGCAATCTGGTGGTTCGGGTCAGTTCGCACGGGTTAAAATCCGGTTTGCGCCTCTGGCTGATGGCGGTTTCCAGTTCAGCAATTCAGTTGTTGGCGGATCCGTTCCCAAGGAATATGTACCGGGTGTTGAAAAAGGCATTAATCAGGCAAAGGATACGGGCACAATCGCCGGTTTCCCTGTGATTGACTTTGAAGCCGAGCTTATTGACGGCGCAAGCCATGACGTTGACTCTTCAGTTCTGGCCTTTGAGATTGCGGGTCGTGCTGCTTTCCGCGAAGCCATGAACAAGGCAAGCCCGAAATTGCTGGAGCCTGTCATGAAGGTCGAGGTTTTGACCCCTGAAGAATATATGGGCGATATCATTGGTGACCTGAACAGCCGTCGCGGCAATGTCGGTGGCATGAACCAGCGTGGCAATGCGCGCGCAATTGATGCGATGGTGCCGCTTGCCAATATGTTTGGCTATATCAACACTTTGCGCTCAATGAGCCAGGGTCGCGCCCAGTATTCAATGACTTTTGACCATTACGAACAAGTGCCTCAAGCGGTTGCGGATGAAGTCCGCGCCAAGATGGCCTAACCGAACCA
>Ga0102814_10001684_pt1 | contig 15467 bp, 16 predicted proteins | sample ColrivemetaGS741_FD_79112 | JGI IMG/M metagenome (GOLD analysis project Ga0102814, IMG submission 79112) | Estuarine microbial communities from the Columbia River estuary - Flood tide ETM metaG S.741 | ecosystem: Environmental > Aquatic > Marine > Intertidal zone > Estuary | place: USA... | reverse complement strand
TTCACATTGGCAACATTGGCTATCACTTTTTCACGTAAGGAACTTTCGTCTAATAAATCGAGCATTCTAACTCCGCCTCGATTATACTTGTTCTCATACGCAGGTCCGATTCCGCGACCAGTTGTACCAATTTTGTTATCGCCTTTGGCTTTTTCTTTAGCCTGATCAATAACTTTGTGATAACTCATAATAACATGAGCGCTTTCACTGATAAATAATCTACCCTTTGGATCAATCCCGTGAGATTTAACCTCATCTAGCTCTTGAAGAAGAGCAACTGGATCGATAACAACACCGTTACCAATTACACAGTCACAATTTTCATGAAAAACACCAGATGGTACAAGGTGTAAAACGATTGTTGTATTATCGAATTTTAGTGTATGACCAGCATTTGCACCACCTTGATAGCGTGCTACAACACCAACCTTATCACTTAGGAGGTCAATAATTTTACCTTTTCCTTCATCGCCCCATTGGGCACCAATTACTACACGTGTTGACATAATTTTCTTTGCTAAAAATAAAAAAAGAGGTATCCGGTTCAGATACCTCTTTAAACAAATATAAATAATAAATCTAAAAAGCGTTTATTTCTTTACATCAAAAGAAGCAATTGCTTGATCTAATGTTTTGAAATTTTCAAAAACTGTTATCAATTTAGTGATAATCAATAAACTTTCGATTTTATTACTTGCATTAGCGATGACTAAATCACCACCAGCATTTTTCATGGTTGTTAATGCACCGATTAACATACCAAGACCAGAAGAATTCATGAATTTCACCTTACCAAGATCAACAACGATGTGTTTTTTATCTTGATCGATGAGTTCATGTAATTTCTCATTTAGGCTTACCGCGTCTGGCCCGCCCATAACGTTACCTTTAAAATCTATTACGACACAGTTGTAACGCTCTTCAATATGAAAACTCATTGTATTTCTCCGAAATTAGGTTAGCTTTTTGCATGGTTAGTTTTATTTTTTGCCAAGTCGACAACAAATGAGCTGGCTACAAAAATGGAACTATAAGTACCAATCAGGATTCCCATGATAAGAGCAAAAGAAAATCCTTTAAGTACTTCTCCCCCGAATATAAACAAGACTGCAACCACGAACAAGGTTGTTCCTGAAGTTATCACTGTTCTACTCAAAGTATCGTTAATACTTCTATTAATCATAGCAGAGTATTCCATTGATTTATGTACCGCTGCATTCTCGCGAATACGGTCAAAAACTACTACTGTATCATTCAAAGAATATCCCACAATAGTTAAAAATGCAGCTATAATCGTTTGATCTATCGTTAAACTAAATGGTAATATATCATTTAATATAGTAAATAAACCAAGTGTAATTACCACATCGTGCATTAAAGCAAGAACTGCTCCTGCTGAAAATCTCCAATTACGGAAACGAATCAGAATGTAAAAGAAAATGGTAAATATTGAAGCCACAATAGCTTGCAAAGCAGACCATTTTAAATCTTCAGAAAAACGAGCCGTTACATTGTCTGTTTTTTCAATTGAACCTGGATTATCAGGGAATTTAGTACTTAAAGTCTGATTAATTGCAGTTTTTAAGGTATTTACATCCTGATCAACATCTGTTCTAATTAGAACGACGCTATTTGATCCGTAATTCTTTACTTCTGGCTGAGATTTAAAAGTTTCCGTTAATGCTGAACGAATATCGCCAACAACAACATCACTTTTAAATTCAATAACGAACTCTTTTCCACCTTTGAAATCGATTCCGTATTGTAGTCCGCCTTTAAAAATAATTCCTAGGATTGATAATGCAATCAATGTACCTGAAATTATATATCCAACTTTGCGTTTGGAGATAACATTATAATTTGCTGTTTCAAAAATTCTCATTGTTCTTGTCTCCTATCTTAACCGATGCTTAATTTGGAATGTTTGTCTTTCACTAAGTAATCGATAATCATGCGAGTGATTACAATTGCACTAAATAGTGAACACACAATCCCTGCCATAAGAGTAACGGCAAAACCTTTAATTGGTCCAACACCGAAACTATATAGAATAGCACCTGTTAGGAAGGTGGTTATGTTTGAGTCAAAAATAGCACTCATTGCGTTTGAATATCCAGCATCGATAGCAGCTAATAAGCTTTTTCCATGGAACATTTCTTCACGAATACGATCAAAAATTAACACGTTAGCATCTACAGCCATACCAATAGTAAGTACGATACCGGCAATACCAGGAAGTGTTAAGGTTGCTTTGAAAGCAGCTAAAACTCCAAAAATAAACACAATGTTTAAAATCAACGCTAAATCGGCAATAGCACCAGATTTTTGATAATAGAATATCATAAATATGGCAACAATGAATAAACCTAGCATTACAGAGTAATAACCAGCTTCAATAGATTGCTGACCTAAAGTCGGTCCAACTGTTCTTTCTTCTACAATAGTTAAAGGAGCAGGAAGAGCACCGGAAAGTAGAATGTTTACTAAATCTTCTGCTTCTTTAATGCTTGATAAACCAGTAATAGACGAACGACCATCACTAATTTTATTTTGAACATTTGGATAAGTGTATACATAGTTATCTAAAACAATTGCAATTGGTTTACCAATATTTGCACCTGTTATACGTCCCCATTTTCTAGCACCTTCTTTGTTCATTGCCATTGAAACTTCAGGAGAGTTGTTAAACTGATCGAATGATGGGCGAGCTTCTTCAATAACTTCACCCGTTAACTCAACACGTTCACGAACTCCAATTAATTGGAAAAAAGGAATTCCATTGTCGCCAGTAAACGCAGGTTTAGCAGTCCATAACAATTGAACATCTCTTGGTAATAACTTTTGAACTGCAGGAGTATTGATCATTGCATTTACTTTAGCGGTATCAGGACCAGCTGCAGAACCAAAAATGACAGATTGTCCTTGTGGAGCAAATACTTCTAAAAATTTATTTTCTTTAGAAGTTACTGTTGAGTCACCTTCTTGTTTTTTAACTTCTTTATCGAAAGAAGCAATTACTCTTTCTAAACTTGTGCGTAGATCTTCTTGCTCAGCTGTTAAACGGAACTCTAAACGAGCTGTACCTTTTAATAAGTTACGTACACGTTCTTCATCAGAAATACCCGCTAACTCAACAACAACGCGGTTTGCGCCTTGTTTTACGATTGAAGGCTCATTTACACCAAAACGGTCAACACGAGTACGGATAATTTCAATAGCACGAGTTACAGCATTATCACGTTGTAATTTCAACCACTGACGAATTTCGTCGTTTGTTGAGCGTCTTGTGATGTTATCTGCATCGTTTCTAAAATATCTACTTAGTCGTGCATTGGCATCTTTTTCTTCAAAAGAATCAATAAATAAATCAACAACATCAACGTCTGATGTAATTGTTTGGCTTTGAGCAGCGTTAAGAGCGCTAACTAATGTAGAATCAGTACCTTCTGTAGCTAAATTTCTAACTAAAGAAAGTGCTTCTAATTCTAGCGTTACGTGCATACCACCTTGTAAATCAAGACCTAAATTGACAATATTGTCTTTTAAAGACTCGAGTTTTTCGTTGTTTTCACGAAGATAAGTTTCTTTCGCTTCGGTTTCCAAAGTGGCAATATGTCGTTCTTCTAACCAATAACGGACAGAGAACTGCAAGTAATAACCTGCAATTGCAAGGAAAGCGATAACTAAGAAGAGTTTATTTCCTAAACCTTTCATAAGTATATGTTTTTTTTATTGTTGTTGTGATTGTTTTTAAGTTTTTTGGTCTTTTTCAATAGTTAGAAAAGTGTTGCGAAAACACTACTATTAATAAACTATTGCCGAATCACTTTGAGTCATTGATCTTGATATCAATTCTACTCATCATTTAGACTAGATGAATTTCATCAATCAAAGTGTAAGATTTCGGTAATTTTCTTTTTATTGTGCTAACTATGGAGCACCGATTGCGAGTCCCGAAAGGAAGGGCTTATTGCAAGAAATGGACTCGGAAATAAATTGATTGGAATTTGTGTACTGAAAAGTTCTGTTCTGTTCTGTTTCAAACAAAGAACTTACATTGTAAACTAAACTTTTTACTTGAGAATCAGTTTTTGATAATCTGTTTTTTGCAGTTTGGGATTTATGATAATCAGCCCAAGAGTCTTTTTTAATTACGTCAACAGTTTCTTGATCTGTATTTTGTTGTTCTGCATCCTGATTCTTCTCAGCTTGTTGTTGTAACCACTCTTGATACGTAAGTACTTTACTTCTTTCTTCTTCCAAAGGAGAAATACTCGCAAGCAATCCTACTTGTATGAGAAGAATTAGAAAAATGGAAAATACTCTTTGAGTTGAAAATTGCATAGAATGGTAAATTAAGAAACTCCTTGAAGGAATCAAATACGATTTTACGTATTCTAAAAAGAGTTTTAATACTATCATTCATTTTGCTAACTCTCTTAATTAGTCAGATTCTAAATTGAATAAACCCACTATTCAGTTCTGTGTGTAAATGATAAAATTTTTGTTTAGGCTAACTTTAAATGTTGTCGCATTTTCTGTTTTAAAACCTGAATATCAATTGGTTTACTAATAAAGTCGTTCATTCCACTTAATAAGACTTTTTCTTTAGTTTGAGGAAATGCGTCGGCAGTTAAGGCAATAATTGGAGTTTGAATTCCCAATTTACGAATCTCAAAAGTGGCTTCAGTTCCCGTCATTATTGGCATTTGTAAATCCATAAGAATAATTTCAGGTTTTTCAGAAAGAGCCATTTCTACCGCTTGTTTCCCATTTTCAGCTATAAGTATTGAACAGCCTAGACTCAATAAAGTGTATTCGAGCAATTTAATGTTCATTGGTAAATCATCGACAATTAAAACAGTGACACCTTTTAAATTACCATCAGAACTCTCAAATGCATCTGATTCCGAAAATTTTGTAACTATTTTTGTTTTGGGAGTTTTCAATGGTAATGTAAAATAAAATTCAGATCCGACGCCAACTTCACTTCGAATTCCTATGGTTCCGCCTAATAATAACACTAATTTCTTTGTAATTGCTAATCCAAGACCAGTACCCCCATTTTGATTAATAACATCATGTTGAGCTTGTTTAAATCGCTCAAATACGGTTTCTAATTCATTTTTTTGAATTCCCTTGCCTGAATCTACAACAGAAAACAAAAGCATAGTTTCTGAATTATCTTTTGGCACTTCAATTTTTATGGAAACTTCGATTTTCCCTTTTGTTGTAAACTTTGTTGCATTACCAATTAAATTATTTAAAATCTGAGTCAGTTTTAGTTTATCTGCTAGAATATGTTCAGGTATTTTGGAATCGATAGTTACCACCAATTCTACCTTTTTTTCCTGCAGTGCCCCTCTAAATGTTGATGAAATATCATCTACAAATGAGTAAATCTTGAGCGTATCTAACTGTACAGAAATCTCGCCGGCTTCAATTTTAGACCAATCTAGTACATCATTAACCGTAGCAATTAATTCGTTTGATGAAACCTGAATAGCTTTCAAAAATTCTGCAGACTCCCCTTCTAAACCCTTTTTTGATAATAATTGAGTAAATCCAGCAATGGCATTTAATGGAGTTCGCAATTCATGACTAACTTTTGACAAAAACTCAGTTTTGTTCGCGTCAGCTTGTTCAGCTTTATTTTTAGCTTTTTCTAGTTCTTTTGTACGAAGAGAAATTCGCTCTTCAAGAGTTACATTCAGTTCTCTCAATTGTTGGTTAGACACATATAATTCTAAGGATTTCTCCTCGAGTAAAAGTTCAGCTTGTTTCCTCGCTTTACGTTCTCGGTTTAAAATAGCCTTTAAATCGTCTTCAATGCTCATTGAACTAAATCAATCAAAAATTTCACCTGACTTCCATCAGATTTTAGTAAATCAGTTTTAATAGTAACTTGCTCTCCATAATAATGGGCACAGCCTTGAATTAAACCCTCAGCAAGTGGCCACATCGCACGATCAGAGTTATAAATCATTTCAATTGAAGTATCGGATAAGCGTTTAGTAACAAAGCGAGGTAATTCAGCATTAGGATACAGTTTCAATACTTCAACATGGATATAACCTTCAACACTTTCCAAAAAAGACAGTGTATTACCATTTTTTTGGAAAAGTTCATTTCGAGTTAATGTAAAGGTATTAAACAGATAATTTCCAAATGTTCGTAATAAATCAGGTACAGAAATTTCACTGATTTCAGATAGCTTAATAACAAATGCTACAATTTCTTTATGATCGTATGTTCCAATAGCAGTATAAACTCCACCAGATGCAGGATTTGTTTCTTGTACAAGTCGGTTTGCTACACTAAAACCAAAGCTAGCTTCAACCATCTCCATAAATTCGGTAAATACAATGCCCTTCATTTAAACACTCGTTAATTGATTTATAATTTTCTTTCATAAATGTACAACTTTGAACTAAGATTTCCATAAAGTCTCGATTAATTCAGTTAAAACACCGACCAAGTTTTCATTCTATCGGATTATTCAGGATTCGATTTCAATGTAATTTTTCAAAAAAAGAATAATTGATTCTTTACAGATTTACTTTTAATTAACCCAAATTAAACTTCCTCTTTTGAAAATGTTTGTACGCTCGTCAAAAAATTAGCTCTATATAATCGATGTTAAATATGGATTTTTTGGGATTTAGAAAGAACCTTAGTTCCATTTTATTTGTGAGAAAATGGGAAAAACTGCTGAATAACTGAAAAATCGCGATCGTTATGAAGAATAGGAATACCCGTTTCATAGCAAAACAAAGCTAATAAAATGTCCATTTGACTTCTCACTGAAAACCCCTGTTTACGAATAAAGCGAAACCAATCAATAGCTTTATTCCATTTTTCAGGATTTATTACCCTAACCTGTTCAAGACTTGAGAATAGATTTTTGATTTGAATAAACTGTCGATCATCTGAAATACCACGCAAAACTTCCATTGCAACAATTTCACACATGAGTACAGAATCATTTTTTAGCGCATCTTTAAGAACCATAACCTCTCGAGTTGGTTTGTTCTTGAAGAAATCAATCCATACAGAAGAGTCTACTAAAACCATTTTATGTTGACTCTTCTGCTACAAATGAATGAGGTAATTCTTCTATTGTATATGGAATTGAAGCGGGTTCATTATCAAAAAAAGAAACTTTACCACTCCAGTTTAATAATTCTGTTTGAGCATTTCTATACTTTAATAACCTTAAACCAGCCTCAACTGCTTCTTTTTTGGTTTTGTACAAACCTGAATTTAGGACACTATCCATTAATTCATCGTCGATTTCTATATTTGTTCTCATAATGTGTATAGTTTATTAATTTTATACACATTATGAATTTTTGTTAATAAATGCAAGCTTTTTATTCTATTGGATTCAATTCTTTCCAATGTTTTCCACTATAACTTCGAACTTCAACAAAATCTCCCTCTCTTTTTACAAATCCATCAGGTGTTAATGGAACTTTGCCATAAGGAGTATCTAAAACATAGGTAGGAATCGCAAAACCGGAAGTACTTCCCCTTAATTCATTCATTATTTTTTTACCCTCTTCAATACTCGTTCTAAAATGCTTCGTTCCTCCGATTAATTGAGCCTGATATAAATAATAAGGGCGGACTCTCATTTTCACTAAGCCATTAAATAAGTTTCTTAGCGTAGTTGAATCGTTATTAATCCCCTTTAATAACACCGTTTGATTTCCTAATGGAGCGCCTGTTCGAGTTAGTTTATCACAAGCTTCAGCTGCATCACTTGTTAATTCTTTTTCGTGATTATAATGCGTATTCACCCATATTGGATGGTATTTTGATATAATTTCACATAATTCATTTGTTATCCGAAATGGATTTAAAACAGGAAGTCTAGAACCAATTCGAATGATTTCAACATGAGGAATTATTCTTAAACGCGAAATGATCCATTCTAAATTAGCGTCACTTAAGATTAAAGGATCTCCTCCTGTGAGTAATACGTCTCTAATTTGAGGGGTTTTTGCAATGTAATCAATGCCTTCTTGAATCTCTGCTTTATTCATTGCATACTCAGAATCGCCAACCATTCTTTTGCGAAGACAATAACGACAATAAACCGCACATTCTGCGGCAACGCAAAATGCAACACGATCGCCATAATTATGAATCAGATTTTTTACCGGAGAATGAGCTAATTCTTCAAGTGGATCTAAATCATCTAGGCCTAGATCGTCTGAAAGTTCATCCATTTTAGGAACAACTTGTTTTCTAATGGGACAATCAGGATTTTCAGGATCCATTAATGAAGCGTAATATGGAGTAATCTGCCAACGAAAATACGCTTTTGTTGCTTCAATGGCCTTAGTTTCATCCTCTGTTAAATGAATCCACTCGGCAAGTTGTTCTACGGTTTTAATTCTATTTCGAAGTTGCCATTTCCAGTCACGCCATTCTGGTTTTGCTTTTAATTCTTCTCTCTTTATCACGAATTTCTAAAAATTTGAAATTTATTGTCGATGCTTTTAAAAACGGATTGATATCCAAATATCTGTAGAATTTTGATCAGTTTAGCACCTTGGGCTATTCAAAATTATAAATCGGATTGATCGCGCCATCGAATTAATTTCCATGGCTGTAAGGTATCAGGTCGTTGAAGCACAAAATTGGCGGAACCGTCTGTTCTAAGTACATCAGAACCTTCCAGCGAAACAATTAAATCAAAACGTCTTATGATTTGAGCTTCGGTTCCCAAACCATTAGTAAGCTCTACAATAACATTATTCCATGTTAAATCAATCTCTCTTGAATATTGAAATAATCGGCTTGTACTCATTAATTCTTCCACCCTTCCCCAAGAAACATCCACATTTTGATCGGGATTTCTATAAGTAAAGGTAAATTCTGGATGAATTAAGGGGCCGTACAAGGTTGTATCTCGTAGCTTATACGCATTTTGGAATCGCGTATAAAAGCCAGAGATAGTTGTAGGATTTCCTAACAGGTTTTCTAGGGGTTCGCCTTCTTTATATTCTGGAGCAAAAGGATTAATGCACGTTGAACTTATTTGTACTAAGATCAACATAGCACAAAAATTAACTATACGATTTGTATAGTTTCCTTTATACATGGGCAAATGCTTTTTCCAGATCTTCTATTAAATCGTTAACATCTTCAATTCCAACACTTAAACGGATTAAGGAATCACTTAAACCAGCTTTTTCTCTAATTTCTTTAGGGATTGAGGCATGTGTCATACTTGCAGGATGACTGATTAATGATTCAACGCCACCAAGGCTTTCAGCGAGAGTGAAAAGATGTGTATTACTCATAAAAGAAAATGCATTTTCAATGGTGTCGTCTTTTAGAGTAAACGAAATCATTGCTCCAAAATCATCCATTTGTAATTTGGCTATTTCATGCCCTTTATGAGTTTTAATACCAGGATAATTTACATGCCCAACTTTTGGATGTTTAACTAAATAATCGACAAGATTTTTCGCATTTTCACAACTTCTTTGAACACGTATGGCTAAGGTTTTTGCGCCACGTAATAACAAATAGCAGTCCATTGGGCCAGGAACTGCACCAGACGTTTTCACTTGAAAACGAATATCTTCCATGAATTTTTCGTTGTTACTAATAACCGCTCCACCAATAACATCGCTATGTCCACCAATGTATTTTGTTGTAGAATGAACAACGGCATCAACTCCTAATTCTAAAGGGCGCTGTAAATAGGGTGAGGCAAATGTATTATCAACTATGGTAAAAACACCTGCTTTTTTTGCAATTGCTGCAATTGCTTTAATATCTACAATGGATAAAAGCGGATTGGTTGGCGTTTCAATCCAAATCAATTTTGTGTTTGTCTTAATTGCAGCACTTAAAACGGAGAGTTCAGTCATATCTACAAATGAGTATTGTATTCCGAACGGTTCGAAAACCTTAGTAAACAAACGATAACTTCCACCATACAAATCATTTGATGCAATAACATGATCACCAGGACGAAGTGTTTTCATAACCGCATCCATTGCGCCACAGCCACTCCCAAACGCTGCACAATAGACACCGTTTTCTAGACCAGCCAATAAGCTTTCCAAGGCCGTTCTTGTTGGATTAGTAACTCTAGCATACTCATGGCCTTTATTTACGCCAGGAGCTTGTTGTGCATAGGTTGATGTTTGAAAAATTGGAGGCATTACTGCGCCAGATGTTTCTTCTGCAGACTGACCTGCATGAATAGTCTTCGTGTTAAATCTCATACTCTTACTTAATAATATTATAAACTGAATTCTTTTTTGATCTCACCGGCAGTTAACTCATCGCCCATGAGGAGGTAAATTTTATACATCGTTCCGGCTAATGTTTTCCGGTCAATTTTAAACTCATCCAATAGGATTTCCCATTCTACCATTGCTTTATCAAGGAAATACTTTTTATCATCTTCATAAATTGCTTTTTTTGAACCAAGAGCTGTTTCAGCCATAACAGCATATTTTATTCCAATATTTGTGTAAATCCTTGCGGTATATGTGGTTCTGTCATAATCCATTTCTTCTTCACTAAATGAACTTAGAATATAATCGATTACATTTGTCTTCAATGTAAGTTCATCAGCTGTTGACAATTCTTCCTTATCTAATGAATATGCTGTATAAGCAGCCAAATAGAATTTCGGATCAATAACGGAAGAATCTAAAATCGATTCCCAAAGAATAAGTGCTACAAATTGATTGAACAACGTAGTCGGAGTTCCTTTGGGTAAGATATTTGTAATACCTGTTAATATTCCTTCAAGATTTGAATATGAGTCTAGAACAGCTGCAACAAGATCGTCTGGGACTAACTTACCTTCAACTTTAGAAAGAAGTTCAAGAGCTTTGTCTGCTTCTCTATTGTGAATGTGAGCGATAATTCGTGATGTTGAATACCAATTTGCGTTACTATAAACTCCCTCGTATCTATTTAATAACGAGTCTAAAGAATTAAATTCTTTGAGTTCAATTAATGCTTCTGCTTCAATAGGAATTGCTCGAACAGAATCATCGTTTATAGCTTGTAAATTTTTAGCGTAATAATAAACACCCTGCCAATCTGTAGATTTTCCAGCTCTACAATCACTTGACAACTTAGCCATTAAGTTAAACTCTCTATTCCATGCGTCAAGTCTCATGGTATGTAAGTTGTTTAACTGTAGCTTTTTGTTTTCCTTTTTCCAAACATTATTCGTTCTAGCAAATGTTCGTGCAAAGTCTTTATAAACAGGCGTTCTTTGCTGTGGTTTTGGCATAATTCGAGCCAATTCATTTAATGCATACAACTTGTAAAAATGCATCTCCATGTTATTTGGCTCGCGTTGAATACCTTTATTAGACAATTTAATTGCGTCTATATACTTTTTATTATTAACGGCCTGAGCAATACTTAGATATTCTCTAGGCGAGTTACAGGAATTGATAAAAAATAAAAACCCGAGAGTGGACAAAGCCACCGCTCGGGTCAAAGTAAATTGTTTCATAAACTTTGAAAAATTATAAGCCGGCTTTCTCCATGGCTTGTTGAGCTTTGTCGGTCATACCTAATGTAGTATAAACTTTGAACAAAGTCATCCAATATTCTGTTTCTTCTGGTTTCAATTGAATAGCTTTTTCATAATAAACTAAAGCTTCACGTAAAACATCTTTAGCATCAGTATCTAATTTTGCAGCTTTTTTATTGTCTTCTGTGCTATCACGTTCTTTAAAAAGATTAGCAGCTCTGTTTTGAATAATAATTCCAGTTGTATACAATGCTGATGCATCATCAGGTTTTAACTCTGTAACAACTTTCATTTGAACTAAAGCTTGCTCAGTTAAATCATTAATTTGAGTATTTAACGATGCATTAGAAGCTCTTAAGCTATCCATTTCAGTTTTAATAACATCCTGAGCTTTTTTGCCTTTAGCATCTTTAAAGTCTTTTTTAAGAATTGAAAGTCTTTCGTAGTTAGCTTCTGTTTCTGTTGTTAAGGCATCAGTTGTGTTATATAACTGAGTACCATACACTAAACGATATTGAGCATTTTCAGGATCTCTTTCGATTAATGTTTTTACAGCTGCTAAAGCGTTATCTGTATCGTTTGTGCTTAAATAAGCATTAGCAAGCGATTGAACGATATCAATATTATCTGGAAACAATTCTTTTGCTTTTACAAGAGTTGCAATTGAACCCTCTTTATTTCCAGCTACATCGTAAAATGCTGCTAATCTTAAATACAAATTAACTTCAGGTTTTTTATTCATTTCAACGGCTTTTGATAATGAACCTATTGCCCCATTTACGTCTTTATTCATGTATTGAATTTCAGCAAGAGTAGTTTGACTATTTAAACTATCTGGCATAATTGCAACTGCATTTTTCAAATGAACAACAGCTTTTGAAAGTTGATCTGGAGTTGGGTTATCTCCTTGAACTAATTTAACTCCAGCGTTAAATTCATTTGCCCAGTAACGAACCATATTATTTTCGATTAATATGTATTTCGATTCATCAGGAGTTCCTTTAATTAATTCATTTGCTTTTGCATAATCCTTTAACATTCTATCGTAAAGTTCTGAGCGATCTGATGGATTAGATTTCTTTTGAGCTAATTCACCCAAGATATCTCCACGATACTCGTATGCAATCCCGTTTGCAGGGTTCATTTCTATTGCTTTTCCGACTGATTCGATTGCTTTCTCGAACTCACCATTTTTAACATTCAATTTGGCTGTTTCGATATTCGGATCTGTTACCGCACAAGCTGCTAATAGGATAATAGCAGACAAAACAGAGAAGCTTTTTTTCATTAACGAATTCATAATATTCTGACGACAATTTAAGTTATTTTTGACCTTTAAAGATACATGAACCTCATTTTCTGTTCAATAAAGGTTTTGATTATTGTTAAGTTAAAAAGAAAATTGCTTTCAATGCAAACACAAATAAGATAAAATCATCTTAGATAGAGCATTTTCTATCGAATTTCAGTTCTTTATTCTCATTTTTACTCTAAATACATCTAAATGAGTTTTATTTATTCTCTTTTTGGAATTGCATTTACACTCAATAGCTTAACTATTTACAATTTAACAGACACCAAAAGACATCTCATTTTCGGTTTTAAATCTCAATTTGATGTAAACATTTGTATTCACTATAATATTTTCATTTCATTAAAGACTATTTGATTAATTTTAGGCATGTCAACACACTCCCTTAAACCTAACAGACATTTTCAAGAATTTTCATTTTTCGATTCTGAATGGAATAATCCTTTAGCAATTGAAACAAAAATGACCTCAAAGCCTATCCTATTGATATTACATGGGCTTTTTGGGGGTTTAAGCAATTTCGATGCAGTAGTTGACGATCTTAAATCTGATTTCCGAATGGTCATTCTTAGTTTTCCTTTTTTTGACCAAGATCATTTACAAACTATTCCTCAATTAAGTAAATATGTTTTTCGGTTTATTGAAAGTGTATTTCCAAATGAGCCTATCCATCTAATTGGAAACTCTTTAGGAGGACAAATCGCTATTCACCTTTGCTTACATCATAAAGACACTTTCGTTTCACTCATTCTTACCGGTAGCGCAGGTTTAACGGAAAACTCCTTTGGGTGCAGTAAACCCAAAAGATTTAGTGTAGAATACATTAAAGAACGCGTTAAGGATGTTTTCTTTTCTTATGAATTAGATCAAGACTCGATTCAATCCATTCAGGATGTGCTTATTAATTCGGATCAATGTGGACGCCTTTTAAAATTAGCCCGAAATTCAAAAAATACCCATTTGGGCCACCATTTACATGAAATCAAACAACCTGTTTTACTTATCTGGGGAGAAAATGACGATGTAACACCTCCAAGTGTCGCCAATCAATTTTGTTCGTCTCTCACCAATGCACATTTAAAATGGATTCCAGAATGTGGTCATGCACCAATGATGGAACATCCTTCACTTTTTGCAACCTATTGCCATTCTTTTCTAACACAACAATTACTAACAATTCAACACGATAAAAACTATGTCTAAACAAATTGTTCATTCCGATGATGCGCCAAAAGCATTAGGTCCGTATAGCCAAGCCGTAATTTATAATGGAATTGTCTACTGTTCAGGTCAAATCGGTTTAAATCCAAAAACTGGTGAATTTGCAGGAAATACTGTTTCTGAACAAGCAGAACAGGTTATGAAGAATCTTGAAGCTGTATTATCAGAAGCAGACACAAACTTTGCAAATGTATTAAAATGCACCATTTTCCTAGCTGATATGGCTGATTTTGCTGTAGTAAATGAAATTTACGGTCGGTTTTTTACTATTAATCCACCAGCTCGTGAAACGGTTGCGGTAAAAACGCTTCCAAAAAATGCTCTTGTTGAAATCGGTTGCATCGCAATCGTTTAAGCACTATTTGATTATGAGAATCGCCATCATGTTGTCTTAAAACTCTAGAGACTTCGTGATGGCGTTTTCGTTTTATTATGATTCTTTTTTAAACTTGTTGGGGGTTTCGCGAATTATTCATCAATAGGTTCAATCTTATCGACTTACTGTAAATTCCTGAGTTCGTTTATTTCCGACATTGTCAATAATTTCAACACGTAGCGTATTATTTCTATTGGGTTTAAAATCGGGATGATAATAAACTATTTTGTCTTCTTCAGGGTCATATTCTAAAATCCCTTCTTCATCATTTACCCAAAATCTTGATGCATTATAATTTATTCCAGATAAATTATCAGAGCCTTTAAGTGTCGCAATCCATCGTCCTCCAGATTTTCTATATAATCTAGGTTTGGATAATTCCGGTGCCAATGTATCCGTTAAAATCTGGTAAAAACCGAAGTCTCGTAAATTTGCCGACAAATACCCATTCTCAAAGTTTGAATTAGCGAAATCAACTCTTTTTGTTCTAAAGTTATAAGTATAAAATGCTGTTTTTTCTGGATATCGATAGGAATCATTTAATACAAACGAAATCGAAAACCCTCTTTTTAAAGGCTCTTGTTCAGGCAAGATATAGACCGTTTCAATACCATTTTCTTCGTTTGAATAATACCCAGCAGATAATGATAAAGTATCATAAACCGCATTTTTTCCGAATTCAACTTTCATCAATTGATCAGCTGTGTAAATAACGGTTTTCACTCCAGGTTTTATTCTGAAAAGTGGAAGATTTATATCATTTACCTGAATCATAAACGAATTGAGCTTTTTTAAATCAAGAACTTGTTCAAATTTGGGTAATAAGCGAACGGTTTGATGGGGTTTAAAAAAGTCTAAACTTCGAATATGAACCAAAAGAGGGCTTTCATCATCCGTTTTTGAAGAATTTGGTAAAACCCAATCATTCTGCCATTTCCAATTGGATAGATCTTCAGGAAAACTCTGATTACTAACTAAATTTACAGGTTCATACCAATGAAACTGTTCTTCAGGCAAAGCTTCTGATTCAT